>Ga0209396_1004132_pt1 | contig 14261 bp, 10 predicted proteins | sample GOMGulsemesocosm_6_FD_184638 | JGI IMG/M metagenome (GOLD analysis project Ga0209396, IMG submission 184638) | Methane-oxidizing microbial communities from mesocosms in the Gulf of Mexico - GOM8C Gulf of Mexico (SPAdes) (version 2) | ecosystem: Environmental > Aquatic > Marine > Cold seeps...
AAGGCGTCCCTATGACATCGAAAGTAAAGCGGTAACCATCTAAATGATATCGTATCAATATTCGTATGAAATAGGCACATGATCTGAACATCCTAATTATGGCTTTATTCAGACTAAAAGGACTATATCGTATCAAAGTGATCATTAGAAACGATGATTTGGGTTCATGAAAAGGGTCTGCTTTGTGGTAAAAGTGAGCCTTGACTCTTAATTAATGATAACAGATTACTGTTAATGACTTATTGGTTTCATTGGATACGCTGTCTCTATGATAAGCTATTGGCTTTCTTGTGATTATTGATAAATGGAGCTTCCAATTGACATTAAAAAGTAAATTTATACAAAGTATTCCTGCTGGACTTTGTGATCCTATTACTGGATTACGCGCGAATAACGAAACAGAACTGAGTGCATTATTTACTTATTATCATTCAAGTAACTCTATAGATTGGAGTGGAGTAGATCTGTACTCACCTCAATATCAGTTAGAAAAATATTCCGCATTAGAATATATCGATAGAACTTCCTCATTCTATTGTGAGTATCCTCTTTTTTCTGATTCTGAAACTGTAAATATATGGGGGCAGATGCCTGCTGATTTACTTTCATTCTCACAAGATAAAAGCAACATTGTGTTAATTGAAAATAAGATCGGAAGTAAATTTACTAGTGGTGGCACACAACTTATGAGGCAGGCACAATACCTTGATAGTACTGATTTTGAAAACAAAGTATTAATAGTCCTTACTTCAAAGTTGTTTTTATTGAAAGGCTGGTATTTAAATGAAATGCAAGAAGTACAACATAAAATTAAAGGTGTAAAAGTACTGGCTATGCATTGGGAAGATGTATTCAATTCCATTGAGTTTAAAAGCTAACAAGAGACTATTGCTAGTTTGCAATACAAAACCTAATCTAAAACATTGTTTGGCGCTTGTTAGCTAATGTCCGCAAGGTGGTATCAACTGCCCTTTGGGTAGTCCGGTGTATTAATTTTTAGTTTTACTCTAGATATTCGATATTTCAAAAATAGACTAACGACAAGTTGCTGCCATTGCTGACGTTAGCCACCGGTCATTACTTAGTTCAAAATATAGCCATAAGCGGAAGTTAAATATATTGTCATTTAGCTAAGTCAGAGCCGTTAATAACCTTATAAACCTTTCTATACTTTTTCTATATGGCTAAATATAGAATAAATTTAAGACTTCAATTTAACCTATTCATATTATCTCTTAGTAAATTTAATTAAGGAGATAAAATGAAAAAGTTTCTTACAACTTTAGCACTATTAAGCACTGCAAATGGCTGGGCAAGTACCACACCAATAGAACCCGTATTAATACCAATTACCGATCAAGCAAAAGGTATAAATATTCAAATGGGAAAATATGAAGTAACCATTGAAGAGTTTACGCGCTTTGCCAATGCCACGGGCCATCAAGTAAAAGAAAAATGCCACTTATACAATGAAAAACATACACCGGCCAAAAAGCATGGCACTTGGAATAATCCAGATCTTACCAAAAGCCCCTATAGTCCCGTTGTTTGTATTGGCGCGGATGATGCAATTGCCTACGCGAGTTGGTTAGCAGAAAGCACAGGAAAAGCGTATAGATTAGCTGAATATAATGAATGGGAGTTTGCCGCATCAGGTGGTAAAACGAGCCGTTTCGCCTTTGGTGATGATTTAAGTCTTACAGAAATATGTGACTACGAGAATGTTGATGACTTCGCCCATAACGCAGGTTTAAAAAAACATCATGGTTATAGGCATGGGTTCGGGGTAAATTGTAATGATGGTTCTACTTATCAATCAGTCGTGGGTATGTACCGTCAAAATGGCTTTGGTTTGCACGATATGCTGGGCAACATTAGGGAAATTACAAAAACTTGCGGCATAACCAGCAAAGAAAATCCCGAAGAATGCCAACACTATGTTATTGCTGGAGGCGCTTGGCACTGGATCCCTAATCCAGAACATATGAAAAATAACATGAGGTTTATTGGTAGCATCGAAGGTTTTCGAGTCGTACTTGGTTCAAGTGAAGTTAACCAAGTCTCTAAACAAACAGAGCAATTTATTGAAGGATTAGCTAAGGCGCAGAAAAAATCGAGTATTGCACATAAAAGGCTGAAGTCATTACCTAGTAGAGTAGAAAACGTTAGAGCCAGTTTTGTGGATGGTCAGCAAGTTAATTTGAGTTGGTCACCTTCAGCTGGCGACAAGGTGACCTATACCATTTATCGAAGTTATCTTGATATAAGTGGTCAGTTAAGTCGAGAAATGACCATAGCTGCGGAAGGTATTGAAACGAATAACTACCTTGATAAGCTTCCCGGTTCAGGCCCTGTTAGTTACGAAGTATTCGCTAATAACAGTATTGGCGAGAGTCAACCGAGTAAAGAAGTATTTGTAGGTGATAATCCTGTATTTAAAGTAGGTAGTCGTATTCAAGCTGAGCATTACAGTTATCACCGCAAAGGTGTTATTTTTAATGATGATAATTTGCAAAGTGTCTTTGTTGCCTCTAGCGACGGATACTACCCACCAGATATAGTTCCTTATAACCCTGCATCGCTCACTTATAAGTTTGATAGCTCTCGATCGGGCAATGCCATATTAAATATGAATATTCGTGGCGAAAAGGGGGCTTTAATAGAGTTTTGGCAAGGTAAAAATTTAGTGGCGCAATTGAAACTGGAAGGTTCAAGAGAGTTCGAACTAAAAAAGGTAATGGCTACACTAAAAGCAGGAAATGAAGTGATTCAAATTAGAGGAGCAAATAAGCGTTATTTCATCCTCGATTGGTTTGAGCTGCAATACCAGTAAAGCCATTTAATAGAGTTAATCTAGTTGCTAGGCAATATATTGTATTGCCTAGCAACTATTGCATGTAGCTTGTTATTTTTAGCCTTTTATTTTTCATTCCATTTTTTCATCTGATCATCCAACCATGATTTTTTAGCATTACGATCTAAATAACCCTTATATTCGGCCTGTTCTTTAGGATGCTGGGCAGTCAGTTGAAATAACCCAAAAGCAGCATGTACACCTAAATGACTATTGTGCTCTAACCGTGCTAATTCGAATGCTTTATCATAATAAGAAAGCGCCTCATTTATTTCATTTGTAGCGTGATATAACTTGGCTCTAGATAGCAAAAATTTAGGAGATTCGGGAAGTGATTTAACTAATGATTGAGCCAAATGGTAATCTTGTTGTTCTATATATTGGTCAATAAGCAACTCAGTCGCATGATCAATAATCCAAAAGTTGCGGTTAGTTCTGGGTAAGTTTAATACTTTCTCTAAATAAGGCACTGACTTGTGGTTATTTTGAGTAAATATAGCAAAATGATAATACACAACCGCTAAGTTTGACTCATTCAATTTATGCTCAAGTAACAAGGCCTGAGCAGCAAGAAGATGAGCATATTTTTTATCAACATCACCAGCTTTTTTTGCGAGTATTGAGTAAGTTATTTGTAACTCAAACAACATTAATGGATCAGCGTATTCTTGGCTAAATTTCAAGCCACTTTCCATTGTGTTGTACATCGCCTCAAAGTTACCTTGTTCTTTTTCAACCCAAGATTTAGCGAAAATATGTTCATATTTTAATACCCATAAAGGTGTTCCAACCAGAGTATTCGACATGTTTTTTAAGCTATTAGCGGCAAGTGTGTAGTTGCGGTGCCTTTGATGAATATCATTCATAAGAGACTGCGCCTTAGCTCTATATGGCGTAAAACCAAATGAGTTATCCAAATTATTTAGCTTTTGTGCGTAAGTCATCGCCACTTCATACTGCTTTACTTCTAAATAATGAAGGGCTAAAAGCAATAACAAATCAGGATCATTAGGAGATATCTTCTTCATTGCTGACATTGCACTGATATCTAATTTTATCGCTGGTGTTGAAAACAAACCAAGTTTCTGTAACTGCTCTAAACGTTTTGATAGTTGTTGAGCCGCAAGATCCGGCTCTTTTGTAAAGACATAACCTTGCCAAAAAATAGTACCGTTTGATAAACCATAATTAAGAAAATCACCTTCGGCAGATGAGAATGTTTCAGTCCATAACAACCATTCTGTATCTGGAATTTCCGATTGTCTCCAAGCTAACTTCGGAGCTGCAAACGACTGTCTGGGCGAGCTTTTTATAGGTGTGGTTTTAACACTAAAATTATCGCTATCACTTAGTGCCTGCTTGGTTAAGTCGGCAAAATCTGTTGAATCAGGGGGAGAGCTTGTATTGGTATTTTTTACTATATGCAATGCCACTAGGCTGTTAGGAGATGGTGCCAATAAAAGATAAAAAGCAACAGAGACTAAAAAGATAGTAGTTAAAGCTGGCCAAATGAACCGTTTATTATGACGAGAAGTAGTCTCTGATAAAGTTAAATTGGGTTGTTCATCGCTTATTTTTGACGGGTAAGATAACGCTAACTCCCATTTATAACCTTTTTTGGAATATGTTTTTATCGCGTTAGAGCCGAACATAGCCCTAAGTTGGCTAATGGTTTGAAATACCACTTGCTCAGATACATCCTTATCCTGCCAAACAGCATCCATAATAGTACGTTTACTATGAATGCTATGGGGATCGGCTAAGAAAAAATCTAGTAACAACGCTTGAGTATGCTTAAGGGGAATAATCTCTTCGTTTTTATATAAGATAAGTTGATCGCGTAAAAAGCGATATTGGGTAAATTTAACTTCCATATACTTGTGGTCTTAAAGACTCGCTGTAAAAAAACAAAAGAGTAAATAACTTAACATAGAAATTAAATCAGTGGCTAAATATTGAAATGATATTTTTTATTTTCAATGTTTACCTTCACTAGATTTTTACATTAAAATACAAATTTCATTGAGATCAACTTTCGTATCTAAGTGAACATTAACCGGGCTAATTTTGAGGACTAATTCAGGTCAGAAAGTTGGTAAAAACTGAAATTAGTTCACCGGATTTTGAGCTTGATATTTTATTACTCCCACCCATCCTTACCATATAAGGCTTCCATGACAATGCTCAAGCCTTGTTCAACTTCGGTTTCATCCATTGCAGCAAAACCCAAGCGAATAAAACGGTACTCTTTATCAGGTAATGCTTTGAGTCGATTAAATTCTATTTCAGTTTGTACATATACCTGCTCAGCCATGAGCTTCTCTTTAAGTCCAACGATAGATTGCCCGGTATCAAGCCATATCGCCATGCCGCCAGCAGGTACTTCAAAAAGAATTGGTAAACCTTTAGCTTGATAAAATTTTAACTGGCTAACCATAAAGTCTCGACGTTTTTGGTACAGTCTTGTCATACGGCGCAGGTGCCCTTCAAAGCCACCTTGCTGCATCCATTTAGCCACCGTTTGTTGCACCAACACATTACTTTTGTGGTTCATCAGCATTTTATAAGCGGCTAATTGCTCAATTAATACATTGTTTGCCACCACATAGCCAATGCGTGCGCCACCAAACATCAGCTTTGAAAAGGTAGAGATATAGATAACTAAGCCCGCAGGATCATCAGCCGCCATTGGCGCTATGGGTTGGCTGTCATAATGAAATTCATGGTCATAATCGTCTTCCACTATCGCCACACCATATTGCACAGCGAGTTGATAAATCTGCATGCGCCTAGAAATATCCAAAGACACTGTAGTCGGGTATTGGTGTAATGGCGTAAGATAAAGCAGTTTAACTTTACCTTGCGACAATACTTGCGCCAAGTGTTCGGGCACTATGCCGCGTTCATCTTGTTTGATGGAAATTAACTCTGCGCCAGTTCGCTCAAAGGCAGCCCAAGCAGGCGGATACCCTAACTGTTCAACCGCGACCTTATCACCAGGTTGTAACAGCAATTGTGAGATCATGTACAAAGCTTCTTGTGAGCCATTGCAAATCATCAGTTCTTTATCGGTAATTGAGCGAACTCGTCTTAGGTAAGTCGAAATTTGTTCAATAAGTTCAGCTTCTCCGCGACTATCCCCATAGCTTAAGTTATCAATTTTAGGTCGTTGACAGGTTTGTGCAAAGTGACTTTTAAATTCATCAAAGGGAAATTTTCTAATATCAGGCTGACCGCCAGAAAAATTATAACGATATTGGCTGGCTTTAATTTTTGGCGTAATAGGCAAGTTTTGTTTTAACCGAAATTGCCAATCAAAATTTTTATCTGTTGCTTTGACTTTTTCTGACATAAGACTAGTTTGAATAGGCAAATTGGTTACCACCCGATAACCTGAACGTTCTTTCGCTTCAACCCAGCCTTGTGCCACTAACTCAGCCAACGCCGCCATAATGGTATGACGATTCACCGCTAACTGCTGAGCAAGCTTTCTCGCTGAAGGTAATGCTTCAGTTGGGGCAACCTGCCCTTCTTTAATTGCTTGGCGTAAGGCACCCGCAATAGCTAAGTATTTTGCTTGTTTAGCTGAGGTGATATTTGAAGCCAAGTTTGGGTTTAAGCTTGGATCTAAGTTTAACTTTAGGTTTAGCGCTTTCAATCTGGTCTATCAACTTATACAAATCTGGTTGTAGTAGTTATACCAAAGATACTCATAATAACAACTATCAACGAGCCTTTTCATGGAGTAAACAATGGAACAACCGACGCTAAAACCAATCACCCTAGAAACAAGTTTACTAAAGTTAGTCCCTATGACTATGCAACACCTTAATGGTTATTGCTTAGCAGGAAACTACCCACAAGTTTGGCAACACATGCCTATAAATCGAAGTGCTAGTCACGATATTGCCAGGCCATGGATGCAAGAAGCGGTTGATGAAATGGCAAAAGGACTGCAACTTGCCTATATCACTATTGACAAAAAAACCGATAAAATTATTGGCTCAACACGCTTATTTCGCTATAACGAAAAAGATAAAAGCATTGAACTTGGCCATACCTTCATCACGCCTGAATTTCAACGGAGTTACGTTAACTCGCATGCAAAGTACTTAATGTTAAAGCACGCCTTTGAGCAGTTAAAAATGGCTCGCGTTGAAATTTGTACTCATGAAAGTAATCAGCAATCCCGAAATGCAATTACCCGTATTGGTGGCCATTTCGAAGGTGTTTTAAGAAAACATCGACGCGCACCTAATGGTGACTACCGAAATACTGCCTTGTTTAGCATTATCGATGAAGAATGGCCTCAAGTTAAACAACATTTATTAGACACTGGAAAAAACATTAAGGAGTTTGAATATGTATCCACCTAAACACTTTCAAACAAGTGAAGAAGAAAACCATAAATTAAGCGCACTCATAAATGACAATGCACTGGCAACATTGTTAGTTAATATTAATGAGGCCTTTCCACACATTAGTCATATACCTTTTCATTTTGAAGAATGTGATACCTCTACTGAGGCAAAAAGCAAAGTATTGATTGCTCATGTTAGTAATCAACATCCATTAGCAGCGAGATTATCAACGCAAGGAGATGTATCACTAAGCTTAGTGTTTCATGGCGAGCATAGTTATATTTCACCTCATTGTCATACCAAAGATAATGACAGTACCAATGGGCAAGTGGTGCCAACATGGAATTATGCCAAAGCTCATGTCACTGGCATCGCCACACCCATTGTAGATCCAGAGCTCAAATACCAACAAATGAAAAGAAGCAGCCAACATTTTGAACGTGAGCAACAAAGACCTTGGCAATTAACAGAGGTTAGCGATAAAAAGATACGACAAATGCTAACCGCTATTACTTTTTTTAAAGTCCGTATTAACACTATTGAGGGACGCTTTAAACTTAGTCAAAACAAATCAACAGCAGTAAGAGCAAAAATAGCTGTACAAGTCGCAAGTCGTAACAAGCCTTTTTTAGCTCGACAGATACTCGATAATTAACCCTTCAGTTAATATCCCCTTCATGCTGCTTAAATTGCGACCAATTACTTTTACTGATATCTTAATTCACAAGAGTTAACACTATTGCAACAGTGTTAACCTTGATTTATCCAAAAATATTAAAATATAAGGACGTTTCAATGAAGAAGACATTAGTATCTTTAACTGTGCTCATAGGATTAATGGGTTGTAATAATAGTAATAACTTAACCGCATCAAATGACGAGAACAGCGGCCCTGTTCTCATCTCTGGTCTAAATGTCACCTCGATAGATAACACAATAAAACCAGGCGATGACTTTAACCTGTACGCAAATGGTAATTGGATAAAAAAAACTGAAATCCCCGCTGATAAATCATCTTATGGTGTCGGTACAGTCGTTCACGAGCAATCTCAAAGTGATGTTAAAGCGATAATTGAAGCTGCTTCTTCAGGTGACTTTCCAGAAGGATCAAACGAGCAAAAAGTCGGAGACTTATATCAATCTTATATTGATTGGGATACACGTAATGAAATTGGTTTAACACCTATTCACAATGAGTTTAGCCAAATAGACACTATTGCAAATCATAACGAATTAGCCATACATTTTGCTGTGGCGAATAAACTCGGCTATGCGATCCCCTTTAATGTTGGTCAATACGTCGATTTTAAAAATCCGAACACTTATATGCAATATACTTGGCAAGCAGGCCTAGGTTTACCTGACAGAGAGTATTATTTCTTAGATGACGACGCCTCAAAAGAGATCAGAGCAAGTTACCTTACCCACATTGAAAAAATGCTAAGCCTGGCCGGTTTAGCTAACCCCAAAGCTGCTGCTAAAGATATCTTTGCTTTAGAAACAAAGCTTGCCAGTTTTCATATGAAAAAAGAGCAAACCCGCGATATGGTGGCGCTTTATAATAAAATACCAACGCCTGAGCTAACAAATATTATGCCTGATTTTAATTGGGACGGTTTTTTAGCTGAAGCTGGCATTAGTGATATCGATGGCGTTGTAGTCACGCAAATTGATTATATGAAAGCACTTAATGACATCATCAAAGATACGCCAATATATACTTGGCATGTTTATTTGAAATGGGGAGTAATTAATAGCACAGCAACGAGATTGACTCAGCAGTTAGATGAGCAACATTTTGAATTTTATGGCAAAGAATTACGTGGCGTGAAAACTCAGCTCCCTATGTGGCGCCGAGGCGTTAGCATAGTTAATCAAAATATCGGTGAAGTTGTTGGCAAGGTTTATGTTAAAAAGCATTTTCCACCCCAAGCAAAAGTTCGTATGGAAGAGTTGGTAAGTAACCTTATTAAAGCCTATGAAGTAAGTATTAAAAACCTAGATTGGATGACACCTGAAACCAAAAAACAAGCATTAGATAAGCTCTCTAAGTTTACCCCTAAAATTGGCTACCCAGATATTTGGAAAGATTACTCTGCCTTAATCATCAAAAAAGATGATTTATTTGGTAACTTAAAACGTTCTTCTTTGGTCGTTTACCAACAAAACTTAGCTAAGCAAAATGGACCAGTACAAAAGCATGAATGGGCAATGACGCCACAAACAGTTAATGCCTATTACAACCCTCCACTAAACGAAATAGTATTTCCTGCTGCCATACTACAAGCACCATTTTTTAATTTAAATGCGGAAGATGCGGTAAATTATGGTGCTATTGGTGCGGTAATTGGTCATGAAATTGGTCATGGTTTTGATGATTCTGGTAGTACATTTGACGGTGATGGTGTCTTACGTAACTGGTGGACTGAAGCCGATAAAGCTGAGTTTAAAAACAGAACAGCTAAACTAGTCGCACAATATGACGAATTTGAACCACTTGATGGCGTTAATGTTAACGGCTCTTTCACCTTAGGTGAAAACATCGGCGATTTAGGCGGATTAAGTATTTCATTGATGGCCTATAAAATGTCCTTAGGTGATAAAACCGCCCCTGTTATTGATGACTTTAGTGGTGAACAACGGGTGTTCTTAGGTTATGCACAAAGCTGGAGTAAGAAATACCGTGAAAAAGCATTAAAGCATCAAATAAATACTGACCCACATTCACCTTCTATGTATCGAGTGAATGGCGTTGTTCGTAATGTTCCTGAATTTTATGAACTGTTTGGTGTAAAAGAAGGTGACAACCTTTACTTAGCACCAAGTGAGCGCGTTAAAATTTGGTAATGAGTAATTGATAATGACTAATTAACAGAACAGCAACCGATAGGTGGGTTGCTGTTCTAAATAAACTGTATTATGGATAAATAGTTATATACCCCAAACCTCCTCAAAATTCAGCATTCAGCTGGAATTAGAAACGCCTTTATACAAGCCTTTGATTAAAGATAATAGTACAAGTTAATGATGTGTTTTTAGAGAGAATGGTAAATTTACTCGAAGAATGTCATGACGTTGGCATTCCTATTGGTGAATAATGTGACTCAAGTAGGAGTGCAAAAAAGTAGGTCACGTTAGACTAATACTCGTTTCCCTCAGAGTATTTAGCAAAAAATGGTCTAGGTATAACCCGAATTATTTCATATCAAGTCGCAGAATAGCTTAAAAATAATGAACTTAAAATTATATTAGAAGATATTGAATAACCAGCTAAGCCAATAAATATAGTAAATAGATAAGATAAATATTCTTCAGCTAAAGTGAGAAGTTTTATCGACTTACTTGCTAAGCAGTTACAATCTAACTCAGCTTTAAATTAATTTTATGATGATAGCTAAATGAGGCGAGGTAATAGGTATGGCTAATGAGGTTTTAGACACTAAAAAGCTTAGGAGCGTGTGTGAAAAGTTAGCTATTACCACAAAGTGCTCTTAATTTTGATATGAGTTTATCAATGCCAATAGCTTACTCAGATACTATTGGTGATAATAAATAAACTAACAGCCATCAACTACAGTCTCAGTTTCCTTGTAAGTTAATAGTCCTGCGGTAATTTGGAATGCATAATAAGCGAAGCAATCCTTGTCTGCGAGCTTATATCCATTGGGTATAAAAAAAATACCATAACCGCCCTTACCTGTTATAACATTTGAAGCAGGCAATATATCTATCACACAAAATTCATTACCTGAGCAAACTGTACTCATTTGTCCTGCGCCTGAGCCTAAGTGATTAAAATCACCGTCAATTAGTGCTTTGAAACCATCATTCCAAATTTCACGAGGTACGCCTTGGTTATAAGTTGTAAAAGTTAAGCCGTCAAAAGTTAATGTGGTTGCAACTTCTACATCATATTTCCCCTGAATCATTGCTTTTGACTGTATAAAATTAACACCGCTACTCAAACTTCCTTTTATCGATTTCAGGGTTGCAGCTGTAGCCTCTCCTTTTAAATCGATGAACTTAGGCGCGGCAACAACGGCGAGGATACCTAGAATAACTATTACAACGACAAGCTCAATAAGTGTAAAGCCACGCTGAATAGATTGGGTTGAAAAACATATTTTATGATTTTTAGTGTTCAAATATAAATATTCCTATTTTTATATTAAATATAATACAACTGAAAATATACATCACAGAATCTAGTTGTTTTACCAAAAAAACCTAATTTTTTCAAATTTAATTACCTATGTAATTAGTAGCATTATTATGTATATTTATTCAACCTATTATTTGAAATTATCCAGAGACTACTCTTCTTCTGTGTCATGGAAAGAATCGACAAAGTCCTGCAGACCTTTTTGCACTAACTCGTAGGTTTTATCAACATTATCTGCAATATCTCCATCTAGAATTTTTAGGCTACCGAGTATATCTTTAGCTTCGCCAAATCCTTGCTCTATACCTCCACTAATAATTTCAACAAAAGAAGCCAACGATTCCTCTTCATCCATATCAGGATTTTGCTCTTGATAAGCCCCAAAAAACTGGGTACTAAAAGCCACAATACGCTCCGCGGTCGCTTCGGGACTGAAATCAACCCCTGACTCATAAGCATCTTCAACACTACTATCAACCCCGCCAGCTTTGAGTGATTCGTTTATCCCTTGCAAGGCGGTTTTTAACACTAATGATAATGGCTGATCACCAATTGATTGATTGTATTTCAGCGAAGATTCTATAATGGCGGCATTGAGTTGTTTCTTTTGAGAGACATAAATTGGCTCTTGTGCTTTTTCTGTTTTTTTCTCATGGGCCAGATCTGATTTTTGCTGCCCCATTGGGGCATTTTCTTTTTTATCAGGCGCTTTTGCTAAGGTTCGAACGTCTTGGTTAAATGTAACATTCGAATTAATTGATGAGCTCATAATATCTACCTCTATTTATCAAAGCATACATAAAAAGTATCGGCATGACGCAGTATAACTTAAGTTTAAACCTGTATTTATTTCGTACAATTAAATATTCGGTTCTGCTCATAAGATAAAGTGAGTAATTGTAATATAAAGCCAAATGCACTTACCTGCTTTATCCTTGAGTTTTCGTCTTGATAAATAGTCTTAAAAACAAAATAAATAACATCAATAGAGGCGTCGAACCAGCTGATTTTTTTGGTGATACGGTAGGCTCTTTAGCAACCAGTAAAACAACAGGTAATGTGGCAACAATTTCATTGGTTAACATTGAAAAGAGATCTATATTACCTATCTGTTCTTCTAAGGGCTCATTCGCAGTCAATGTGATTTTTTGGGATGATTGGTTTGCTGAAAACATCACCATATCGCTTTCAATCGTTAAGCCCTTTACCGTATTTCCAATAAGGAGGTCTTCAGCAAAAAGATAATCAGCTTGTCGATTGATGGTCAAAACAACAGTGTCATTGGCTGCTAAGGTTAATTTTTCAATGTCAAAACCGTAGTTCACTTTACTACCTGAGTTTGCAGCAATGTTAATAGATACGGTTTCATTTGAAGGGGTAATTATCCCGCCATGTCTAAGCTGCAATTGAAACTGTTCTTGCGCCTCGGTTTCGTTATCAGTATTGATATTAATCGCCACTTTTTTTAATGATTCTCCCGCCATAAAAGTGACTCTGTGTGCAACTTCTTGATAATCTAAGTTACCAATGGCCGTATCACTAACACTCACTAGCTCAATGCTAACAGTTCGATCTAATGCGATAACATTATCGTTTTCATCAACTAAAACTAACTCAACATCTGCAGTATCACCTTCATTTACTTGTATAACCTGTAAATTTTTAAAGCGTACTTTTGCCACGTTTATTGGGGGTGGCTGTCTATTGCCGAGGTGATCTGGTAATTGTTGAAGTTCATATAACATACGGGTAACATCAGCGTTATCCACTTGCCCACAAACCTCACCGTTAACGTACTTATTGGGGCTAGAATAAAAATCATGACGGTCAAACCAGTTATTCGAAGTACTCATAATAGTTCCTTCGCCGCCACAGTTATATCCGCGTCCATAATCTCTAACAGGTACGTCGGAGCTATTAGCTAAATCATGGTCCGCACCATCATTATGGCCCCATTCATGAGCGCCAAGTGTTTCACTGGTACAATTACCACCAATTTCGATTACCGCATAAGGCTGAGTGTAATATGCCCAACCACAAAAACTATTACCAATATGAGGACGTAAAATTGTAATGTAATCTAAACCAAACTGCTCAGCTATATCATGAACAGGCTTTGTCTCATTATCATAAATAGTACTTAAGAATTGTTGAATACTCATTGATGAGTTATCAATAGGGTAAAGTCCAACATATGCCACTTCGCGACGAATAGATAAACCACTGTTTTCCATCACGACATTGGCAGCATTTATTTGTCGATCAAGGTAATTATTTAATTCTTCTTTAGACAACGAATTAATTAGGTCATTGGTATAAAAGATACCAATGCGAATAACATGATGTTCATCATTAATCGGATTTGCCATTCTCATTTTTACGTGTTGTTTAAACGGAGAAGACTCAGGGGTTGCGGAAAAACTATTGTAGGAAATAAATAAGAATAAAAGAGAAAGAAAAGTGCGCATAATTCTGATAGCAGTTAATAAAAAGTATGAGTATGCTAACCTAAAATATTCGGTTATAAAATTGAAATACTAAAATTAATTTATAATGCACAGAGTAAACTTTTATTCTGTGCATTTAGTTAAATTTTAGCTTTTCTTTAGCTCATTTGCTTTTAGTAACATAGATTTACTTTCTTCAAGAAAATCACCTGCATAATCGCCAAACCAGTCAGATACATGGTTAAACATATCAACAAAAGCATCTTTATCATCAAGACTCACATCTTCAAGCAGTTCTAAAAATCGGTAGGCAAAACGTTTCATCATACCAACATTATCTTTATTAGAAAAAATAATATCTGCATAAAGCGTTGGGTCTTGGGCAAATAATCGGCCAACCATAACCAACTCTAATCGATAAATGGGTGAGCTCATCG
>Ga0209396_1004139_pt1 | contig 14239 bp, 8 predicted proteins | sample GOMGulsemesocosm_6_FD_184638 | JGI IMG/M metagenome (GOLD analysis project Ga0209396, IMG submission 184638) | Methane-oxidizing microbial communities from mesocosms in the Gulf of Mexico - GOM8C Gulf of Mexico (SPAdes) (version 2) | ecosystem: Environmental > Aquatic > Marine > Cold seeps...
CTGCCAGCACCAACAATCGCTACGATAATGCTGTTTTCATTCGAATGATTCATAAATACTCAGCCCAAACTAATTAACTTAATAACAACACCCTATCGTGTTTTTTTAATACAAACAAATTTACACCACAGCTTTATGTTTAGGTTATAGGATTATTTAAACGGTAAAATAGATACATCAGTATTCGCAGAAGAGTTATTTGGCTGACAACGTCTTACAAGACACGATTGGGTGCATGGCTATATTGACTTAACCACTTATCGAGCTCGTGTTTTACGTGGTATGTATATTGTTTTTTTAGCTGATGCGTCGGATGATTATAGAGGCTTATTGTTGGATAAATTGAAGTAGCTAAACGTAATTATTATTAACAAGATCGCCTTATCAAAACAGTATTTTAATAAGGCGTTCGATACGACTAATAATTACCGATACTCCTCTTCACAAACTCATCCATAGCTTTTAGTGCTTTCATTCTGTTCTTACCATTACTCATATAATGATCACCTTTATCCAGCTTAACTAATACAGTATGTTTACCTAAAGCTTTTAATGCATCGTACATGCGTTGCGATTGTTTAAAAGGTACAACTTTGTCATATTCTCCATGTATTAATAAAATAGGTGCTTTAACATGGCTTACCTGATTTATTGGAGATATTGTTTCTATATAATTTTTATCTACTTTGCCATTCGCAACACTCTCTCGCCAATAAGACAATACCCAATGATCCTCACCAAAATCTTTCTTTTCATCCGCCAACATTTGATTAACATCTGCCACACCATTAATTGAAATTGCGCACTGATATAAATCAGGCGTTAATGTAACCCCCGCTAATGCAGCATATCCACCATAACTAGCTCCAATAACACAGACTTTTTCAGGATTAACATAACCTGATTTAATTAATGTTTTTACTGCATCGGTTAGGTCATGTTGCATTCCCTTTCCCCATTGACCTCGCCCTTTAAAAACAAACTCCGAACCAAAACCACTAGACCCTCTAAACTGGGGTTGAATAACTAAAAAACCACGACTTGCAAAATACTGAGCCATCCAGTCAAAACCAATTTTATCGTACGATTCAGGACCACCATGCGGCATTAAAATAGCGGGTAACGATTTTAACTCTTTAGAGGGTAGGGTTAACAATAATGGGATTTTCAAGCCGTCTCTGGCTTTAAATTCAGTTGAATAGATTTGTTGAACTTGTTTAGAAGAAATTTTTGATCTTTGACTGCCCACTAAAGAAAACTTTCCATCGCCATAAATTAAAAAATCTCCTTTAGCGCTTTCTCCTTCAATCAAAAATACTATTTTTTTCCAGTCAGGTGTGTGACTTATTAATGTTAAACTATTGTTGGGTACTGCCTGAATAAGAGAATCGATTAAGGTGTTTGTGTCCTTATTAAATAACTCATAACTTGGCTTAAATCCTGAATAACGTACTCCATAAACAACGCGATTAATATCTGTTAATACTCTCTCAACACTTTTATCTGGTCGACTAAATATAGGATCACTTATTTTTCCATCTTTTAGCTGCATAGTATAATAGGCCACGTTCCCTGTCTTAGGGTTATTATCTAACATGATTAATGAAGAGAAATCGGGAGTTAAACCAACAAAAGCTTTAGTTGGAAAGTCAGTTTTTTCGCTAAATATTGCTTGCCATTTGTCGTCGATGCGAGCTTCTATCTGGTGTAAATTATTCTGATTATTATATAGTTCTCTTGCAATCAGTTGATCTTTATCATCTATAAAGTAGTCCGTTACGTCTTTTTTGCCTCGTTTAAAGCGGCTAACGTTTCTATTATTTAACGATTTTTTCATTAAACTATACGAATTTTTTGCTGACCAAGCTGGCATATAAACATTTTTTCCGTCCGATGAAAGACCCACAATTTTACCAAGCTGTGTTTGTCCCTCATAAATTTCTTCACCAAGCGTAAGCAGCTGTACCATCTTGTTTTTTTCAAGATCATAGGAATAAGCCGTACTTACTTCATGGCGACCACGAAAACCAAATAATTTCCTATTTTTTCTTACCACTAAAATTAGTCGTTTCTCATCTATAAAATACAATTTACTGGGTTTTATTTCTGATAAGTCAGCAGAACCAATTAACTTTTTATCTTCAAGTGTGTAGACCATTAAGAAGTCTTTTCCTTGACCGGTTTGTCGATAAGCTATTTTCTTCCCATTAGGAGAAAGCACCATCAAACTTAATTCAGGTAATGCTCCGTATACTTCAAGTGGGGGTATTTCATCAGCCAAGGTAACTTGTGTTATTGGCAACAGAAATATGATCAAGATGTAACGGAAAATACTCATAACAGTCCTTAATTTTATTAAATTATTATTATTTCAATACTAGGGAAATTTTTATAGCTCTTCGATATTAGCATAGGTTCTACAAATGTAAACGACATCACCCCACAACAAGATAACATTAAATATCAAAAACTTATAAATGCAATAACGGATAAAATACAAATACCGCCATATTATTTTGACAAATGTTATATATCAAGCATAATATACGTAACCAGTTACGGAGTTTTGTTAGATGAAAAAATATAATGAATTAGGTCACATATTATTAGGAACTGCTTTAAGGCAATTAGCAGAACAAGTTTCTCAAGATGCGGAAAATACTTACGCGCATTTCAATTTTACGATTGATCCTAAATGGTTTCCTGTTTTTTATGTTTTAGCTGCTAATGAATCAGATTCCGTAGTAAATATTGCCAAAGAAATAAAACACTCCCATGTGTCTGTTAGTAAAATTATTAAAGAAATGAAAGCTGCGGATTTAATTTATAGTTATAAATCTCCTACCGATTCACGTGTTACCTTGATTAAGCTCAATGAAAAAGCCAAAGCGATGATCCCAGCTATGGAGGCGCAGTGCCACGGTGTTGATTTAGCGTTGCAACGATTAACAAAAGAAACAGGTATTGACCTATGGAAAAGCCTAACGACAACTCAGCAACATTTGCAGTATCACCCATTAAGTAATCGAATATGTGAAAAGTACGACGCTAATGATATTCAGATAGTTGATTATGCCCCTATTTATCAACAAGCTTTTAAAGAATTAAATATTGAATGGATCAGCCAACACTGGAACTTAGAAGAACCGGATCTGCTCGCCATTAATAATCCTGAAAGTTATATTATTAATCAATCTGGTACTATTTTAATGGCGTTAGACAATTATGTACCTGTGGGTTGTTGTGCATTAATTCAAATAGATAAAGATACTTACGAGCTCGCTAAAATGGCTGTATCACCAAAAATGAAAGGCAAAGGTATTGGGTTTCTATTGGGTGAAAAGATTATTGAAAGAGCCAAGTTACTTAAAATTAGACGTTTATATCTTGAAAGCAATAGCATCTTAGAGCCTGCTATCAATTTATACACCAAGTTAGGTTTTAAACATATTGAAGGAGCACACTCACCTTATGAAAGGTGCAATGTACAAATGGAACTGTTCTTAAGTTAATACTTTTAATCAGAACTAAAAAAGGGGGTCGGTGGCAGCATAATCTTTTAATCTTACGTTTTTTAGTAACGGATGAGTTTACCTTCTTGTATTTGTTGTTCAATAACAAAGGCAAGAGCAAGCCAGAAGGCTGTGCCTGATAAAACCTTCATTAACAACACATCGCCGTCGTTTTCTCACATTCTTCATTGTGTCTTTAATCAAAAAGCATAACCGCTTAACATTTAAATAATACAGAAATTTTCTCAGAGCTGTGCTAGTTTTAATACCGTTGATTGGCATTAAGTTTATAAAGACTCACTACTTGAATTTGATAATTTAAAGGAATGTTATGGATAATGAAAACACTGATGAATTACCTACATTAACTTTATTATTACTTGATGATGAAGAGAATATTCTTTATTCACTCAAACGTTTATTACGTAAAGATTACAACATTGTTAGTTTTAAAGAGGGTCATGAAGCAATCGCTTACCTCGAAGAAAACTCAGTTGATCTGATCATGTCAGATATGCGTATGCCGAAAATGGATGGTGTTGAGTTTTTAATAAAATCTAGAGAATTACAACCCAACCCTATTCGATTGCTCTTAACCGGTTACAGCGATATAGACTCTACAATAAAAGCGATAAACGACGGTGCCGTTTACACTTATATTAGTAAGCCCTGGGAAAATGAAGATCTTAAACTCACATTAGCGAAAGCAGCTGAACATTACTTGTTACGAAAAGAAAGACTTCAACTGCACGAACAACTAACCAATACCAACCAAGAGTTAGCACAACTTAATCAATCACTTGAACAAAAGGTGCATCAACGCACTGCTGCACTGAATTCCAGCAATAAGAAAAGACAAGAAGCGCTAAATGTTCAAAAAGAATTGTTACACGATATTTTAGATATGATGGCGGCAACCATTGAATATCGAACAGGTTTTAGTACTGGCCACATAAATAGAATCGCGGTACAAAGTAGAGCTGTTGCTAAGCAACTTGGTTTAGACTCTATCGCCTGTCGACGTGTCTATTTATGTGCGCTACTTCACGAAATTGGCACCGTTGGCCTGACTGATGAGGTGTTATCATCAGTAAAACTTGGCAATGAAAAGCTTGATGAAACCTTTTCTACGCATCCATTAATTGGAGCAGAAATTATTGGTAAAGTTAAACGTTTTTCATCCTTAACTGGAAATATTAAACATCAGAACGAAAATGTTGATGGTACTGGTTTACCCGATCATCTGTCTGGAGAACACATTCCTGTTGGAGCACGAATAATCCGTGTGGTTAAAGACTTCGATTTTTTAATTGCAGGTAAACAAAATGACAAAAAGATGCCCATTGCCAATGCACAAGCATGGATAAAAGATCGTATTGGCACTTGGTATGACAGAGCGATCGTCAACGCGTTTTTAGAGATTTTAGCTAAACGAGATGATGAAGACTCTGAAATTGAATACAGTGTAGGCATTGAAACCATTAAGTCTGGCGACATAGTACTTGAAGACCTTATATTACATAACGGCAACTTAATGTTAAAAGCTGGGCAAGAAATAAACACCGCGATGATCGATAAATTAAAAGAATACGAAGAAAACTACAATACCAAAGTGACCCTTTTTATTGCGTGATATTACGCAGAAAGGCTATCTAAGCACCCGTGATGGTTCTTCATCTCAGTAAGCACCATCAGCCCTTCAATTTTCACAAAAAAAATTAAAAAATAAACATTAAAATTACCCATATTTTTTAATCTCTCCTATGCTTAAAAACGGTTGAAACAATATTCGAAACTGTTGATTTTGAGTTTGTAACAGTTTACGCCAATATCAAATCAACTCCCCTTAGTTAAACCCCTTTAATCGTTAACATATGGAAGTATTATCATGCTAAGAAAAAGTTTAATAACAATAACTATGGTTGCCTTGCTTGGTGCATGTAGCGACTCTGATTACCCTGGTCCCACACCTCCAACAACACCTGTTCCAACTCCCGTAGAGCGAACGATTGACGGTAGAGCAATCAAGGGTGTTATATCCAATGCTGTTGTTACCGTATTTAAATATGTAGATGGCGTGGCCGTTGAATTAACAGCAGATGAGCTTACTGATGCCAATATTATTACTGGAGATGATGGTAGCTACACAGTAACAATTTTAGATTATGCAGGCCCAGTTAAGGTCGTGCTTACTCCAAGTACAGATCCTGCCAACCCCACAACTATGGTTTGTGATGCTCCAAGCGGATGTGGAGAAATAGCCTTTGGTGAAACCATTGACCTAACCGATAAAGATCCTAGTTTTTCTTTATCTTCCATTGCCGTTTTAGAAGAAGATAGCACCACTAGCTTAAGAGTAAACGTATCGGCATTAACCCATTTAGCGGCAGCATTAACAGAAGCTGATCCTGATGGCGTTACATCAGAGTCGATTCAAAGTAATGCATCAATTATCGCCAATAACTTTGGTATTGAAGGTGATATTTTAACCTTAGAACCGAGTATTATGACAGCTGAAGGTGTTGCTGGTGAGGATAATGCGGCTGAACTGCGCTATGGCCTTATTAACGCCGGTATTATGGCTGCCATTTTCTCTGGGGAAGGCGCTAGCGATGGTATTTTATCGACAAAATTAGCTGAAGCAATAGCAGATCTTGTTGCCAATGACGGAGCAATGCTTGTTAACCAAGATGATAGCAACTCAGGTTTTGAATTATCACTTGCTGATGTATTAGCAGGAGCAGCAGAAGCAGCAGAAGAAATTGTAGAACTGATTTTAGCTGATAGCTCACTGACAGGGACTGAAGCTATTTTAGCGGATTTAAGTCTACTAGAAACAACCTTTGAAAACGACATTGTTTACGCTGAAGCAACACAAGGCGAAGATGGTAGAGGCTCAACAGAAGTTGAAGTGGTTGTTGAAGGAGATGCCATTGCTAAAGCGAAAGCGATGGTGAGTGATGTTCGTTTATTTACCCGTTTATTTGAAGAAAGTAGCACAGGTGAAGTCGTCGACGGTAGTGCTGTCTCTGATGGTGAACAATACACTGATTTAATCAATGCTGCTGGCGATATGATAGACGCTGAAGCTGAAAGCTTTTTACTGATAGCAGAGCTAAGTGAGGTACTTTCTGAGATAGGTATGGAAGTTGAAGATGGTAGTACACAAACCACCTTTAACGTAGCTGATTACCTCAGTATTGCAGGTGCTGCAGGAACCATAGTGCTTGATGAAGAAAACTTAATATTTACCATTAACGCACAAATAGGTAGCACAGAAACAGTGCTGTTAGATGCCGCTTTAGTACTGGCTGAAGACGGACTAAGTGCGCAACTCGACTTTTCTGGTTCTATTGATTCTGCTGGTGCAACCTTTACCTTAGCTGACGGAAGTTTTGCCAAGCTTATGCTTGATACCGCTGCTACTCGAGAAGCTCTCGAAGATGATACATACGAAGGTGATATCACTTCAGGTGAGTTAGAATTAATGCTTACCTTGATGCAGAAAACAACGGATACCATTACCAACCCCGTTTCATTTGAAGGTGCTATTACCGCTAAGCTTTTACCTGTCACCCGAAACACGATAGAGCATCGTAACAAGTGGACAAATTCCGGTGGAGATTGGGAGCGAGTTCAATATTTTGAAAAAGAAACTGAAATTGATATTTTACCTGAAATGTTAACGCTCAGTGGTGAATTTTCATCTTTGGCAGGTAACGTAATCGATGCGACATTAACCCTAAACATTCAAGATATTGACAGCTATCAAGCACCAAGAGTTCCATTTTTTGGTGACGAAGTAACAGGCATAATGGATGTGGTTGTATCTGAAAATATGAATACCGCGACAGCGACAACAACCGATAAAGTCTCTGACGGATTTGTGCGCACTATAACCTTCACTGCTGGTACTTCAGCGGGTAATTGGTCTTATGTTACGGCTACTGTACAAAACGATGACGAGGAAGAATTCCCTAATAATGCTTCAAACCATTCGGTATCACGCTCTACAGACACAGTGGGTGAACAAGACGTTATTATTTACAAATGGTGGGGCACTGGATGGGCAAATCTAACTATCATCACCTTCTGGGATACTGATGAAGATAGTGTAAACGATAAATTTGATTTTAAGAGATTAGCAGGAGCAGAATTTAACAACGAAGGTAATCTAGTTACATACAATGGCGTAGTTATTACACTAGAAAGCATCGTTGACGGCACGGTTGAGTTTTGGAATGAACACAATATGTTCTTTGATACGACTTTAGCGGAAGTTGAAGAGCATTATGCTCTACAACCAGCTGCTCTAGCCAATGCTGCTCAAGCTGCTGCCTTTGAACTAGAACATTTTTATGACCCTGCTTTTATACTCGCTGATGGTTCTGGCAATATAGTTTCTATTTTTGCAGACAAATACCCCGCAACACTTGCTTCGTTAGCCGCTGGTGACGATGTTAGTTTCAATGCTCATGTATCTGCTGACGCGTTAATTGAAGATGTATTTACCGTTGAGGTCGGTACTGATTCAAATTCAGTAGAAACAACTTTTGGTGATACCGTTAGAACTTATACTTTTGCTGGTGCAGGCGATGGTAACTTCGTTGCTGATATTGTGGTTTTAAAAGATGAGTATGAAATTACCAAAACGATCACCTCTTCTACAGAAGCGATTACTGGTATCGACTTACCTCAACTTAATGTAAATATGGGGGTATTCTACCCTGATGATGAATATTATGAGCTGCGTAAGTTTGTTCCTATGGACTCCAATCAAGATGGCGTAACCGATCATTTTGTTATCACGACCTTCTGGGCTGATGATATAGATGAAAATGGTAACTATATTGATTACCAAGGAAATATCGCCGTACCTTTTGTCGATAACTCTGAAGAAATGAGCGTTGATGGCAGCAGTTATGATGCTATAGATTGGGCTAATACGTATAAATATTCAACTCCATATAATCCAATGGAAGTGACAAATGCGCTTGATATATTCTCTGGCCGTATTTTAAATCGCTTTAACGGTGAACTATTTAGTCACCTAGAAGAAATTGGCGAAGTACGAGTAGACTTATCTTCAGCTGATTTAATGGCCTTAGCCCCTGGTACGGTTATGTTTGATGGGCAAGTGACTTACCCTGAAAATACTGACGTACTGGAAAACATGGACACTTTCCTTGGCGCTAATGCCGCATTGTCATTAGGCGTAGTATTGGGTGATTATGAAGTAGATTTAACACTTTCAGGCTTACGTACTGAATTCGAAGACGGTAGATTCTCACTTATTATGAGTTATAACTTGCCTGACGAAGAAGCACATCGTTCATTCACTGTTCATGCTTCATCAGCAGATCAAGAAACTACATTTAGAGCAACAAACTCTGATGGCGTACTGATCGTTATGAATGAAGAAGATGATACAGCTAGCTCAACGACAAGTGATGTGATTGGCAGTATATTTTATGGCGCTGATGCACTGAAAGTTGCCGACATTGAAGATAGAGACGGCATTATTTTCGTTGTTTACACTGACGGTACAACAGAAACGTTCTAGAGGTTTAATGAAATAAACCTTGCAATAAAAAAACAAAATATCAGCCAGGAAACTGGCTGGTATTTTTATTAGAATAATAAGTGAAATAACCAGGGAGTCGTTCATTTGCATAATAAAACTAAATTTAAACCTCGTACTATATTAACTTTACTCTCAACTTTATTCATTCTCAGTATTAATCAGCAATCCTTGGCATTTGATCATACTCAAAACGGTCATTTCGGTACTTTCGCGATAACTGAAACGTTCAGTAATATTGTGCCTATTCAACAAATTGTAGATGACGAATGGGTTGAAGCGCCCAATAAGGATGCGGAAGATGCCTTTAGCCAAAATGAGCTAGGGATAAAAGCTCGCTGGGGTGATATTTCTTTAACTGTTTCAAAGCGCTTAGACTACTTTGTTCATTCAAATTTCGATACAGCTGAAGGCTATTACTTAGATCAAAGCGATCAACCACTCACGCCAAATAAACAATATGATGCTAAGTTACATTTATATCATCAAGAAGCTTCAGGCATACGTTTAGGTTACCATTTTGCAATAGACAACTTACAGGCTGAAGTTAAAGTAGGTTATTGGCAAGTACCTGAAATCCGATCATCAAAATTAACAGGAACTTTAAACAGTGACGATGAAGGTAATATTTCAGGAGTAGCCAATTTAGAAGAATACTACAGCCACAAAAACTTCTTAAAACGTAAAAATAATGAACGTTGGGAGACCGAAGGATATGGGATCACACTCGACGTGAACTTTACTTGGTATTTTAACGAAAAGATCACGTTAAGAGGTGAATTAAAAGATTTATACAATGAGTTTATTTTGAAAAATTCAGGGTATTCTATTGGCGACTTTAATACTGATGGTACTTTTATTAACAGCCTTGGTGGTAAAGGCTATTTGCCTATTTATCAAGGTAAAGAAATTGAACAGAATCATCATTTAACTTTGCCTGCACGGATTCACTTAACCAGTGCCTATGCTTATAAAAGCATGAATTTACTTGTAAAATATAAACGACAAGCTGATATTAATTTTTATTATGCTGGTATCGAAAACGAAAGTGGTTCTTTGAAGTTTTTGCTAGACATTGAAAACCTAACACCTGAATTTCACTATCAAAGTAATTGGGTATCTTTAATCTTAGGTTTAGACAGTATAAAGTCCGAAGAAGCTAAGCAATTAACCTTTGGATTAACAATTAACTACCCTTTTTAGCAGTATAAAATGATATCGGCAACGTAGTTAATACTCTAACGAAAAAAAAGAGAGCAAATGCTCCCTTTTTAATCGCTATAAAAATGAATACTCATTTATTGAGTAAATTACTCTGCTGTTTCAGGTAGAGTAATATTTAATTCTAAAACACTTAAATCATCACTTTTATTATCTAAATTTACGTTTACGCTGTCTGAATCAATAGGAATATACTTACGGATAACATCTATGATGTCTTGCTTCATTGCAGGTAAGTATTCTGGTCCATTGCGTTGACCACGCTCATGCGCAACAATAATTTGTAAACGCTCTTTAGCGGTTTGTGCCGTTTGCGCTGGTTTTTTAGCACGAAAATAATCTAATAATGACATGATTAACCTCCGAACATTCTACGTAATAAACTTTTCTTTTCTTCTTGTAAGAAACGAAATTCTACTGTTTCACCAATTAAACGTGATACCGCATCATCGTAAGCCTTACCAGCATCACTCTCAATATCCAAAATAACGGGTTCACCTGAGTTAGACGCTTTTAAAACCGCTGGGGATTCAGGAATTACGCCTAGCAATGGAATAGCCAGAATATCCATAACATCGTCAACACTTAACATGTCACCACGAGTTACACGCTCAGGGTTATAACGAGTCAGTAATAAATGTTCTTTTACTGGGTCTTTACCTTGTTCTGCACGTTTAGACTTGCTCGACAACATACCCAAAATACGATCGGAATCTCGTACTGAAGAAACCTCTGGGTTGGTCGTTACAATAGCTTCATCTGCAAAATAAAGTGCCATAATAGCACCGGTTTCAATACCTGCTGGTGAATCACATACGATATAATCGAAGCCTAATTCAGCCAAATCATCTAATACTTTTTGTACGCCTTCTTTATTCAAAGCGTCTTTATCACGCGTTTGTGAAGCCGGCAGTATTGACAAGTTTGGTGTACGCTTATCTTTAATAAGTGCTTGGTTTAGTGTTGCTTCGCCTTTAATCACGTTAACAAAGTCATATACAACACGACGTTCACAACCCATGATTAAATCAAGGTTACGTAACCCGATATCAAAATCGATGATGACAGTTTTTTTGCCTTTGATTGCAAGCCCTGTACCAATTGCGGCACTCGAAGTGGTTTTACCAACCCCTCCCTTACCTGAGGTTACTACGATAACCTTAGCCATTATTATTCCTTTCTTTTTAATTAACTTAAATTATTAAATACGATTTTTTGATCTTCTATTTCAACACGCTGAGGTAAGTTTGCATGATCACCAAGTTGTTCGTGTAACATGTAAACGCCTGCGATTGAAATAAGCTCTGCCTGTAAGTTTTGACAGAATATTTTTGAGTCTTTACGTCCCGCGGCACCCGCGATAGCTCGACCACGTATGGTTCCATATACATGAATATTTCCATCAGCAATAACTTCAGCGCCATTACCTACCGAGCCTATAACGATAAGATCAGTGTCTTTTGCATAAATTTGTTGTCCAGAACGTATTTGCCCACGCACCACTTTAGTTTGTTGACTTACCGCTGGAGTTGGTGCTACTTGAGGAGCAGGTTGTTCTTTAGATTGCTCTACAGGTGTAATTTTTTGTTGTGCTACACCTTTTTTTACAACCGCCAAACCTGCATTTTGTATTGCACTTTTCTGCTCTGGGGATTGGCAACCGCTAATACCTACAAGAACAAAACTATGATTTTCAATAAGTGTTTTTAAATGAGAAAAATCAATCGTCCCTTCAACGTCACTCACATCAATCACGATAGGTGCGCAATCAAAAAACTGAGGTGCTTGTTCAACTTTGTTGCTTAGTTTGTTGTTTAGCTCTGCTAAATTGTTGTTTTCTAAATGAACAACTGAAAGGGTAAAATTTGTTCCCTTAAACTCTATATCCTGTTCTGGCATGAACAGCGGTTTCCTTCTATTTAAATCGACTACGCAATCGAACAATCTTACAATATTTATACTGCAAGGATATTAGGATCACTCTTTATGCACAAGCACAATCATACTTAGTGTGTAAATTTTATGTAAATAAAGCGTGATTAACCTAAATACAATGAATACAGAATAAAATATTCAATTTTATGATGGGTAATTTTAATATTATGAACAGTAACAAAGCTCAGGAGCAAAAAATAAAACTTTACTCCTGATCATTCAAAGTATCACTTGATGCTATTCGTCAGAAAACATAAATTCTTTAGGGGCTTTTGCTCCCATTAAATGCTCTACAAAATAATCCCAACGCTTACGAACCATATAAGGTTCACGTGCAAAACCGTGACCACGATTAGGTAACATTAACATATCAAAATCTTTATTAGCTTCAATTAATGCGTCAACCACCATTAAAGTATTAAAAGGCGTTACATTAGTATCTAGTGTGCCATGAACTAATAATAATTTTCCTTTAAGTTTATCTGCAAATAAGTGATTCGATTGGCTATCGTAATTAGTCGTACCATCTTCATTATTTATCAACAAACCATGGTATTTCTCACCCCATTCGTCAGCATAATTCCTATTATCGTGATTACCCGCTTCCGAAACGGCAACTTTATAGAACTCAGGATAGGTAAACATTGCTTTAGTTGACGCAAAACCACCGCCAGAATGTCCCCAAATACCAACACGATCAATATCTACCCATGAATATTTTTTAGCTAATTGCTTAATAGCTGCAACTTGATCAGGTATACCGCTGTCACCCATGTTTGCATAATAAAATTCATGAAAACTCTTTGAACGGCCCGGTGTACCTAAAGCATCTATTTCAACAACAATAAAACCTAACTCAGCTAACGCTTGATTATCGCCACGAGCACTGCGGAAATGACGACCGCGAATACTCCCTACTTGAGGGCCAGGATATAAATAATTAACAACTGGATAGCTTTTATTCTCATCGAAATTGCTCGGTTTATATAACAAACCATAAATATCGTGTTCGTTGTTACGATCTTTAACAATAAAAGGTGTTGGTGGTTTCCAACCTGAAGCAGTAAGCTGACTTATATCCATAGTTTCTATAGTAAAATGCTCACCTGAATCTGTATCTCGAATAAGGCTGATTTCTGCTTGATCAGGAGTCGAAAAGCGATCTAAGAAATAACGCGCATCTTCACTCAACGTTACTCTGTGATGTTTTTTCTCTGGCGTAAGCAAAGCTAATTTTTTTCCGCTTTTATTTACGCTATATAAATATTTAAAATACGGATCACCACCTTCTCGCCCTGCTCCAGTAAAATATAATGTGTCGGTTGCTTCATTCACACTAAGCAGCTCTAAAACAGTCCAGTCGCCACTGGTAATTTGATGCTTAATTTTTCCGGTAGCACCATCAATTAAATAGAAGTGTCCCCAGTCGCTTTTTTGTGAAAACCAAATAAATTCATTGGTTTTTTCTAAGTAATACCAACTAATCGCATCAACGCCTGACTCAAAAAAGCTTTCTTCTTGCTCTTCAAAAATAGTAGTAACATCACCCGTTACCGCATTAGCCATTTTTAATGTTGCTGTTTTATGATCGCGACTAGACGATACAAAAGCGAATTTTTTACCATTTTTCGCCCAATGAATATCAAATAATTCACCATTTCTATCTGCAACGTGATCAGTAATGGTTGAACGATGATTATCGGCCGGCATATTTAATGGAATAACTTTCTGTTTTTTTACGTCGATAACTACACGTTTAATTTTAAATACGTGCTCATCACCTGGAAGTGGATATTTCCATTGATCAATTTCAGGATGACCTACTGTGGTAGATACTAGTGCCATGTCGCCCACTTTTCTCGAGTCATGTTTGAAAGTGGTTAACTTAGTCGAGTCTGGAGACCATTTTACTACAGGGGTATCTTCGCGGATCCAACCGGCGTTATTGGTGCCATAACCAAAATTTTCAATGCCATCTTTAGTTAATTGA
>Ga0209396_1004140_pt1 | contig 14238 bp, 12 predicted proteins | sample GOMGulsemesocosm_6_FD_184638 | JGI IMG/M metagenome (GOLD analysis project Ga0209396, IMG submission 184638) | Methane-oxidizing microbial communities from mesocosms in the Gulf of Mexico - GOM8C Gulf of Mexico (SPAdes) (version 2) | ecosystem: Environmental > Aquatic > Marine > Cold seeps...
CACTACATAATCACGGTTTAACCACCAAATTAAGTCGATACCGTCCTTTTCAGTATACTCAGCAAGCTTCTGATTGAGGGTTTCACCACGCCTAAAAGGTCTTGATTCAATACTGCCTTGCCAATTTTTTTTATAAGGGCGAACAACCATTTCTCTGGCTTGTAATAACTTAACTAAATCACCTTTTGGATCAGGGAGGTAAACAATGTTATTACGAATTTTAGGGCCTTTTCCGTCCATATCCCCATGTAAATTAGCATAGAATTTTGATAAACCAACTGCGGCGGCATTAGTTGATTTTTTACCTTGTTGATATTTTGTAGGTTTTTCTCCAGGTCCTTGTGTGGTTGAGTCGGTAACAGCCTCAGTGTCTTGTATTGAACTCTCATCAACTTTTCCTAATGAGCCATCAAGAGATAGCAAAAAGTCTTGGTTAGCAAAAAATGCCCAAGCCAATGCCGTGAGAAAAGTACCTAAGATAATGTTACGCAGCCAAAAGTTCATTGGTTTATCAATACCTTTGTTTTATTTTGTAAAAAAGTTAATATTAACTTACTTTACGCAAAGAATATTAATTATACAAATTTTCTCTTGATAACGTATTTTGATGAAAATGTGGGCGGATAAAAGAACAGCTTATAGCAGCTATCCTTTTATCACTAGGGCTTCGTGCTTCTACTATTTGTACAGAGAAGCATCTTCAGGGTTTGGTCTTGTCTTAAAGCGACGGTGCAGCCACATATATTGCTCAGGCTGAACCATAATAGCTTTCTCTAATGCCTGGTTTATTTTAATCAAATCTTGTTGGTCATTGTCTGTTGGGAAATTCTCAAGTGGCGGTGAAACTTCTACAGTATAACCACTATTATCAGCATTCCTACGTGGGATCATCATCACAGTTTTAGTGTTTTTCTTACGGGAAAAAATAAGCGTACCTGTTGTAGTTGCTGTTTCTTTTACTGCAAAAAAGGGGACAAATAAGCTTTTATTACGGCCATAATCTTGGTCAGGTAAATAGGCACAAGCCTCCTTTTGATGTAATGCTTTTAGCAAGCCTTTTACATCACGTTTTCCCACCATATATTTATTTGAACGTGCTCTACCTCGGTGTTGAAAAAACTCCATTAATGGATTGTTATGTGGACGGTAAAATGCCACTAAAGGGTTGTTAATTCCAGCGCCGCGGGCACACATCTCTAAACATAAGTTATGCATGGATAAGACTAGTACGCCATTGCCTTCTGCTTGAGCCGATCTAATATGTTGTGCGCCAGTAACTTTAACTTTCCGTGCCACTCTCCAGTTTGGCCACCACCAGCCCATTCCTGTTTCAAATAATGCAATACCGGTATTCTCAAAGTTTTTCTTTAAAATAGATTGCAGTTCACCTTCATTTTTTTCTGGGAAGCACAGTCTCAAGTTGGTTAACGCAACATGCTTTCGTTTTGAGGCAATAGTAAATATTAATCGGCCTAAAGTACGGCCCATGGCTAATTGTAATTTGAAGGGTAACCAGGAAATACTGTAAAGGCTAAAAACACCAAGCCAAGTTAACCAGTATTTGGGTGATAAAAAAGACAACTTAAAGTTGGGCTGTAACACTTTATTCTTGCTCAATGTATTTTCTCATCTAACCTTTATTTTAACTATGCTTGATTATACGCAAGTTAGTTTGTTTTGGGCAATGAAGTTATTTACGACATAAGCCCATTTTTGCAGTAGAATGGCGGCCATAAGATTAATAATTGGTATTTTGAGACTTTTGATGGATGCAGTGGTTGACCAAGAAATAAGTAATAGAGAAATAGAACTTATTATTGGAAATTCAAAACGGAACTTTTCAGGTATTACCTCAACAATGTTGCAAGTAGTATCTTATCAAAAGCATATGATCCCATTGCGCGTCATGGGGAAAAATAACTTAACTGATACCAACTTAGCGATTAGTTTTTGGCAAGTGGTAAAAATGTGTCAATCGCCTTTATCTAATGGGAAATTTCGTATTTTTCATGCTCGCCGTGTAGATGAAATGATCCAAGGCGTAATATTAAAGTACCTTTTTAGAGCTAAAATAAAACTCGTATTTAGCTCTGCCGCGCAGCGTAAAAGGGCCCGACTTACTTGTTGGCTAACAAGACGTATGGACGCGGTTATTGCCATGTGTAGAGCTTCAGCTAACTATTTAGATAACCCGCCAAGTACCATCATTTATCATGGTGTTAATACTGATGTTTATGCGTCGAGTGAAGATAAACAGCAAACATGGCAAGCGCTTGACTTATTAAGGTCAACCCAGCCAAAAGGTAAGCATGGTATTGCCATCCTTGGTCGGGTGAGAAAACAAAAAGGTGTGCACCTCTTTGTACAAAGCTGTATTGCCTTATTAAACGATTATCCTGATTATACCGCTGTTATTGTCGGAGGAGTTGCCTCCAAGCATGAGAAATTTACTCAAGCCTTACGGGATAATATTGCTCAGGCAGGACTGTCTGACCGTATTGTTTTTGTAGGAGAGCAAGACTTTGCTGATATTCCAAAAATATTTAGTAGTTTATCTCTTGTTGTCGCGCTAAGTGAAAATGAAGGTTTCGGTTTAACTATTCTTGAAGCTATGAGTAGCGGTGCAGCAGTACTTGCTAGCGAAGCTGGCGCATGGCCTGAAGTTATTCGCCAAGGCGTTGATGGTTACGTTGTACCGGTAAATGATTTAGCGGCAGTAAAAGATAAAATGGCACTGTTATTGAGTGATGAAGCTAAGCTTGCTCAAATGGGGCAATCAGGCCGGGAGCGAGTCGAACAGCATTACTCTGTTAAGAGAGAAGCAACAGAGCTAACCCACTTTTTAAAAACGCTAGTCTAATCTGATGCACCTAGTCGTTTTATTAATACCAATTTGATTAAATTTCTTCCCAACTCAGAGCTACATTGATGAGCTTAGAACAAACAACATTTATTAAACATAATCATTCTATATTTAGTTAATTTTGTGACGTTATCAGTTTAGCAATGAGCTCCCAAGGGCGAGTATCTAATAAAAGGTAAAGGCTTATAAGCGGCGTTATTGATTTTGACAAGGGAATAACCATTCTCAACAATCAATGCCTTGCCTTTAAGCCTTTTAATTCTCGCTGAGTGAGAAAGAACTTAATCAACTTGGTATAACATAGATTTACTTTTATAAAATCAGTTACAAAAAAGCCCTAATCGTTATATTGATTAGGGCTTTTTTAATGTCTTAATGAGTGATAAATCAGACTAGTTAGCTACTACCATTAAACCCGAATTGATCGCATTGATATCTTCATCAGTAATAGTACCTGCAGCACGTTTTAATAATAAAACGTTTTGAATATAAGCATAACGTGTTGATGACAAGTTTCGCTTAGCATTATACAAGTTACGTGTACTATCTAATACATCAACTATGGTACGAGTACCTACTTCAAAACCAGCTTCAGTTGCTTCTAGTGCTTTTTGGGCACTCAGTACAGATTGTTCAAAAGCTTTAATCGCTGAAATTGCGGCAATTACTGTGTTGTAAGCATTTCGAGTTGTACGAACCACACCACGATGTGTTAACGATAAGTCTTGGCTAGCCAGTACAAAGTTACTTTGTGCTTTACGTACTGAGCTTTGAATCGCGCCACCAGAATAAATCGGTATATTTAATTGCACACCAACAGAATAGCCATCAACAACAGGTAAATCTGCTGAGGGAGCAGAGTTTATAGTTTTATCTTCATCTTTACCGTTATAATTTGCGGCAAAGTCTAACGTTGGGTAATGGCCTGAGCGGGCGATATCGATATTATCTTGTGCGATATCAATGCCTACTTTAGCGGTAATCAAATCCAGATTTTTAGCTTCAGCAGTCACTTGCCACTCATCAGCGCTATTTGGTACTGGAGTACTAGTACTAAAACGCTCAGTGTTCAATACGCTTACATTTTTAGGATAAGTATTTGTGATTACGCGTAGCTCTTCTTCCGCTTGGAAAATAGCATTTTCAGCTCTAATTTGCTCGGTAACCGCATTATCAAACTCAGCTTGTGCTTCATATACATCAGTAATTGCGGTTAAACCAACGGAAAATCGTTGCTTAGTTTGCTCAAGTTGACGAGCAATTGCTTCTTTCTCGGCTATGGCAAAAACTAAGTCATCTTTAGCACTCAGTAAGTCAAAATAAGCTTGAGTGACGCGGGTAATTAAATCTTGCTTAGCTACTTGGTAGGTTAAATCACTTTGATGGGCCGATTTTTCAGCATTACCTAAACGCAACCAGCTATCATGATGGTAAAGTTGTATATTTAGGTTAGCACCGTAAGTTAAGCTGTCAGACTCTTGATTATTAACTGTTAGATTATCATTGCCAACAAACTCTTGTTCGCCAGTACTGTAGCCACCGTTAGCTGAAATTTGTGGTAACAAGGCCGAGCGCGCTTGCTCGATATCTTCTTTTACTATCATAAACTGAGCTTGTGATTTAAGAACCACAGGATCGTTTAATAACGCTTGTTGATAAACGGTAAGTAAATCATCAGCTTGGACGTTTGTGCTGCCAATGGCTGCAGTTATCGCTATAATTAGTGTGCTTAGTGTTTTATTCATGAGTAGGAAATTCCTTGGCTATTATACCAATGTTATTAAATTACTGTTCACAATAAGAGCATAAGTTAATGTAATTGATATTACTCTTGTTCTTTATATATTGATGTTCGCTGGTAGGGTATCCTACATGGATTTTTAAATTAACCAAATAAAATAACTGTTTACTAGTGTAACAAATTATTTTATTGAAAAGAGATACTAATGGAAAATCATAATAATAAGCCGTTATCACTGCTGAAATTTAATAATGAACAAGTGACTGTGCACTCCGTTGTTACTCGGTATCAGGGCTTTTTTAAAATGAATGAATATTCATTACAACATCAGCTTTTTTCAGGTGATTACAGTGATGTTTTTACACGAGAAATTTTCGAACGTGGTGATGCTGTTGTGGTAATGCCTTACGATGAAAAATTAGATAAAGTATTGTTGATAGAGCAATTTAGACCTGGCGCGTTACGAGGGGATGATAGTCCTTGGTTATTAGAATTTATTGCCGGTATGTTTGATGAGAATGAAAGTCCAATAGAGGTAGCGATTAGAGAAGCAAAAGAAGAAGCTGACCTAATCCTTTGTGACAATGATTTACGACCTATTATGCAATACCTTTCTAGTCCTGGGGGCATGAGTGAGCGCATTCATCTGTATTTAGCGCATCTTGATAGTACTAAAATAAATGATGGCGCTATTCATGGCTTGCCTGAAGAAAATGAAGATATTCTGTTACACCTTGTCAGCCGTCATCAGGCTATGGAGCTACTGGAACAAGGTAAAATCACTAACGCAGCGACTATTATAGGGTTACAATGGTTGGCAATGAACTATCAATCATTATCCACTGAAGGTATTAGTTCTAATAATGAAAGTTAAGAGGTACCCATGAGTTTTTTTCCTAACAGAGCATTGGCTAATGCAACTAAACAAAACTATCAACCTAACTTAGTTAGCTTGATGACTCTGTGTGCTAATAATTATATGTTACTGCTAAAAGTATTAGCGAGTAAAACTGCACTCGGGGAATCACGTCATTTTTTTATTAGCGACTTTCTTTCTTACAATGTCACGATAAAAGAAGTGACTAGATATACCTCTGTAGTTAGTTTTGAACAAGAAATATTAAGTACTTCTTTTAAAAATGTTCCCGGTATTGTTGCTAGCGCACTACACCCTCGCATGACTATTCGTTTGTATCATGATGCTAGAATGGCAGAAGTACTTTCTACCCAAGACATTAGACAGGTAAAGCCACGCTATAGCTACCCAAATAGTCAAATGCACCAACAAGATGAAAAACAGCAAACTAATCAATTTTTAAATGAATGGCTACATTTATGCTTGCGCTTAGGGCAAGTGAATGTTGAATTACCCTCCTAATGTATGAACTGGTAACTGATGAGTTTAACTGATAAAAACCACTTAAATAACAAGCCGGTCGTCTTGGCGCAAATAACGGATAGCCACTTATTTTCATCACCAACAGGCTTACATCACGGTCATAATGTACTTGGAAATCTTAAAAAGGTTTTATTAAGTCTTTGTGATAATTCAGACATTGACGTGATCGTTTTTACCGGTGATCTAACCCAAGATCATACAGAGCAATCCTATCAAAACTTTGTTGACTGTGTGCATACCTGTGATATTACCGTGCCTATTTATTATTTAGCAGGTAATCATGATGAACCAGTGTTATTAGATAAGTACTTTGCCGGCTCACCGTTTTTACCGAATAAAGACATTTCCTTTTCCCACTGGCAAGTTCAATTGGTTGATAGCAAAAGTGCGACACCTGCAGGTTATGTTAGTCAACAAGCATTTGTGCAATTGAAAACTGTCATTGACCAAAGTAAGCATCAATTACTTATGATGCATCATCACCCTATTGATGTGGGATACTTTATTGATAAACACGGTTTACAAAACAAGGCTGATTTTTGGCATGCTATTAATGAATATAGCAATATAAAAGCGATCGCTTGTGGTCATGTTCATAGTGCTATGCAGTTAACAAATCCCTTAACCAAACAATTAAGCAAACTTTCTAAAAAAGCGTTAAGAACAAAATTAACCAAGGAGCCGGAGACAGTAACACTATATACTTGTCCCGCTACATCCATTCAATTTGACCCAAATGTTGATGGTGTCGCAGCGTTAGCCAAAGGGCCTGGATATAGAATTTTTTATTTACATGCAGATGGTCAGTTAACTACTAATGTTGTTGCTTTATAAAACATTGATTGTCGTTTGGGTATATTTGTTTCATATTAACTTTTAACTTAAAAGCTTCATCATGAAAAAACAAGTCCTCTATATTCATGGCTTTAACTCTTCTCCATTGTCGTTAAAGGCTGAACAAACGCGTAAATACTTAGTAAAACACTATCCAGAAGTTGAATTTTTCTGTCCTCAACTTGCTACCACACCAATTCAGGCTATCACTCAATTAGAGCAACTTATTGAAAAATACTGTGTAAAGGGCCAATGGTCTTTAATCGGCTCCTCATTAGGAGGCTATTTTGCTAGTTACCTTTCTGAAAAATATAATAGCTTAGCGGTGTTAGTGAATCCGGCAATAAAACCATATGAATTATTACATGATTATATTGGCGAACAGGTTAACCCTTACACAGAAGAAGTGTATCAGGTGACTGAAGATCATATACAACAGTTAAAGGCGCTAGAGCAAATTGGCCCAACAACTCATAGCAAGAAAAAAAATAATTACCTAGTTATGGTACAAACAGGTGATGAAGTGTTAAATTACCAACAAGCTGTGGAAAAGTATCAACATTGTCGACTAATAGTACAAGAAGGGGGCGATCATAGCTTTATCGGTTTTGATAAGTGCTTAGCCACAATTTTTGACTTTTTAAAACTCGATTAACCACAATGAAATTAGCAATATCTTATATGTCATTGCTAATACGAAAAATACTTAAGCCTTTTAACCGTGATTAAAATGAGTTTCAAATGACTGACCAATACAACGCCGACTCCATTGAAGTACTTAGTGGCTTAGATCCGGTACGCCATCGTCCAGGTATGTATACCGACACTGCTCGTCCAAATCATATTGGGCAAGAAGTCATCGATAACTCTGTCGATGAAGCGCTTGCCGGGCATGCACAAAATATTACTGTCACTTTAGATAAAGACCAGTCGTTAGAAATAATTGATGACGGCCGAGGCATGCCTACCGATATTCACCCTGAAGAAGGGGTTTCAGGTGTTGAACTTATCTTTTGTAAGTTGCACGCCGGTGGTAAGTTTTCCAATAAAAACTATCAATTCTCAGGTGGTTTACATGGTGTTGGTATTTCAGTTGTTAATGCTTTATCTACCCGTGTTGATGTAAGTGTTAGGCGCGATAGCAAAGTGTATGAAATGGCCTTTGAGCATGGTTATAAAGTTGAAGAGCTAAGAGAGACAGGTACGGTCGGTAAGCGAAATACGGGTACACGGGTAAAATTTTGGCCAGATCCTAAATATTTTGACAGCGCTAAATTTTCGGCTCGTCGGTTAGTGCATTTACTTAAAGCTAAAGCAGTATTATGTCCAGGCTTAACGATTAAGTTCAATGACAAAAATGAAGATAAAAAATATGAATGGTGTTATGAAGAAGGTCTGACAGATTACTTAATCGATTCAGTAAAAGATTATGTTTCTTTACCAGAACAGCCTTTTGTTGGCAGTTTTACTTCACAACACGAAGCGGCTGAATGGGCTGTTACTTGGTTAATTGAAGGCGGTGAAAGTGTAGGCGAAAGTTATGTGAATTTAATTCCGACAATCTCCGGTGGTACTCATGTTAATGGTATGCGCCAAGGATTGCTTGAGTCGATGCGAGAATTTTGTGAATTCCGCAATATTTTACCACGCGGGGTAAAATTAACGCCTGACGATATTTGGGATAAATGTAGTTATATCTTATCTATTAAGATGCAAGACCCACAATTTGCAGGACAAACCAAAGAGCGTTTATCTTCACGTCAATGTGCGGCTTTTGTTACTGGTGTGGTCAAAGACTCTTTTAGTTTGTGGCTAAACGAGCATACCGATAAAGCCGAGTTACTGGCAGAGTTTTGTCTCAGTAATGCACAAAAAAGAATGCGAGCTAGTAAAAAAGTAGTACGTAAAAAAATCACCTCTGGGCCTGCATTGCCGGGTAAATTAACCGATTGTGGAAGCCAAGATTTAGCGAGAACAGAACTGTTTTTAGTCGAAGGTGACTCTGCTGGTGGTAGTGCCAAACAAGCAAGAGATCGTGAATTTCAAGCTATTATGCCACTGCGAGGTAAAATTCTTAATACTTGGGAAGTCGACTCAGGTCAAATTCTGGCTTCTCAAGAGGTTCATGATATTTCTGTTGCATTAGGTATTGATCCTGATTCAGATGACTTATCTGAATTACGTTACGGTAAAATTTGTATCTTAGCGGATGCCGATTCTGATGGACTGCATATTGCCACCTTATTATGTGCTTTATTTACTCAGCACTTTTTACCTTTAGTACAAGCGGGTCATGTTTATGTTGCTATGCCACCTTTATATCGAATTGATATCGGTAAAGAAGTTTATTACGCTTTAGACGAAGCGGAAAAAGATGGCATATTAGATAGAATTGAAGCCGAGAAAAAGCGTGGCAAAGTTAACGTGCAACGCTTTAAAGGCTTGGGCGAGATGAACCCGCCGCAGTTACGTGAAACGACAATGGATCCAAATACTCGTCGTTTAGTCCAGTTAACGGCTCTAGAAGATGAGCATAGCGAGACGATGGAATTGATGGATATGTTGTTATCGAAAAAGCGCAGCCCCGATAGAAAAGAATGGTTACAAAGCAAAGGTAATCTGGCCATTGTTTAAGGGACGTTTCATATACGCCTCGACTATTGAAGATCAGACTAAAAATAAAAACATATAAAAAAAGGGAAGTTAAACATGACAACTGAACATGTTCCAGGATATTTAGCTGGCGCTACTAGTGATCCATTAATGATCGTAATGGCTGTTATTCTTGTCGTTGTAATATTAGTCGCAGGGGTTATGTATTTCAAATTACATGCAGTGCCAGAGCATATTGCTCATGGAAAAAATCATACCCAAGTACAACTTATTGCAATACTCACTATCCTTGCTTTATTTACCCATAATAATATATTTTGGATCGCCGCTTTAGTATTAGCGGTAGTTGAGTTTCCTGACTTTGTATCGCCATTAAAATCTATAGCAAAGTCTTTAGAAACAATTGCTAAGGCGACAGAGAAAACATCACCTGATACTCGAAAAGAACCAGTACCCGTTCAGCAAGTTGACACTAAGGAGAACAACTAATGTTAGAAGTTCTTTTATGTTCACTTATCACCATTTTGCCGGACTATTTATTTAGAAAATATCGCCAAGGTAAAACGTGGGGAAAAGAGATTACCTTTTTTACCATGTGGTATGAGTTGCGTTGGGGCATAACTGCTTGCGCTATTTTAGCTATTTCTTTAGTGACTTTAATTTTTTATTACCACCCATCAACAACTAACGCTACGCCCATGTTTCGCACGGTATCGATAATGCCAGAGAAAAGTGGCCGGGTTCAACATGTGTTTGTTGAAAATCATCAGCACATAAAAGCAGGAACCGCTTTATTCAATATGTATGATGAATCTCAAGTGGCAGCTATAGAAACGGCAAAAGCACAAATTCTGCAAGTTGAAGCTGAGTTTATTACCGCTTATGCTCAGCATGCAGTGGCTATTAGCTTGGTCGAAAGAGATAAAAGCACTTATCAGCGCTCATTGCATGAATACGAGCGCAAAAAAACACTCGCTGCTAAAGGTGGCAATATAATCAGTGAGAGTGAAGTTGAAAAACTGGCTGATACGGTAGCCATTAAAAAGGCAACGTTATCTGCTTCTCTCGCTAATCAAGCAGCAGCGCAAGGTCTATTAGACACTATATTACCGGCTAAAAGAGTAAGCGCGATTGAAAACTTAGACTCCGCAGTAATTGATCAAGGAAAACGTACTATTTACGCCCATATTGATGGCGAATTACAACAATTTGCCTTACAGCCAGGTGATTTTGTTAACCCTATGATTCGCTCTGCCGGTATCATTGTCCCTTCTTCAGGTATGGCTTCAGGCAAAGAAGCAGTACAAGCAGGCTTTAATCAATTAACAGCCAATATTATCAAAGTAGGCACTTTTGCAGAAATTACCTGTATGTCTAAACCTTTCACTATCATACCGATGAAAGTGGCCAGTGTGCAGAGTGTTATTGCCACAGGACAAATTAGAGCCGTTGAAACTTTATTGGATATACGAGAAAGAGCAAGGCCTGGTACCCTGACTGTTAAATTAGTGCCTTTATATGAAGGCGGACTTGAGGGGGTTATTCCAGGAACAAAATGTATTGCCAATGCCTATAGCTATCATCATGAATTAATTAACAGTGGCACACTGAGCACCACTGAGTCTATCTATTTACATATGGTTGATACAGTGGGTATTGTTCATGCCATTATCTTGCGTATGCAAGCATTATTACTACCGGTTAAAGGACTCGTCTTTTCAGGACACTAGTGTTCTATCTAAGTAATTAATACCTAAGTTGTAATTACCTGTTTACTGACATCAAACTGTCATACAGATGTAATAAAATGAAACTAGGAAATCCTCTAGATAGAGGATTTTTTTATGGCTAATTTAGCTGTTATCAACCTAAGAAATATAAGAGTTATCAAATGACAATAAAAGTAGGTATAAACGGCTTTGGTCGTATGGGGCGCTTAATTTTAAGAGCTTCATGGCATTGGCCTGAAGTAGAGTTTATCCAAATTAATGATCCCGAAGGTGATGCGCCGACATTAGCTCACTTACTTAATTTTGATTCTATTCATGGTCGCTGGCAACATGAGGCAACAGCAGAAGATGATCTTATGGTTATTGATAGCAAAAAACTTAAGGTAAGCCAAAATTACAGTCTTGCTGAAACAGACTGGTCGGCCTGTGATCTTGTTATTGAAGCCTCGGGTGTTATGCGTGATAAAGAGAAGTTACAAGCTTACTTTACCCAAGGGGTAGAAAAAGTTCTAGTGACCGCGCCGATGAAGTTAGCTGAAGATAGTTCAGGCAATATTATAGATAAAGATATCGTTAATATTGTTATGGGTGTTAACCAACAGTTATATCAGGTGAATAAGCATAACATTGTTACCGCAGCTTCATGTACAACCAACTGTTTAGCCCCTGTGGTTAAAGTGCTACAAGACAATGTTGGTATAAAACATGGCAGCATGACTACCATTCACGATATAACTAATACACAAACCATTTTAGATGCACCACATAAAGATTTACGTCGTGCACGCGCTTGTGGTCAGTCATTAATTCCAACCACAACAGGCTCAGCAAAAGCCATTACTGATATTTTTCCTGAGCTAAAAGGAAAACTAAATGGTCATGCGGTTAGAGTACCTTTAGCCAATGCCTCACTAACTGATTGTGTCTTTGAAATGCAGCGCGATGTCACAGTTGAAGAAATAAACCGGTTGATGGCTGATGCTGCAGCAGGTGAGCTTAACGGTATTCTTGGCTATGAAGAAAGACCTTTAGTTTCTGTTGATTATAAAACGGATGCCAGATCTTGTGTGGTTGATGCACTATCAACCATGGTAGTGAATGCTAGCCAATTGAAAATGTATTTATGGTATGACAACGAATGGGGTTATGCCAACCGTACAGCAGAGCTAATGAAGTTGATTGCCTTAAGTCTAGAGAGTACTAATAAGCACAAAGGTGAGTAAAATTTTACTAAGTCTCAGTACTCTTCCAAAATCAGTAAAGCAATACATGGCGATTACCGCTAATTATTGGGCTTTCACCTTAACCGATGGCGCTTTGCGCATGTTGGTATTGTTGTATTTTTATCAGTTAGGTTATAGCCCTTTTTCTCTTGCGACTTTATTTGTTTTTTATGAAGTCTTTGGTGTTATTACTAACCTTGTTGGTGGTTGGCTTGGTGCGCGTATTGGTTTAAACAAAACCATGTTAATGGGAATAGTAATTCAGGTTTTAGCTTTATTGATGTTATCTCTACCGAATGAGTACTTAACTGTTGTCTATGTTATGTTTGCTCAGGCTCTGTCAGGCATTGCTAAAGATCTAAATAAAATGAGTGCTAAGTCGAGTATTAAGCTACTCGTTGGTAATCTAGATAACGAGCAAGCGCAAAGCAAACTCTTTAAATGGGTGGCTTTACTTACTGGCTCAAAAAACACCCTAAAAGGCGTTGGCTTTTTTTTAGGTGGCTTGTTACTTGTTACTTTTGACTTTCAAGTCTCGGTATTATTAATGGCAGTAGCGTTAGTTATTGTCGCTGTAATTACTTACCCTATGTTGCGTGGCGAATTAGGTAAAACTCGCTATAAGGCAAAGTTTAGTCAGTTATTTTCAAAAAATGTATCACTAAACTATTTATCCGCGGCGCGTTTATGTCTGTTTGCCGGTCGAGATGTCTGGTTTGTCATTGCTTTACCTGTTTATTTGGCAAGTCAGTTGCATTGGCAGCATCAAACCGTAGGGGCTTTTCTCGCTTGTTGGATTATTTTTTATGGCATCATTCAAGCTAATACGCCAAAAATTTTAAAGATTTTTCGCGGCCCAGAAGAAAGTTCAGCTCACCAGAAAGTAACGCTTTGGTCGGTAATACTGGTGCTAGTAACATCGGTTTTATGTCTCGCTATTTACTTTTATCCGCAAAATGATGAAGTATTGATCATTGGCCTCTTTATCTTTGGTGTTGCCTTTGCGATTAACTCGTCATTACATAGTTACCTAATTGTCTCTCTTGCTAGGGAAGATGGAGTCTCTATGGATGTTGGCTTTTATTACATGGCTAATGCTATGGGAAGGCTGCTTGGCACTGTACTTTCAGGACTTATTTATCAGCAGTTTGGTTTGTTATCTTGTCTGTGTATTGCCTTAATATTAATGATACTTGCTAGCTGTTTTGTTAGAAAAACAAAATATACCCATCACACATGAAGATGCAGGTTTCAGCGAGAATTTAAAGGCTTAGAGGCAAGGCATTGATTGAAGAGAATGGTTGTTCAGGAGAATAAGCTCCTGCATTCTCTAATAAGCTACATCCTTGTAGCGTCCTTCTCAAAATCAATAACGATGTATGTAAGCCTTTAAAACTCGCCCTTTGGGTACATCAGAGTAAATCATCTTCTGCGTTGCATTTGTTTTTAAGGGAGTAACCATTAATAAAAAATGCGTCTTGAATATGAATCACTTTGATGTCCTGACACGAGCACCTTCATGTGTGATGGGTATCAATATGTAAAAATTACGGTTTAACTCTCAGGGCAATTCGTTTTATACTATTTAACTCGCATTTATCGGCAAGTGCTGATTTGCTTCTTTAAGGAATAACGATTTGTTGAGCTTTGCTAAAAAAATATCCCTAGCTATACAAATTATTATCAGCATTACCTGTCTATTATTGCCAATACTGAGTGTTGCGCAAGTGCAAGTTAATCTTAAACAATTTAATCAAGTTACTGCGCAAGTAAAAGAACTAAAAAAAACTGACTTAGTACTCTCTCTCAAAAAATTATTGTCTTATAAAGATTTA
>Ga0209396_1004141_pt1 | contig 14232 bp, 15 predicted proteins | sample GOMGulsemesocosm_6_FD_184638 | JGI IMG/M metagenome (GOLD analysis project Ga0209396, IMG submission 184638) | Methane-oxidizing microbial communities from mesocosms in the Gulf of Mexico - GOM8C Gulf of Mexico (SPAdes) (version 2) | ecosystem: Environmental > Aquatic > Marine > Cold seeps...
CATTTATTAAATTAATTGTTACAAGATAGATTTGAATACTTGCTAATTAAATTATTAACTAAAAGATAAATATGGCAACATGAATGTTTGTTGCCATTCTTTTTTAGGAGATAAAGTGCATGAATTCTATTTCCCAACCTAAACTGATTCCTTTTCTAACAACAACCTGGATTTTACTGGCTGCGATTCATTTAGTTAATTTACTTTTTGCCATGAAATTAAATTATTATGGTGTGATACCAAGAGAAACTTCTGGTTTATACGGTATTATATTTCATCCATTTCTGCATGGTGGCTGGTCCCATTTAATAAATAACTTAATTTCATTTAGTTTATTTTCAGCTTTAGTTTGGCAGTTTAAACCTAATAGAATTTGGACATTATTAATTTTGGGCACCTTACTACCTGGTTTACTGGTTTGGATATTTGCACGTACGTCAATCCATGTCGGTTTGAGTGGCGTGGTATATTTCCTTTGGGCTTACGTTGTTTTTTATGGTTTTGTACGCCGTAGTATTAAATCTGTTGTCATTTCTATCATCGTGATATTTTTGTACGGTGGTATGGCCTGGGGTGTATTACCGATTAAAGAAGGCATGAGTTTTGAAAGTCACCTGTTTGGTATGTTATGTGGTGCTGTTATGGGTTATATATATGCAAAACAAGATATAAAAAATTCAGGTTCACTACGCCAAAAAATAGAAAAAGAGATTACCAGTTTATGATAAAAAAAGTTTCAAAATCCTTTGCTCAATTGACAACAACTGAGCTTTATCAAGTTTTAAAATTAAGAGTGGATGTTTTTGTGGTTGAGCAAGAATGTGCTTACCCAGAACTTGATAATTTAGATATGAATCATGATACTCGGCATATTATGTTTTATGAAAATGAAACATTACTGGCCTATGCGCGCTGTTTAGCACCTAAAGTTGTTTTTGATACAAGTCCTGCAATCGGTCGTGTACTCGTCTCAAAAGAAGGCAGAGGACGAGGATTAGCAAAAGAATTAATGCTTGAGTCAATAAAAGAATCACAAGCTGCTTGGCCAAATCAAGATATAAAACTTTCAGCACAAACTTATTTATTAGACTTTTATAAAAGTTTAGGTTTTTCACCTATTGGCGAAGCGTATTTAGAAGATGGTATTGAACATCAGGATATGTGTAGAAACTAGTTGATTTTATAGCTAAATAGAGTTTTTACAAATAAAAAAGGCGCTTATTTAAGCGCCTTTTTTGTTAAAGTTTTTTATTAATCAATTAAAGTACTGAGTTAAGAAATACTAACGAGATACATAAAGGGCAGATAAACTTAACGTACCAAGGCCAAATCTTCCAAAATAAACCTTGCTCTAAATCTTCATATCCATTTTTTAATTCTTCAATGATTTTACTTCTGTGCCAAATCCAACCAATAAAGATACAACAGAACATGCCAATAATAGGTTGTCCATATTCAGTCGCTAACGTAACAACAAAACCAAATAGTGTTTCCATATTGAATATGATCACTATGCTTATCGTTAATATAATTAAACTGGTGATTAAAGTGGCTTTGTTTCTAGGTAAATTGAATCTCTCTACAACATAAGAAACAGGTGCTTCTAACATTGAAATAGAAGAGGTTAAAGCGGCTATGCTCATTAAAGCAAAAAAGGCTAAAGCAACAAATGAACCCATGAAACCCATACCATTAAATAAGCTTGGTAGTACTGTAAATACTAAATCAGGACCTGATATTAAGTTGCCGTTTTCAGCAAATATTTGCAAGCCTTGTGCTTGAGCAACATACATCGCTGGGATCACCAGTAAACCTGCTAAAAATGCAATTGAAACATCAATCAGCGTTACTTGCGCGCCCAAGGTTACAAGGTTTTCTTTTTTGCTTATATATGAACCGTATATGATCATCACACTGGTTCCAAGCGATAAAGAAAAGAATGCTTGCCCTAATGCGCTGATCAGCAATTGTGGTTCAAATATCTTGGTAAAATCAGGATTTAAGTATGCGTTAAGACCTTCACTTGCACCTTCTAATGTCATTACATAAATAATTAAACAAATAAGTAATAAGATCAGCATAGGCATTAAGCGTTTAGACCATTTCTCAATGCCGTTTTGCACACCACTGCGTATGATGTAAACAGTTAAGCTCATAAATATGGTTGTGAATATTAAACTAGGTACAGTGCTTTGACTTGTAAGCCATGTGCTTGTTTCAGTAAGTCCTGCCATAGTGGTAATCGGCTCTATGGTATATGACATCATCCAACCGGCTATAATACCGTAAAAACTTAAAATCAATGCAGCACATAAGATGCCACCAAAACCAATTATAAATGAAAATTGATGTTGCCACTTTTTATTGGACATTTTTCGTAATGAGGTAACAGCATTTGCTCTACCAAATCGACCAATAACAAGCTCAGCCATAAAAGCGGGGTAAGCTAAACAGAAAGCTAATACTAAATAAGCTAATACAAATGCAGCGCCACCATTGGAAGCTGTTTGTGTCGGGAAACCCCAAATATTGCCAAGACCAACAGCTGAACCTGCTGCAGCCATAATAAATCCGAAACGGGAGGTGAACTCCCCACGATTAGCGCTCATATTATTATAATTCTCTTTGATTAAGTAACAGTTATTCTTTTAGGTTATTCTTTAATTAGTGTGCCGATGACAATCTACTTTAAATATTAAAAAATAAAAAGCATAAATAGTTTTGATCTGCCTCAAATAACGTAATAAAAAAAAGTGTATTGGACAAAAATTTGTACTTTTATATATATTAAAGTGTAACCTGTTGTTTATATTGTTCTTTTTGTGTTTTGTTTTTGGTTTGTATGTAAAGCTTCGATTACAATATATTATTTGAAGTTACTGGTACTAATAGGCGGCTTTAATGGAATGCTGATTGTGAATCTCGCCCCTAATAAACTAGGCGATTGGTCAACTTTAATGGTACCAAAATGCCAATCAGCGACTTTAGCAGCTATCGCTAACCCTAAGCCATAGCTTTTATTACTACGATCTCTATGAGTTTGCTCTTTAAAGAATGGTGTAAATACACAGTGCCAGTTTTCAGGAGCTATACCTGGGCCATCATCTTCTATGGTAAGCATTAACCTTGTATTGTTGGTTGAAGCATTTAACACAATGTTGGATGTGGCAAAATCACAGGCATTGCTTAATAAGTTTATGATCGCACGGGCTAGCCAGTGTAAGTCTGCATTTAGCTCAATATCACCACATTCTACATTTGCAGCTAGACCTTTGTCGTCTAATTTGGGTTTTATTTGCTGAACTAAATTATTTAGGTAGGGCTTTAAATCTACTGGAGAGAGAGAGATTTGATAAGAGTTTTTTTCTAATGTAGCAAATTCAAGGTAGCTATTTAGCATGCATTCCATTTGATCTAAATCGGTTTCCATTCTTTCTAGGTAGCGATCTTTTTTTGCATTATCTTGTGTATCTAAAGCGGCATCCAGACCAAACCTGAGACAAGCGACAGGTGTACGAATATCATGAGACATACTTGAAGCTAATAATTTATTCTCTTCAATGAGTTTTTGAATTTGTGCCGCCATGCGGTTAAATGCGGCTTCAACATCATATATATAAGTAAATTTGCTGATTTTAATACGTGCAGATAAATTGCCGCTAGCAAATTGCTGTGAGGCATCATTAAGTATGCTTAAACGTTTTGTTAGCGGAGAAAGCCATACCCACATTAATAAACAGACACCAGCATAAAAGCTTAAAGTTAAAAATAAATCTAACTTAGTTGATGTTGTAATTTGTTTTGTTAGTCGCAATTCAAGGTGTGAATCTATAAATTCAGGGGACGATTTAAGTAAGTAAAACCCTAAGTCATCTTCTAAAATTAGACCTCCTGGAAGATAAAGCTCTGATAATAAACTCTCGGGTAAAGCCAGCTCTATATTCTTTCTATAAGCAAGATCTTGGTTAAAGTGGCTGCTTAATTGTGCTGATTTCTGTGTTCTATCTTTCTCAAGCGTATGCGCTATTTGAGCCGTAAAACCTTGCATCATGGTTTTTTGCCAAATGAAATCATCTTCAGTACTTGAGTTTGATTGACTAAAGGTATCAATCAGCCAACCTAAAGCAAATAATGAAACAAATGCACTGAGCAAAAGGGAAATATAGAGCTTTTTCATTTACCAGGCATCGTCAACTAATAAATAACCTTGACCCCAGATGGTTTTTATTTTTTGAGGGTTTTGAGGATCATCTCCGAATTTTTTTCTAAGCGCTGAAATTAAAACATCAACACTGCGATCTAAACCATCATATTCACGACCTTTAGTTGCTTTGAATACAGAGTCTCTATCAACAACTTCACCAGCATGTGAGGCCAAAAAGCTTAGTAGTGAGAATTCAGCATTTGAAATCATCACTTTTTCACCTGCTAACATCACATTACGGGCTTTTAAATCGATAAATAAACAGCCAACATTTATTTCAACTATTTTTTCTGGTTCTTGAGTTTGCGTTGACTCACTACGTAATGCTGATTTTATTCGGGCTAACAATGCGCGAGGTCGCACTGGTTTAATAATATAATCAGAAGCCCCGACTTCTAAGCCAATGACCTCATCAACTTCTTCACCTTTGGCTGTGAGTAGTAATATTGGTTTTTGGTAAAAGTTTCGAAGCTCTCTGCAAACGCTAATACCATCCATACCTGGCAACATAATATCTAATAAAATTAAAGAGGGATTGTGTTGCTTTACAAGTTTTACAACATGATCGCCTCGATGGCACATAATGACTTCAAAACCTTGCTCTACAAGATAATTGTTTACCCAGTCAGCTAATGAAAGATCATCTTCTACTAATAATATTTTTCCGTATCCATTACTCGATAAATCAGTCATTTTGTCGCTCCATTTTAAATGTCGTGAGATTATTGGATATAAAAGCAGTCATTAAAAAAGTCTCCAGCGTCTTTTCTTTTGTTTATTGGTATATACCCAATGAACCTTTATTCCTGCTTGTCCTGAAACTGTGCCTGTTTGAGTATTGATTAACTCAAAAAGTTGGTTTTTCTCAGAATTAAATTCATATTGATAAATGCCGGTATTTTGAGAAGTCCAACATTGCATGATTTTTTTATTTTTACTATTTCTAAGGCAGTAATTACCAATGTTTATCTTTTTCCAATTGACAGAAACAACAGCATAACAAGGTCTGCCTTCTCGTAAAGCAACACATTTATTAGGTGTAACGATAAAGTGCTCACTTGAGTCTGAACTGACATCTGCAGCGGTTTCAAAAGACAGTAATACCACTAATAAATAGAGATAGGGTATATTTCTAAAATACATATCTAACGCCTACCTTGGCTTTATGTTGATAACTTTGAGAAATAATTGGGCTGTCGCCAATTGAATTAGAAAATTTAGTAGACAGTATGCCGCCCATAAATACCCAATTTTCCGTTATTGGGTATTCTGCATGAAACTCAATTAATACACTATAACCATTACTTGGTCTATATAGAGGTCTTTCACTTGAAACTTCATCAGATGTGATGCCGTAATAATATTGCGTGAATTTTTCAGAATAAAAATTTAAGCCTGCAACAGTTCGAAATTCCCAGTTTTTCCATATACCTATATGACTTAAATATGAATTGAATATCCAGCCACCATGAGCACCTGAAATATCGTTCAATAATTCAAATGAAAGTTGTGTATCTTTGAAGCTACGAGATAAGCGCACACCGGCATCAAAGTCATATTCTCGGGGAGTAATTCCTTCAAGTTCAGATATAACTCCGTTAGTATAAATACCACGCTCATCAAAGCCTGATTGCAAGTTACTACCTATGATATCTAGGCCCCAGTCATATTTGTCTATAACACTGTAACCTAAAATCAAGGTGCCACTGAGTTGGCTGTTATCTATATCCAAATAAAAATTATTGTAGGATAATGCGATATTTAAATTTAAATCTAAACCATTCTCTGTTGAGTCGGTACCTAATAAATAAGAGTCTTGAATATAAATTCCGGCACCAAAGCTCCAGTCCCAAGCAAAACCTTGGGTTGGTTCAAGGTCATTATCAGCATATAACCTATTGCTTGCATGAGTGATTATTGGGCTCAACAAAATAGTTAAACAAAATAGTTTTAATAAAGTTTTGATTGAAAGACCCTTTAACATGGAAACCTTTTAGCTCGTTGTTTATTTTACAGGTGTTATTATATTGTCAAACAATGTGCTTTAACTGTAAGAAAATGTAGGATTATATTTTTATATCATTTATTTTTAATTTATTCACTAAAGTTTTAATTAAATGAAGGCTTATTTTTTCTGATAAATCACTCGCTTCAATTTGTGAACAAACGCCTGAAACTTTAACTAAATCAGTTGTAAGAGTTGCGATGTTATAAGCTGGAATTGATACTTCGTTGTTCGCTCTTACCTCTCTCGCTTCTTCGGTATTATTATTTGTTATAAAAGCACTTACTTGTTGTTTATTAGTGATCTCTTGATGTAAGTGAAGTTTATAAACCAATGGTGTTGCAGGGTAATTGGCACTGTTAATAGAACCTTGTGCAAACCAAACAACATCGCCAGATTGTGTATGTGTTAAACGTAGGCTAATTGTTGTATCCAGTGAAGCGCAGGTTTTAACCGTAAAGTCCTTGTTAGGTATGGATTTTAGTTTTTGTTTATTTTTGATTTCAAAATGTGTTTCATTGCCTTTTTCATGAGATATTTTGTTTAACGTGAGTTTATATTCTGCATTAGTTGTATCTACTACAGGTAATAGTGCTCTTTGCTGAAATTGTGCATTAAACATAGCAGCTAAATCATAGTCGACTTTAGCTTTAGATAAATCAAAAGCAATCGTTTGTTTTGTTGTGATTTTGTGAGCTGGTAATTGAACAGACTTTATTTGAGTCGAAGGTTCTTTGTTTGTTTGTACATATTGAATTTGAATATCTTCAGAGTTTAATTTTGGTGTTTGAGGCATATTTAATATGGGTGCCAAAGGCGTTGTTAGCTGACAGCCAACTAATAAAAAAATAAAGCTAATAATTATCGATAAACGCATGTTGTTTCCTGAATCAGAAGATATACCAAGCAAATAGGTACTAGAACGGGAATTATACCCTAGCGATTAAAAGTTATCTAATGGTGGATTCAAAGAGGGGATGCACTTTCGTTTTTTGATGTGATAAAATTGTAAATGAATTTATTTATTTTAGAGAGTGAAATGCAGTATATTTTTGCATTATTGATTGTTTCAATTAGTTTTTTTTCGCAGGGTAATACGAAAAAGTGGGATGGATTAACAGAGTCTTATATAAAACATTTAAAAAAATCACTCAATAAAAAGGCAATACCAGGTGCTGCATTATCAATTGTTAAGCCAAATACCCCTTCAATCGCGTTAGGGTTTGGTGTTACAAAATTAAAAAATGGACAACCCATCACTGAGAATACACGTTTTAGACTCGCTTCTATTTCAAAAACATTTGCAGGTTCATTGGCTTCTAAATTGGCAGCACAAGGTGCATTCTCACTTAATGATCCAGTAGATAAATATTTGCAAGGTGTACATTTTACGAATTTTGATGAGTCATTAAAGATTTATCATTTATTAAGTCATTCAAGTGGCTTGGTGCCCAATGCCTACGACAATTTAATCGAATCTAGAATGAAATATCCAGATATCGTTACTAAATTAACCGATGTTGAACCTTTATGTACACCTGGTCGATGTTATGGTTATCAAAATGTGATGTTTAGCTTGATTGGAAATATAGCAGAGCAGAGCACAGGTTTAAGCTATAACGATTGGTTAAAAAAGTTTTTATTTAAACCGCTCAATATGACAAACGCAAGTGTTGGTTATAATGAGATGCTCGTTGATGAAAATTATGCCCATCCACATGTTCGTGGACGTAAAAGGTGGTATACAGCAAAACTGAAAAAAAATTATTATAAAGTTGAACCTGCGGCGGGAGTTAATGCAAGTGCATCTGATATGGTGCAATGGCTTAAAGCACAGCTAGGGGATTACCCTAATGTATTAAATGATGAGGTATTATCTCAGCAAGTATTTAACTATACAAAAACAAAAAAAGAGTTAAAGCGCCGAGTTTGGCGAAAAAACTTAAAAGAAGCGCATTATGGTTTGGGCTGGAGAATATATGATTATGCAGGTGAAACATTGTATTACCATAGTGGTTGGGTCCAAGGTTATCGCGCAGATATCGTGGTATTACCAAGGCTTAATATTGGTTTTAGCTTAATGCTAAATGCTGAAACAGGTTTAATAAATGAATTGACGACCGACTTTATAGATCGTGTACTTTTTGAATATAAAAATAAGGATGTTGTATGAAGTTAATTTTAATCACGCTATGTTTTATCAGTATTAGTGCATTTGCTGCCCCTGATCAAATATTATTATTACGTCATGCAGAAAAGCAAGCAGGTAAAGATCCAAGTTTAACTGATCGTGGTAAACAAAGAGCTATTTGGCTAGCAGATTTTTTCAGTGAGTATCAGCCAAACAAATTATTTACTACGGATTATAAGCGCACTAAAGAAACACTGGCACCCTTAGCCAAAAAACAACAAATGACCGTAGTGATATATAACCCCAGAGAGCTTGATGCGTTTGCTGATAAATTAAAAAAATTAAATGGTACGATTGTGGTGGCAGGACATAGTAATACCACGCCTAAACTTGCAGGATTACTTACTGGTAAAAAGTATAAACAATTTGATGAAAAAGAATTTGACTCATATTTTGAAATAAAGCGGATTGATACACAATATATCGCAAAGTTGAAAAAAATGGGGTTAAAGTAATAAAAAAGGTTAGCATAAGCTAACCTTTCAAGTAATATCGTTAAAAATTAGTTACGTGGTAACTGAATTTTTTTCTCTACACTTTGTAAGTATAAAACAACGGTATGACCGATTGTTTGTAATTTTTCAGCACTTGTTTCACGAACAATCGCATCAAAAATAAGTTTTTTAGTTTCGCGATCGTCTGTCGGAACTTTTACTTTAATTAATTCGTGTATTTCAAGTGCGCTTTTAATTTCAACAATTACACCTTCAGTTAGGCCGTTAGAACCTAGTAATACTACGGGCTTAAGGCTATGTGCTTCGCCTTTTAAAAATCGCTTTTGCTTGTTTGATAATTTCATAATGTTACATTTTTCACTGGATAAAGCTTGAATTATGGGTATTCTACCGCCATCTACTGAATAATACTAATATGTTGAGTATTTAGTTAAATACTATAGTTGAGCAAAAACATGACAAATAAGAAGCAGTCAGCCAGTTCGCAACGCTGGATGAAAGAGCATTTTGATGACCATTATGTCAATGAAGCTAAAAAAAGAGGTTTCAGATCTCGCGCTGTATTTAAGCTTGAAGAGCTGCAGCAAAAAGATAAACTAATCAAAAAGGGCGATACTGTTGTAGATTTAGGTGCCGCTCCCGGTGGTTGGTCACAATATTGTGTAGAACATGCTGGTATGGAAGGTACAGTTATAGCGTGTGATATTTTAGCAATGGATCCGATTGCGGGTGTTGATTTCTTGCAAGGTGACTTTAGAGATGAGGGCGTATTAAATGCGCTACTTACAAGAATTGACGGTAAAAATGTAGATTTAGTGCTATCTGATATGGCACCAAATTTTAGTGGTAATTTATCAGTGGATCAATCTGGTTGTATGTATCTAGTTGAACTAGCTTTGGATATGTGTCATCAAGTTTTGAAAAAAAATGGAGGTTTTGCAGTTAAAGTATTCCAAGGCGCAGGCTTTGAGCAATTTGTAAAAGAAGTAAGAGCATGCTTTAAAACGGTCAAGATTAGAAAGCCTGATTCGTCAAGAGCACGTTCAAGGGAAGTATATATAGTAGCTACGGGCTACAAACTGTAGTACATTAAGATATTCTACTATTGGTAATTTTAATTTAATTGGAAACAAGAGGTTAACTTCTTGAGTGATATGGCAAAAAATCTAATACTTTGGTTAGTCATCGCCGTTGTTTTAATGTCGGTGTTTCAAAGCTTCAATCCTGGTGGTTCTTCAGACCGTCAAATGAGCTATTCTCAATTCGTTTCTGACGTGCGTACTAAAGCAGTACGTGAAGTTCAGGTAGATCGTACACAAGGCATCATCACAGGCATTAAAGGCAATGGTGAGCGCTTTGAAACAGTAGTTCCTATGCATGATGAGGACTTACTGAATGATCTATTGAAAAACGGTGTAAATGTTGTTGGTAAACTTCCTGAGGAACAATCTTTCTTAGCAAGTATCTTTATCTCATGGTTCCCTATGTTATTGCTTATTGGTGTATGGATATTCTTCATGCGACAAATGCAAGGCGGTGGCGGTAAAGGTGCGATGTCATTTGGTAAAAGTAAAGCTCGTTTAATGAGTGAAGACCAAATAAAAGTAACTTTTAAAGATGTTGCAGGCTGTGATGAAGCAAAAGAAGACGTAACCGAAATGGTTGATTTCTTACGTGATCCAGGCAAATATCAAAAACTAGGTGGCAATATTCCTAAAGGCGTACTTATGGTAGGCCCTCCAGGAACGGGTAAAACACTATTAGCTAAAGCCGTTGCTGGTGAAGCAAAAGTGCCATTTTTTGCAATTTCAGGTTCTGACTTCGTAGAAATGTTTGTTGGTGTTGGTGCTTCTCGTGTTCGTGATATGTTTGAACAAGCTAAAAAAGCAGCACCTTGTATTATATTTATCGATGAAATCGATGCTGTAGGCCGTAAACGTGGTGCTGGCATGGGTGGTGGTAATGATGAGCGTGAGCAAACACTGAATCAAATGTTAGTGGAAATGGATGGTTTTGAAGGTAACGAAGGTATTATCGTTATTGCAGCAACTAACCGCCCTGATGTTTTAGATCCTGCTTTATTACGCCCTGGTCGCTTTGACCGTCAAGTAACCGTTGGTTTACCTGATATTCGTGGTCGTGAGCAAATAGTTAAAGTGCATATGCGTAAAGTGCCTTTAGGCGATGATGTTGAAGCTGAAGTGATAGCACGTGGTACACCTGGATTTTCTGGTGCTGATTTAGCTAACTTAGTAAATGAGGCTGCATTATTTGCCGCACGTAATAATAAACGTGTTGTTAATATGGCTGAATTTGACGCTGCTAAAGATAAAATAATGATGGGCTCAGAACGTAAGTCTATGGTTATGAGCGAAGAAGAAAAAGAAATGACTGCTTATCATGAAGCAGGTCATGCAATCGTAGGTCGTTTAGTACCAGATCATGACCCGGTTTATAAAGTATCTATTATTCCTCGTGGTCGTGCTTTAGGTGTGACGATGTACTTACCAGAAAAAGACAGAGTGAGTCATTCTAAGCAATTATTAGAATCTATGATCTCAAGCCTCTATGGTGGTCGTATTGCTGAAGATATTATTTATGGCACTGAAAACGTTTCAACAGGTGCATCAAATGATATCGAACGCGCAACAGATATTGCCCGTAAAATGGTAACGCAATGGGGCTTTAGTGAAAAACTTGGACCACTGCTTTATGCTAAAGAAGAAAGTGAAGCTACATTCGGTGCACCTGCAAATAGCATGTCAGCCGATACTGCACAATTAATTGATGCTGAAGTACGTGATTTCTCTGACCGTAACTACCAGCGAGCAGTGCAGATATTAAAAGATAATATTGATATATTGCATGCAATGAAAGATTGTCTAATGAAATACGAGACAATTGATGCAGGTCAAATTGATGACTTAATGGCTCGAAAGCCAGTGAGGGAACCAAGAGACTTACATGACCAAAAACCAAAGTCGGGTGAAGATAAAGACTCTAAAACCTCAGAAAAACCTGAAACAAAGGAAGAACCTGAGAAAAAAGATGAATCTAAGCTTGATGATACAGACAATAAATCTGTAGAATAAGTAAAACAAAAAACCCCGAGCCATCGGGGTTTTTTTTATTATATTGAAAATTAACTTTTCATAGCAATGATTTGAATTATGTCTATTTTAAAACTACCAAGAGGCCGAGAGCTCGATCTTAGCCAGCCGCATATAATGGCGGTTCTTAATGTTACTCCTGATTCCTTCTCTGATGGTGGCAGCCATACAAGTTATGATAGCGCTGTCAATAAAGCACTTGAATTACTTAAGCAAGGTGCAACTATTATTGATATTGGTGGAGAATCAACACGCCCAGGTGCACCAGATGTTTCATTGGAAGATGAATTAAACCGTGTTATCCCTGTAATCAAAGCGCTTAGAGAACGCTCTGACTGTGTTATCTCAATTGATACCAGTAAAGCAAAAGTAATGGCGCAAGCTGTTGCTGCTGGCGCGGATTTAATTAACGATGTAAGAGCACTACAAGAGCCAGATGCACTGCAAACTGCAGCAGGTTTAAATGTGCCTATATGTTTAATGCATATGCAAGGGCAGCCTCGCACAATGCAAAGTGCACCAAAGTATGACAATTTAATCTCTGAGATTAATGATTTTTTTATACAAAGAATACAAGCCTGTGAAAGCTTGGGCATAGATAAAAAACAAATTATATTAGATCCTGGATTTGGTTTTGGTAAGACATTGGCGCATAACTACGAGATTTTAAATCAAATAGATGCATTCAAAATTATGGGCTGTGAAGTGTTAGCAGGACTATCTCGTAAGTCTATGATCGGAAATCTATTAAGTAGAGATACAGATGAACGATTAGCAGGCTCCTTAGCGGGAGCGCTGATTGCGGCACAAAAAGGTGCAAAAATAATTCGAGTACATGATGTTGCACAAACATCAGATGTATTAAAAGTATGGCAAGCATGTGAAAAAGGCTTAGATAACAAAGGAAATTTGAATGTCGGATAGAAAGTATTTTGGTACCGATGGTGTACGTGGTTTAGTAGGCGAATACCCAATAACACCTAAATTTGCACTTAAATTGGGTTGGGCTGCAGGAAAAGTATTAGCTAAATCAGGAACTCAAAAAGTAATTATAGGTAAAGATACCCGTATCTCTGGGTATTTACTTGAAACGTCATTAGAAGCAGGTTTAATTGCAGCAGGTATCGATGTTGTTTTATTAGGGCCAATGCCAACGCCTGCAGTTGCATATTTGACTGAAACTTTCCGTGCTGAAGCAGGTATCGTGATCAGTGCATCTCACAATCCTTATTATGATAATGGCATTAAGTTCTTTTCAAGCAAAGGACTTAAATTAGATGATAAAGTTGAACTTGAAATGGAGGCCATGTTAGATGAAAAAATGACATGTGTTTCATCTGAGCAACTGGGTAAAGCAAAACGTTTAGATAATGCTGATGGTCGTTATATTGAGTTTTGTAAGAGTCAATTCCCACAAACATTATCACTTGATGGTCTTAAAGTTGTTGTTGATTGTGCAAATGGTGCAACATACCATATCGCACCGTCAGTATTAGAAGAGCTTGGTGCTGAAGTAATTACTTACGCATGTGAACCTGATGGTATCAACATTAATGAAAAATGTGGTGCAACACATGTTGAAGCTTTAGTACGCCAAGTACTAGAAACTAAAGCGGATGTAGGCATTGCATATGACGGTGATGGTGACCGTGTAATGATGGTAGATCACAAAGGTCGTGTATTTGATGGTGATGACATCGTTTATATCATTGCGAGCCAAGCTTTTGAAACCAATACATTAGGCGGGGGTGTTGTTGGCACTGTAATGTCTAATATGGGTCTGGAGAATGCATTAAAAGAAAAAGGCATTGAATTTGAACGCTCTAAAGTGGGCGATCGTTATGTCATGGAGTTACTAAAGCAAAAAGGTTGGAAGATAGGCGGTGAAAGCTCTGGTCATATCTTAAATTTAGATTTGACTTCAACTGGCGATGGCATCATTTCAAGCTTACAAATTTTAGCGGCTATGATTGCGCAAAATAAAACCTTAGAAGATCTTGGTAAGGGTTTTGTTAAGTACCCAATGAACATGATCAATGTACGTTACCCTAAAGGCACTGATCCAACAATACATCCTGAAGTAATGGCATCTGTTCAAGAAGTTGAAGAGTTATTAGCTGGAAAAGGTCGAGTATTACTCAGAAAATCAGGAACCGAGCCTGTAATACGAGTAATGGTTGAAGCGGAACATGAAAAGCAGGTTTTCGATTATTCGAAGAAAATAGCTGAAGTTGTTGAATCTGTGAGCAATCAAGACGCTTAAGATA
>Ga0209396_1004144_pt1 | contig 14230 bp, 11 predicted proteins | sample GOMGulsemesocosm_6_FD_184638 | JGI IMG/M metagenome (GOLD analysis project Ga0209396, IMG submission 184638) | Methane-oxidizing microbial communities from mesocosms in the Gulf of Mexico - GOM8C Gulf of Mexico (SPAdes) (version 2) | ecosystem: Environmental > Aquatic > Marine > Cold seeps...
ATGCAGATCTAGTGAGTTTGGCTGGCGGTGTCGATAAGGTGATCGATTTAGCTAGGCGATTAATCGCCCAGGATAATGCGATTAAAGCTCTCCACTTAGTTGATGCGGCGCTGGAAGTAGAGCCCGAATACAGGCTTGCTTTGGAGCTGCGTTTACAGGTTCTTGAATCGCTTCGTAAGCAATCAAGCAATCTCAACGAGTCCGGTTGGCTTAACCACGGCATTGCTCAGACCAAACAAAAATTGGCAGTGCGAGTGACCAGAAACTAAATAATATCTGCCCATTCCTTTGGAACTGGGTTTGGCCGGGGGAGAGTTAGCAGATTATTACCTGGCAGGTTTCCAACCCACTGCCGGTAATTTTGGGGGCTCACCTTTTCATCATTGTCCAAATGATCGTCTAGAGCAAACCTCAATCGAGGCTACCCGAAAGGTTGCCCTTAACTGAAAGTCCAGATGAGCTATGAGTTTAACTAACAACAGTGTTAACTCATAATGGCTAGGCTATTTTGAATAAGCCAAAAAACGCCCATGCTGCCAATGCCATAAGCGGTGACGGTAAACCCTGATTGCAGCTGGCGCTTGGTTATTTTTTTAATTAAGAAAACGCAAAGAAGCACCACTAAAACAAAGGCAATTTGTCCAAGTTCTATGCCAACATTAAAAAATAGTAAGGATAAAGGAATATCATCTTCGGGCAAACCCACTTGATTCAGTGCCCCGGCAAACCCTAATCCATGCAATAAACCAAATAGAAACGCCATTAACCAAGGTTTGTTTGAAGATAATGTTTGTTTGCCTAGGCGCAAATATAGGGCATGTGCTGCCATTAATATAATGGATAATGCAATGCAAGCTTCCACCGGTTGCGCCGATACATTAACCACCCCTAGTGCCGCTAATGCGAGTGTCACACTGTGGGCCAGGGTGAAGGCGGTAATGGTTTTTAATAATGCCATCATGCCAGGCACAATCAATATTAAGGCTAAAACAAACAACAAGTGATCAATGCCACTCATAATATGCTCAAAACCCAGTAAGATGTAATCCGCTACCGGTGCGCCTTTTGCCTCATCTAATATTAAAACCGGTTTATCCCGTTTAATTATTCGTTGCAGCGTGTCGCCATTTTGCATTTGTATGCGAACTAACACATCTATCAAGGTCACCTCAAGGCCAGTTATGGCAATAGTGCCTTGATTTAACCCTTTGTCATTACAAATAAGTTTGCCACGTTGGATCTTGGCCGATGGGGCGACCTCAAATTTTTTGTTAAACGTTAACTGGCAGTTGTTGGGGAAAACAGGACTAATGTCTGGCACTAAACCCTCTTTAGCGGGGCGTTTCCATAACACACTAAATTGGTTTTTTTGGGTCTCTTCTAGTGATAGAAAAGACGGGCGAACCTCATGCGCATTAACTGTGGGTGACAGCAGCAGTGCAAAACATGTTATGGCAAAAAATAGTGTTGTGCTGAATATATTGATTTTGTAATTCATTTTGAATGACCAGCGTCAGCAATGCTTACTTCATATTTAGCCAATAGCGCGTCATACATTTTTTTATTGGCTGTTACTCGTTGGCTTTTCTGGAACTCGATGGCTACTTTATCTTTTATATCTGTAAATTTAGGCAGATAACGTTCTCTTTTATTACTGATTTTAACAAGGTGCCAGCCATAAATTGATTCTATGGGGCCAATCCAGCTGCCCGTGTTTTGTGATGCTAAATTTTTCGAGAAGTCTTTACCAAAGTTATTCGAAATCTGAGTCTTGTCCAAATTACTGTAGTGGTAACGCATCATGAAAGGATCGCCAATCTTTTGATTGTTAGAGGGTGCTGATTTGGCGCTGGAGTGGCTTGATAGATGGCTTTGTAATGAAGCTTGGGCATCTGCCTGGGCATTTACCCGTTCGTCTGCACTAAAGTAGTAGTGGCTAAAGCTGTAACGTTGCGATTGAATAAAAAGCTCGGCGTGTTGAGCATAGAAATCTGTTAATTGAGTTTCAGTGGGCGCAGACATGTTGGCCATGCCTTCAAGCATAAACTTAAATTTTTCGATTAAGCGCCGACGTACAATCACATCATCTTTTTCAAAGTCGAGAGCAAGCGCTTCACGAAAGAAAATTTCCTGTTTGATGTCGTTATCAATTAACCCTGATAACACCTGCCGGTTAGGGAGCAGGCCATTTTCTTTTAGGCTGGCATTTTTAATCCAGTCTATACGAGGTTGATCAATTTCAATAAGGTATTGTGGGCTCTGCGTAGGGAGAAAAAATCCATCTAAAGCAAACAGCAGTCCACCAATCATTACAAAGTGAAATATTGGATCGGGTAGGATTTTCTTCAAAATGTTCATGGTTTACCATCTCAATTAAGCTACAGGCCTTAGAGTAATGCAGGGGGGGTGGATCAGGCAATGCTCATCGTTACATGTCTGTTACGATGAGCATTTTTAATGAATTAAGCTGCCCTTAACTTAAAGGGCAACTAACTTAAGGTGTATACCAGATAGGTGAAGACCAAACACGCTCACGTATGGTAGCGGGTACGTCTTCACGAGGCTTGGCTCCTAGCCTAATGGCATCAAAAGTGCTCCAACGGCAAGTGGGATTTTGCAATACACGCACATAATAAAATGCGGATTGTTGCTCGTTAAATTCCTGGTCCGTCCACAATATTTTTAATTCTTTGGCCCCCTTACTCTCATCAACGCTACAGTCGTATAAATCTACTTTGGCGACATTATCTGGGCAGCGTCCAGAAGCTGGGTCAACACTAAGGCCATCAGCGCAGGCAATATCAAATACTTTCTCTTTGCGTTCACCATTTTCCATCCAGCCTTTGATCATTTGTATTTTTTGCAAATTGGAAGAAAGAGGGTCTTTCATTGCCCACACCACAAAAGAAGGGGCTTGTGCGCCATTTTGGGACTTCATTACACTGCCCATGGGCACGCCTTTATCGTAAGCCTGGTTAATTAAATCCGGGCTGCTGATGATGTTGTCATCCAGCTCCCAGCCGGAAAAGAAGCGTAGTTTAATGCGGGTACCACTGGTGGCGTAGGTTTCACGATTTTTAAGGGCTTCGAAGATAGCTTCACGGGTATTCTCTTTTGCCCAAACCGCCGCTAAGCCACCAGGGTTTGTCGTGATTCTTTTAATGTCATCTTTTGCTTTATATTGATCGTCACCCAAATAACCGATGCGTTTACGTGCGGGTGCGGTATAAATACTATTCGTGCCTCTAAAATCCCACTCTTCGGTGTCGCCAGACGTGCTACTGTGGGTATCGGTACTGCCAATAAAACCAAATTGTAATGGGTTAAAGCCTAGTGTCTGTTCTAGCTCTAAGCCTTTTTTAAGGCCTTCACGGGCAAAAGAATTTTTACTGCCACAGCCCACATTATCTTCACCTTCACAAATGGGCACCACTTTTTCAAAGTTACATTCTTCATCCACAGCTCCAGCCCCTATACCACACTCTGAACTGCCTTTCACCTGAAACATCTCGGCCAAGGGTTCATTTCTGCCACGTAACGCCCAGTCACTTTTGCTATAGACATCACCGTCGATGGTTTTACCTGAATAGGCAATGCCCCAGGATTTGTTTGAATTATGAGGAATGGTTAAAAAATCACATGGACCCGTGCAGTCTTCCTCTAATGAACGCCATAAGTCCAATACAGAGGCTGCATCAAATGATGAAACCGCATGATTTGGCACGCTACTATTTTTGAAAATCACATTGCGGTGCATCTTCCCTCTTTTTGGCAGGGATGGGGAGTATTCATAAGCAGAAAAGGTAGTGAATTCCCCAGGACGATAAAATTCATCAGCAGCCGCTTGTGTTTGTTGCCAAGTGGTGGCGGCATATTCTGCGCATTTTTGCACATCATTGTTGCAGTGGGTCATTAGGGGCACCAGTGGCCTGGCTGCACCAATATTTCGCAATTTAAGAAAAAATGTTAACGATGGTTGCTCAAATTCATCACAATACTCTTTTTGTGATGGGGTGAGATTGGGTTGGCCACAGCCAACAAAAAGACCAAAGGTTTCAGCGTGGTCTGTTACCGCAGCAAAATCCAGTGGGCGACTCAAGCGCATGGTTTCGCCAGCCGCATTCTTAAACGGCTGGCCATTGGCAAAACGATAGGCGTCTTTGATGCCTAGTCGATTACCAAATAAATAACTGTCAAATGAAAGTGCCGTATGGACATGTAAGTCACCAAAGTAGACATTTTTCTCTTCATTTTTAGCCACTAATTCTCTGTCTTGAAATTCTGGCTGGAAAATTATGTCTTCAATTTGATCGCTTGTCTCTGCTTGTAAGGCCGCTAATTTTTCGGGCGTCCGCGAAATTATATTGGCGCTCATTTGCTGGTATTTAATGCCGCCATACGCTGCTACTACTATGACCAGCATGGCAGCAAAGGCAATAATCTTAACCTTCATTATTAATTCCTCTATTTATAGTTATTTTGCTTGTACATGGAAATTCGATAAAAGGACGCTAGTTTCCCGTGTATTAGCTGAATTGTATTAGTGTTTATTTCTTGGTCTTTAATGCCGCCATACGCTATGCCGACTAGGGCGAGCAGCGCTCATTTTCAAATTAATGCTTAGTAGGCTTATATACAGGGGTTCAATTTAGCCAATATAGGTTATGAAGGCGTCCGACCTGATAGGCTCGGACTCATTTTTGTATTTTTTTGCACGCTAGGGGTGAACCAGCACATACGCCGTCAGGGTAGCGCTAAAAATTCCGATTGCTGCTTTTGGGGGGCGGCAGCTGTCATTCACCATTTTTCTTTCATTCTTATGCTGAATGTTTCTTTAGGTTATAAGCAATCTGGCTTTTATAAGCCGGATGAAGGCTGAAAAATGGCATCACTGGCGACGTTCTGTTACCCGAGGTTGAAACGGCCGAAATGACCATTCACAAAAGAGATATTGATGTAAATACTCACTAAAGCCTTAAGTCCAAGCCTCTAAAGCTGCACAGATTGAAAATGTTTTTGGTTATTTTTAAGGAAACTAAAAACACGCTGAGCTACCCCAACCAACCAGTCACCGCCTAGCTTGGGCGGCATTGTTAACGGATTTATCGGTAAATGTTTATGGTTTATTTTGTCCGAGCTTACCCGTTCGGACGCCTAATTCTACTTCGACCAGTAAGTTGAGTGAGTCAAAGTAGTAGATAAAAAAAATAACAAAGTAGTAGGAGCACAACATGAGAAAGCAGAAACACAATCCTGCTTTTAAAAAAAGCAGATTGGCCATTACCATCGCCGCTGTCGCGGCCATCAGCAGTTTTAATGCTTTTGCAGAAGAAGCCGCTACTGATGCCTTGGCTTAAGATGCCGTTGAAGATAGTCGCTATGGAATAGAAGAGGTGGTGGTCACCGCACAGAAATACTCTATGTGAATCAAAATACGGTTTCCTCCGCCATGCTGGTTCCGGGTCCGAAAAGTGATACACGTCACCATTAACCAGCCACTCACTATCGGTTTAACTGCACGTTATAACTTCTAAGGGTTTGCAAGGTTTAAAACGATTTAAAGACTAAACGCTGTAAAGACAGATGTTTTTAACAGCCAGCAAAAAATGAGTATTGTGTTAGACCTCTCTTGACCCGCCGCTTGCGGCGGGTCCTTTTTTAACTTTTGATGGGGTCTAAGCTGGTTGTGTTAGTTCAATTTAGTCTGTCTTCAAAGCGCTTATAAAGCGCTTTTTTTAATCCGCTTTATAGTCAAACTATAGGTTAATTTTAGGCTGCTAAGTTGAAGCATAACGCTCAAACTTATGTCATGAATGAAAAAAACGGTAAGTATTCAATTTAGAAAAACAAAACACCGTGTTCGGTTTTTCTCAATTTAATATTTCTGGGTGTCGATAATAAGTGCAATTGAAATGAGCTTTCTACTTCTGGGCAAGTGACAGCGAGGCGAAGATTCAATACGACCAGCGAGCTTTTACTGGCGCTATTGTTTAGTGCGTTTTTCACATTGTAATTGGTACTTTTTTCGTAGAGTCTGTATCTAATGGTTCTATCATGTAATGGATGATGTCTGTTTAGACATAATGTGCCTATCAGGCAGCGGCGCCGTAAGCTGGCTACAGGTGAGCGGTTCTGGATGATGCCTAGGTGTGGATCAAAATAACAATAAAAAAAGAATACCCTAAAGAGGCAGTGGTCTAATGGATCTTGTAGGTTTTGTATATGGTTTCGGGGCGTTGCAGGGCGTTATTCTCGCCTGCATCCTGCTGGCGATACGCAGCGAGCACCGTGTTGCCAATGCCATCATGGCGATATTGGTGATGACGATTGCGCTGAATGTTTTGCAAAGAATGTTGCTGCACATGGGCGTTTTGGTTGAAGTACCTACCGTGGTACTGGGGATGTACCCGCTGCGTTATACGTGGGGGCCACTGCTCTATTTGTATGCATTTAGCCTCACCGGTGGCCAGCTACGTATTCGCCAGTGGCTGCATTTTTTGCCTGCGGTGCTGCTGTTTCTGATGATAAACGTGCCAATTTTGCAATTGACCAGCCTGCAGCAGCAAGATCTAGTCAGCTATCTTACTTCGTTGCGAAATGACCCTGTGCAGGAGGCCTTGATCTGGTCGTTTTTACCTGGGTATTTGCGGCTGATGAGCGATTTTCATTTGAATAGCCTAGTGTTTATCCTGCAGTTTTCAGGCTATTGCCTGCTATTGCTCGCGCAACTCAAGAGGCACCATCGGCGTTTGCTGCAGCACTTTTCATCTATTGAGCATATGAACCTGCGCTGGCTAAGGCTGCTTACCATCGCTTGCCTGGTATTTCTGGCTTTGTTTTTAGTGTTTAATCGGCTACCGATGATGCTGGTTGAGCAGTTTGATCGTTTTACGGCGCAGGCCAATCTTCATATTTTTTTCCTCATTGTTCTTATCTATGGCATCGGCATTGCCGCCTTGTTTCAGGCCAACCTTGTTAGCAGCGTTTTGCAAGCTAGGGCTAGAGAGCCTAATCTCGGTGAAGTGACGCTTGCTACTCCTACTCATGATCCTACACCTAGCCCTGATGTAGAAGGCACGACTTCTGACAAAACGGTTTCGGCATCAGATGAAAGTGCTGATCCTGTTTCAGAGACAGAGACAGAGACAGAGACAGAGACAGAGGCAACAGGTAAATACGAACGCTCCGGCCTCAGCCCTGAAACTGCCCAGCGCTATCGGTTCACCTTGATGGAAATCATGCAAAAAGAGCAGCTCTACCTGAAGGACGACCTCTCACTACAGAGTTTGGCTGAAGCGGCTGGGCTAACGACACATCAGGTTTCAGAGGTTATTAATGGGCAAATGAACCAGAATTTTTTCAGCTTTGTGAATGACTATCGAATACAACGGGCCAAACAACTGCTTTTGGACCCAAAGACATCGAGCATGCCCATTGTTGAATTGGCTTTTGAGGTAGGTTTCCAATCCAAATCTTCTTTCTATGACGTGTTTAAGCGGGTCACTAATATGACGCCAACCCAGTTTAAGAAGAGTGGGCGGCAGCCCTGCGCATAGCTTGTTCATGGTGATCACTCAAACTGGCGGTGTTATCTGTGCAATGCTCTGTGTCGTAACGTTTGTGCAGTAGCACCCCTTCTTTGTCCCCTGTGTCAACATAGTGCCCCAACACAAACCGAATTGGCGACCACCCTGCGCTAAACCCAGGTGATTAAGCGCTTAAATTGTCATATTTAATGTCCTGTTCTATCGGTTAGGACGCCTGATCGTTGATTGACGGTCACACTGGCCCAAATTCTAATCTGGACGACGGCTCTTGATAAAACAAACTCTCTGCTCAGTCGCTGCCATAAATGCAGATATTGAAGTATTTATAATGAGTTCAATAAGCATACACGGGCTGGAAACAGGACCGTTACAGCTAGCTTAATTTGACTCAAGTGATTAACCCCCTTAGGCATACCCTTGTCTCAGGGAATTTATTAAAGCTCTCGTACCCAGTGCTGAGAAGCGATAACTAGCAGTCGACCTTTCAATATCGAGTGCTTTACAATAAGAAGTAAAGGCATCATATGAATTACAAACACGTTAAATCAGCGCTGGCCAGTACGGCTGCACTGTCTTTGTTACTGGTTGCCACCAGTACTCAAGCGGCCGGTAAAATTGACCAGGTTTTAGACGTAGGTCAAAAAGCAATTAAAGAAGGCCAGGCCTCGCAGGGACGTGTCGATAGTACTGTTGAAAAAACAGACAAGCTTTTCCAAAAATTCAAAAGCGTTAACAAGCAAATAGAAGGCCTGAAGATTTACAACGCTCAGCTTTCCAAGCAAATTGATAACCAAAACAAGCAGCTTTCTCAACTTGAAGGCTCTATTCGTCAAGCCTCGGTAATGGGCCGTCAGATCTCACCTTTGATGCTTCGCATGCTGGACTCACTTGAGAAATTCGTAGAACTGGATCTACCTTTTCACGCTGAAGAACGCGCAAAACGCATCACTAAACTACGCGCCAACGAAGTACGCTCTGATTTGAGTGACGCTGAAAAATTCAGGCAACTTCTAGAAGCCTACAAAATTGAAATTGAATACGGCCGTAAAATGGATACGTATACCAGCTTGATCACTCTTGATGGCGAAGAGCGTGAAGTGAAAATTTTTCGAGTGGGTCGCATTTCTCTACTTTTCCAAACCGCCGATGCAAATGTAACCGGTTATTGGAATAACGAAGACAAGCAATGGGCGCTTCTAGACGGTGGCAGCTATCGCACAGCGGTTCGCCAAGGTATTCGTATCGCCAAGAAACAATCTTCAATCGAAATTCTTAACTTACCGATCTGGGCTCCGGAGTCTGCAAAATGATGTTATCTAATATTGCAAAATCCCTAACAGCGGGGCTGTTTACCCTAACGCTCGCCAGCGCGGCCTACAGTGAAGCAGCGACTCAGCCTGTTGAACGAGTAGCGAACCTGCATGAGCTTTTAAAGCTTGTTCAAGATGGTCGTACCCATGACAGCCGTGACAACAAGAAACGTGAAACCTTGTTTAAAAAATCTCGCGCACAGCAAGCTTACATGCTCAAAGACGCTAACGATGAGATGAAACGTCAGGAGAACATCAGTGCGCAGCTAGAAAAAGAGTACGAAAATAATGACGAAAAACTAGCCGTTAAATCCGCTACTTTACAAAAACGGTTAGGTAACCTGAAAGAATTGTTTGGACACCTAACGGGCACCGCCGGTGATTTACGTACTGTTATGAACACCTCTGTTATCAGCGCGCAGTACACTGGCCGTACTGAAAGCATCGACAGCCTAATTGCTACCATGAGCAGCAACGTTGCCCTACCAACCATAGAAGAAATTGAACAACTTTGGGTAAACATGCAGCACGAAATGACGCAAAGTGGCCGTGTTCAATCATTTAATACTCAAGTGATTTTACCTGCTGGCGAAACGGCCGATCAAAAAGTGGTGCGTATCGGTAGCTTCAATCTGGTTTCTGATGGTAAATACTTAACCTATGACGGTAAGACAGGCAATGTGTCTGAATTAGGTCGTCAACCAGGTGGCGCTTACCTTACTGCCATTAAAGACTTGGAAGCATCTACCTCTGGTGTGGTTCAAGTGGGTATCGACCCAACGGGTCCAGCTGGCGGCAGCTTCTTACAAGCATTAATCAACAGCCCTTCTATTATTGAACGCTGGCATCAAGGTGGCCTAGTGGGCTACATCATCTCTTTTGTGGGTTTGATTGCTTTTACGTTAGCGATTTGGCGTTTTGTTATTCTTAACGCGGTGGCTAAGAAAGTGTTAGCTCAGTCTAAAGATACAGTTGCCCATGACAACAACCCACTGGGTCGCATCATGGCAATCTACAATGCAAATATTCATACCGATAATGAAACCTTAGAAATGAAATTGGCAGAAGGCATTCTAAAAGAACGCCCCAAAATTGAAGCGTATTTGCCAATTCTTAAAATCATCTCAATGGTTGCACCGCTGTTAGGTTTACTGGGTACGGTGACCGGCATGATCATCACGTTCCAGGCGATCACCATCTTTGGTGCAGGCGATCCTAAAGCCATGGCTGGCGGTATCTCAGGTGCACTTGTCACCACTGTATTAGGCCTATTGGTTGCGATCCCTACTGTTTTACTTCACTCCATTTTGAACAGTAAAGCAAAATTGGTAACCACCATTTTAGAAGAACAGTCCACGGGTATTGTGGCAGAGCAAAGCAGCAAGGCGGCTTAAATCATGAGCAGCTTCCTGTACTGGATATATGACGGATACTTGCTGATTGACCAGTTTATGGAATCGGGTGGGGTTATGTTGTGGTGGATTGCCGCACTCACCTTAACCATGTGGGTATTACTGTTAGAACGCTTTATTTATTTTAAAGGCGAATTGAACGACGACCTGGCGTCGGCGCTAAATCGTTGGGAAAGCTTACCAGAACGCAAGTCCTGGCAAGCCCATCAAATTCGCGATGCGATAATTTCGCAGGTTAAAGTAAAAATAGGCAGCAACCTTAATTTTATTCAAACCCTGGTGATGCTGGCGCCTTTATTGGGGCTAATGGGTACGGTAACGGGGATGATTGAAGTATTTAATATTCTTGCGGTTACCGGCGGCGGCGATGCCAAGTCAATGGCGGGCGGTGTTTCAAAAGCCACTCTGCCTACTATGGCAGGCATGGTAGCGGCCCTATCAGGGGTGTTTGCACAAATCTACATTAATAAGATTGCGAATACACAAAGTGAATTATTGAAAGACCGTTTAACGGTTGATCACTAACAAAGAATAAGAGAGTAATCGCTATGCGCAGATCCATGATTAGCCAAGCATCGCAAGACGAAGAAAATGCCATCGATTTAACACCCATGCTAGACGTGGTGTTTATCATGCTTATTTTCTTCATCGTTACCGCGTCTTTTATTAAAGAAACGGGTATCGAAGTTAACCGTCCAGAAGCGTCTACGGCCGTTTCTAAAAAGAATGCCAACATTCTTATTGCGATTAATAACAACAATGAAGTTTGGATTGATAAACGTCGAATCGATATTCGCGCGGTTCGCTCTAATGTTGCTCGTCTACACGCAGAAAACCCTAAAGGGTCTGTGGTAGTGCAAGCTGACTTAAAAGCGAACGTTGAAACCTTAACGGCTGTGGTTGATGCATCCCGTGAGGCTGGCGTATTCAACGTATCGGTTTCAACCAAAAATAAATAAAAGCGGTCTGATATGAATATTAAAAGATTATTGACCGCATCCGCACTGGCCATAGGGGTAACCTTTGGTCTGTTTGGATTGATGGTCTCGCTCATTGAAAGTGGTAGTAAAAAGCTAGATGACGGTGGCGATACAAGACTCACTAACATCTTGATGGAAGAGCGTGAAATTACCGATAACACCAGAAGCAGTAAACCTAAAAAGCCAAAACAGGATGAACCACCACCTGAGATGCCAAAGCCAGAGTTGGACGATGTTGAGTTAGATGACAGCGTTGAAACCATTGCCATAAACATTGGTGGTGATTTGGATATTGGTCTAAGTGGTGTTTCAGCCAGCGATGGTGAATATTTACCCATCGTTAAGGTAGCACCACAATACCCAAGACGTGCCGCGTCAAAAGGTATTCAAGGTTATGTGGTTTTATCATTTACGGTTACCAAGTTTGGTACGGTTATTAACCCTGTGGTTATCGAAGCCAATCCAACCGGTTACTTTGAACGAGCGGCTAAAAAAGCCGTGGTTAGGTTTAAATACAAACCAACCATTATTGATGGTGTTGCCATGGATGTTCCAGGTGTTAAAAACAAAATTGTATTTAAGTTGGCGGATTAATCATGGCCATTAATAAATTATCAAAACTCACCAGGTTTAGTGCGCAGCTAGGGCTATTTGTTGCCCTGGTGAGCGTGTCTGGCTTTCAGGTTTCTGGAAGTCTTGGGTTTACAGAAAACACGATTGGCATCAATAGCGGTGCGATGGCGGCAAGTAAACTTAATAAAGATACACGCCCTAAACGTAAAACTCCTTTATTGCGCGCTAAAATATTCAAGAAAATTGAAGCGGCGCAAGCCGCTATTCAAGAATCTGACTACATCACTGGTAAAGAAATTTTAGATGATTTAAAAGCCCGTGGTGATGCCGGAAAACTGAACAGCTACGAGATCGCGCAAATTTGGAACATGTATGCCTTCATTGCGTTTAGCAAGGATGATTTTCCAGCAGCGATAAAAGCTTACCAAGTACTGGTTAAGCAGCCGAACATCCCTTGGGCGATGGAAGACAGCACCCAGTACAGCTTGGCCCAATTGTTCATGGCGACAGACAATCCTGAAAAAGCACTTGAGTACATTGATAAATGGTTAACCAGCGTGCCAAACCCTAGTCCACAAGGTTATGTGTTTAAAGCGCAAGTTCACTATCAATTGAAAGATCTTAAGAATGCGTTCACTTACGTGAAAAAAGGCGTTGACCTAGCTGACAAGAAAACAATGAAAGTGAAAGAAGGCTGGTTGCAGTTATTAAGTTATCTTTACTATGAAAAGAAAGACATAAATAACGCAATCCTGATTCTTGAACGCTTGGTGGTTATCTCCCCTAAAAAATCCTTCATTACTCAATTGTCTGGCATGTACATGAGTAACGATCGCCCTCAAGATCAATTGTCACTCTATCGTGCTTTATATGAAAAAGGCCTGCTTAAGAAAGAAAAAGAACTGCTGACCATCGCAAGTCTTTATATCTCCAGCGGTGTCCCGGTTAAAGCAGGGCAGATTATGGCGAAAGGCTTTAAAGATAATGTCATCGAAGCCACCAGTAAAAACCATGAGTTACTTGCCAATGCTTGGTACCGTGCACAAGAACTGGAGAAATCGATTATTTGGTTAGAGAGAGCGGCTAAGGATGCCAAAGACGGTAAAATATTTTTGCGCCTGGCTTCGACCTATCTGGATTTAGAACGCTTTGATGATGCTGTTAGAGCCGCTAAAAAATCCTTGAAGCTAGGTGACCTTCGTAAAGAAGAAACCGCTCATATTATTTTAGGAAGTGCTTACTTCTACAAAAAGCAATATGAAGATGCATTAGGTGCATTTGCCAACGTCATTAAGCTTGATGAAGAAAATAAATTTGCCAAGACGTGGATTAAATACGTAACCACTGAGAAGAAGAAACAAGAAGCGTTTATTGCCTTTATTAATAATTAATATACTAGTAAATTTTGGGGTTGATTATGAACAGAATTATATTGTTTGTAGTGTTGTATTGTGTTTTCTCAGTATCTAATTCAGCAGATCTCCACTTGATTGGAGTTGGCGAATATAAGGAACTGAGTTCAACGTATTACTATGGAGCATTATATTCTGATTCATTAAAAGAGGGTGAAGAATTAATTTTAGATCGCTCATCCAACAAAAAAATGGTTATGCGTGTAGTAAAAGATAAAATATCGCCTCGAAGATTTTATAGGTTATGGAGTCAAACACTTGCCATAAACAATACTGTAAATGATCTAAATGAATACGAAGATGATATTTTATCATTTACATATATGCTAAAAGGAAACCTGAAAAGAGGCGATGAAATAACCATAGAAATGGAAGCTGGAAAGACTGTTTCTAGTATTAATGGTCAAAATGTAAAAACATATACAAAACCTGATTTTATTAATGTGATTTTGCATGGGTGGATAGGTCGATACCCACCAACATCTTCATTTAAAAAAGGCTTGTTAGGGTTGGATAAAACTAATCAGCAAGAGTATTTGTTGGGGTATAGGTCTCTTTTTCCAGCAAAGGATAGATATGGAGAGATAGAAAAGTGGAATGAAAAACTGGTAAATGACAATGTTGAAAAAATAGTAGACGAGCACGTAGCCAATAAAGATATTCTTCAGCCTGCACCGATTAATCTACAAAAAATAGTTTTAAACCCCGTAGTAAGCAAAAAGAAAACGCATTCTGAAAAAGTAACTAAAATAATTAATAGGCTCCCTCCCTCCGTTGAAACTAATAAAAATAATGCTGCGATTGCTCGATTAAAGACCCTGCAAAAAGCCAGGATTACTTATTACAGAAGCCTAATTAGTCATGCAAGCAAGTACGCTGATTACCCAAAAAGAGCCCTGCGCTTGAATCAGGCTGGATACGTAAAAGTATCAGTAGAGATTGATAAAACAGGAAAGGTTTTAAATGCTTTTGTATTAGATGAATCTAAGTATTCAT
>Ga0209396_1004145_pt1 | contig 14226 bp, 14 predicted proteins | sample GOMGulsemesocosm_6_FD_184638 | JGI IMG/M metagenome (GOLD analysis project Ga0209396, IMG submission 184638) | Methane-oxidizing microbial communities from mesocosms in the Gulf of Mexico - GOM8C Gulf of Mexico (SPAdes) (version 2) | ecosystem: Environmental > Aquatic > Marine > Cold seeps...
TGCTAAATGCATGATCGCCGCATCTGACATTAAGTCAGTTAAAAAACTTTTACGTCACGGTTAATTAGGAGATATAGAAAATGGCTAGAGTAAAACGTGGTGTACAAGCTCGTGCACGTCACAAAAAAGTTCTAAAGCAAGCTAAAGGTTATTACGGAGCACGTAGCCGTGTTTATCGTGTTGCTTTCCAAGCAGTAACTAAAGCAGCGCAATACGCTTACCGCGATCGTCGTCAACGTAAACGTCAATTCCGTCAACTTTGGATCGCTCGTATTAACGCAGCAGCTCGTGTAAACGGTTTGTCATACAGCAAATTCATTAACGGTCTTAAAAAGGCTTCTATTGAAATCGATCGTAAGATCTTAGCTGACATCGCAGTATACGACAAAGCAGCATTCACTTTCTTAGTTGAAAAAGCGCAAGCTTCTTTAGCTGCTTAAGAATATAGAATGTAAGCTTAGCTAAAATATTAGTTAAGCTTTAAAAAAAGGACGCTTTATAGCGTCCTTTTTATTTTTAATTTTTTGAGTTTATTAGTCTTTAGTTAATATAATTTTGCTGTTTGTAAAGGATTGTTACCTTATGCTATCTCGTGTGTTATTTGTGATGCATCTTAGGTATAGTAGCGCCCCTATAAATACTGTAGTTATATTAATTAAATATTAATACCAAACCCCTTTTAGAATTAATAGTTGAGAATAAAAATCATGAACCTAGCTGATAAAGTTTTAGCCGTAAATAATGATCTTCCTATTAGAACTGATGCCCCTGTGCATAGCGGTAAAGTCCGTTCAGTTTATTGGTTAACCGAAGCCGACAGTAAGCGTTTAATCGCTGAGAAAGGCTATAATGTAGCGAGTGATACACCACTTGCTATTATGGTTATAAGTGACAGAATTTCAGCGTTTGATTGTATCTGGCGCGGTGAAGGAAATATGCAAGGTGTTCCTGGTAAAGGTGCTGCACTAAATGCAATTTCAAATCACTGGTTCAAATTATTTAATGAGCAAGGTCTTGCTGAAAGTCATATTTTAGATATTCCTCACCCATTTGTTTGGATTGTACAAAAAGCTAAACCTGTAATGATTGAAGCTATTTGTCGTCAATACATTACTGGCTCAATGTGGCGCAGTTATGTAAAAGGTGAACGAGATTTTTGTGGTATTGAATTATCAGAAGGTTTAGAAAAAGACAGCAAGCTAACTGAGTTACTTCAAACACCTTCAACGAAAGGTATTTTAGAAGGTATCCCAGGTGTTCCAGCAGTTGACGATGTTAATATTACTCGTAAAAACATTGAAGATAACTATGAAGCATTTAACTTCAAGTCACTTGATGATATTACTTTATATGAAAAGCTACTAACTGAAGGTTTTGACCTTATTTCAGATGCATTATCGAAACTTGATCAAATCTTTGTAGATACTAAATTTGAATTTGGTTACGTAAAAGATAAAGAAGGTAACGATAAGCTAATTTATATGGATGAAGTGGGTACACCAGATTCATCACGTATATGGGATGGCGAGCAGTATCGCGGTGGTAAAGTAGTAGAAAACTCTAAAGAAGGTTTCCGTCAATTATTACTTAAGCATTTCCCAGATCCAGATATTTTACTAAACAAGGATCGTATGGAAGAGCGTTTAGCGCTTGCTGTTGATAATGAATTGCCAACAGAAGTTTTAATGCAAGTATCTAAAACATATACAGATATTGCAGAGAAAATTACTGGTGAGAAAATAGTACTTTCTGATAATCCAAAAGCTGAAATTATTGAAATTTTACGTGAACAATATCAATTGGTTGATTAAATTTCCTTTAATTAATCTTTAAAAAAAAACCAGCTCTTAGCTGGTTTTTTTGTTTTTGGTATTAGGTATTAGCCATTTGGCCAACGTAAACTGAATTTTTCTAAGTCAGTTTTTGTATTCCCAGGGTTTTTAAGTTTGATTATTCTTGAACTTTTAAACTTAGTTAGCGGAAAAGCGCCCTTAGTTAACGGATGATCTTTCATGTACTGATCGTATTCGCCTGAATCATATAGGCGTTCTAAGCCTAGTTTCAGTCTTGCTGCAAGTTGTGCGCTATTACTATTAACAAAAAAATGCATGCTAAGTGGGTATTGAATAATAAGATCTTGGTAAAATATTAAATTTGGAAAACTTGCCTTAACAAGAGCAAGCTCGGCTTGACCTTCAAATATACTTAAGGGTAAATAGTCACAACGGTTTAATTCAACCATTTGTAACATGGCGTCAAAAAAACCAACACGTGCTACGGAAAGTCCCGCATTTTCGAGTACATCTGCATCTGGCCAGTGCAATCCTTGACAGGCGACTAAGCTTTTAAAATCTTTGACTGAGTTAATGGCTGAAAATTTATTGCTATCTTTCTCTCGTATGACCATGCCGCGCCAACCAAGCCCGCCTCGAAAGAGAGGAAATGAGATTTTTAGCAGTTGAGTATCACGAACGTCTGAATTAGCGGTCCAAATAACATCGTAGAAGGCGCCTAAAGCCAAGAATTTTAACGTTCTTTCTTGTCCAGGGTAAGGCACCGTATGTAAAACCGCATAGCCATATTCGTCCGCGCTCTTTATTAAGGCAAGACGCAGTAAACCGATAAAATAATCGTGACTTGCATCATCAGGCTTTTGTTTACCTATGGTCGTGATGGTTGTTATTGTTTTTTCTGCGAAGGATTGGACAGAAAAAAAGATCAACAAGATGATTATTACTTTCATTACTATTCCCTAGGTTGGGGGGTATTAGCAATTATAGCTTAACAGTAATAAAAATCTTGTTGATGACTTGAGTTTAATTAGACGTTTTTGCCACCGTTTTTAATTATTTCACGGGCCATTTCATCAGCAATTATGCCGGTCGGTCTACCTTGATCATCAGCTTTAGCGTAAATATCTAAAAGTGTGTGATAAATCTCGCCAACTTTTTCAGTTGATTTATCACAATCGTAATCACTTTCAAATGATACATTGATGATACCACCGGCATTAATTACATAATCTGGTGCGTATAATATACCTTGGTCTACTAAGGCTTGATCATGACGAGGCTCAGCTAATTGATTATTTGCACAACCTGCAACAATTATTGCTTTTATACGACTTAAGGTTTCATCATTGATAGTGGCACCGAGGGCACAAGGTGCATAGATATCTACATCTTGATCGTATATATCATCTAAGCCAACAATCTTAGCGTTAAACTCAGTAGCAGCACGGTCTAACGCGATTTGGTTGATGTCAGTGATAACCAGCTCAGCGCCTGCTTTATGTAGATGTCCACATAAGGCATAACCTACACTGCCTAAGCCTTGAACCGCCACTTTGAGGCCAGTTAAGTCATCACGATTTAACTTATGCTTTACAGAGGCTTTAATGCCAAGAAATGTGCCTAAGGCAGTAAAAGGTGCAGGGTTACCACTTTTACCTTCTGTGCCGGTTACGAAAGGAGTTACTGTATTTGCGATAGCAATATCACTGGTAGTAATATTGACATCCTCTGCACTTAAGTAACGTCCATTGAGACCATTTAATGCTTCGCCAAAAGCCTTGAACAATGCTTCTGATTTTAGTTTTTTTGCATCACCAATAATGACAGATTTACCTCCACCCATGGTAAGGCCTGCCATTGCATTTTTATAGGTCATACCTTTAGATAACCGTAATACGTCAACGAGTGCTTCTTCATCACTCGCATAATCCCACATTCTGCAGCCACCAACGGCAGCACCAAGTTTGGTGCTATGTACGGCAATAATAGCCTTTAGCCCACTGGCGTCATCACTGCAATAAACTACTTGCTCGTGGTCATCAAAATCAGGTAAATCAAATAAAGCCATTGTTTTTCTCCATTTTTTCTTGCTAGAAAAGGCAATTTAAATGTGTTGTAATGTTGTTTAGAAACGATAGCACCTACAAAATAGTCAAGCTAGTCACGAATAAAATTAACAATTTAATATTAAGATGCAAGCTGTAAGCGAAAAGGTACAACTTGCCAAATAATCGTGACAAACCCTAGCTATAAAAATATATAACCCAGATCAATTCGAATAATTAGAGAATTAAAATGACCGAAGCCGTACCAATGACAGAAGAGCAACAGCAGCAGTGGATAAGAGACCAATATCAACTTGCGACTAAATATCTAGCCGAAAAGGGAATTGTGACCAATAGTGTTAACGCAGAAGACAGTCGCTATTTAGTGCCACTGTTGGCATTATGGAAATTAACAGCACTAGATGGTAAGAAGTTCTGGGTTTTATGTGGTGACTTACCCAGTGATCATAGTAGTTTTGATGTGGCGCCTAATGCTCGAGAAGCATTACGACACTTTTCATTAAAATGGCAAATGCAAGCCGAAAACTTATTGCAAGCCAATACAGATGAACAAAATGATTTTGCTAACTTATTAATTGGCCGTGCTGATGGTTTGTATAAGCTTTATGAGGATGAGTCATTGTGGAAATAAAACTTAATGACTTAGGTAATACTTAGCCTTCTCGACATGTTGAACGGCTTTAGAAATTGCGCATGCCATACGTTGCTTTGGCATGCCTGCTTCCATATATACAGAGCCAATGGGATAAAACTCATGCTTGGTAAAATATTCTACTTTTTCTAACGGACTTGAAATAAAAACTTCTTTAAGGGTCAATTCATCGGCTATACGAAATAACCCCTGCATTATAAATCTATCAATTTTTTCACTTCTATAACCCATAACAACAGCGATGCGGCTTATTTCTCCTTGTGGAGATATACGTCCAGTAGCGATTGGCTCTTGATTTTTATCATCACATATTAGCATGTGGTAAGCCGTTCTATCACCTTGGTCGAACTCAATTTTTTTGGGGATACGTCTTTCACAGACAAATACTTTTTCACGGATGTTTTTGAGTAGAGGTGCTGCTTGTTGCCATTTTACTTGGCTAATACTGTAAGACATTTAATAACCCAACGAGGTGGAGACCAGAAGTACATTCAGACTAGTTAAAAACTGCGGTTAATGCCAATACAGAAGCGTGTTTTTTTGTGTTTTTTATGGTGGTAGTGTAACTAATGAATACCTTGAATTACTTTGATTAATTAGCAGTAATTTTTAGACATAAAAAAAGAAGGCGTAGTGCCTTCTTTTTTATAGTATTTAGATAAGATTATCTATTTTAGTTCATCAATGAAAGCTACTGCGCGGCCGATATAGCTAGCAGGTGTCATTTCACATAATGCTGCTTTAGCATGGTCAGGTAATTCAAGTGTCATGATGAATTCACGCATTGAATCGCCATCTACGCGTTTACCACGTGTAAGGTCTTTTAATTTTTCGTAAGGCTTTTCAATACCGTAACGACGCATAACTGTTTGGATAGGCTCTGCTAATACTTCCCAGTTACTGTCTAATTCAGCGGCTAAGTTAGCTTCATTTACTTCTAACTTGCTAATACCTTTTAATGTAGCGCCGTAAGCGATCATTGTATGAGCAAAACCAACACCTAAGTTACGTAACACTGTTGAGTCAGTTAAGTCACGCTGCCAGCGAGAGATAGGCAACTTTTGAGATAAGTGAGTGAATAAAGCATTAGCAATGCCTAAGTTACCTTCTGAGTTTTCGAAATCAATAGGATTAACTTTATGTGGCATTGTTGATGAACCAATTTCACCAGCAATAGTTTTTTGCTTGAAGTGACCCATAGCGATGTAACCCCAAATATCACGATCAAAATCGATTAAAATGGTATTAAAACGTGCTACTGCATCAAATAACTCAGCAATGTAGTCATGTGGTTCAATTTGAGTAGTAAATGCGTTAAAAGACAAGCCTAATGAAGTAACAAATTCATTAGCAAACTCATGCCAGTCAACTTCAGGGTAAGCACTAAGGTGAGCATTATAGTTACCTACAGCACCGTTAATTTTACCTAACATTTCAACGTTAGCAATTTGCTCACGTTGACGTTGTAGACGTACATAAACGTTAGCCATTTCTTTTCCTAGCGTACTAGGAGAAGCTGGTTGGCCATGTGTACGACACATCATAGGGATTGTTTTGTATTCAACAGCTAGTGCTTTCATTGCAGCTAAAATGTTATCCATTTCTGGTAATAATACATTTTCACGACAGTCAGTTAACATTAATGCATGTGATAGGTTGTTGATATCTTCTGAAGTACAAGCAAAATGGATAAACTCAGTTACAGCGTGTAATTCAGCGTTATCAGCAATTTTCTCTTTCAAGAAGTACTCAACCGCTTTTACATCATGATTAGTGGTTGCTTCAATTTTTTTGATTGATAAAGCATCTTCTTCACTAAAGTTAGCAACAATGTTATCTAAAACATCATTTGCTTGTGCTGTAAATGCAGGAACTTCTGCTATTGCGCTTGTTGCTGCAAGTTTTTGTAACCAACGTACTTCAACGGTAACACGGTATTTAATTAGGCCAAACTCACTAAAAATAGGGCGCAATGATTTTACTTTGCTGCCATAACGACCATCTACAGGTGATATTGCACTTAATGCTGAAAGTTCCATAATTTTTCCTAGGTTATATTAATATTCTCTTTAATTAATAGGCTTAATTTAAGAGCTAAATAGTGTTGAATTTTTATTAAATGTTTTTGAGTAAAGCTTTAGCGGTATCGACTATTTTCTTACGACTAAATAATATGTGGCGTCTTTTTCCGCCAACCTGTCGCCATAAAACGGCCGCACGTATACCTGCTAATAATAATGCTCTAATTTTATATTGATTTACATTTTGCTTTAAAATACTTGGCTCGCCAGTGACTTGAATTTTATGACCTAAGGGACTGATAATATCGCTATAAATACTAGCGAAGCTCGCCGTTAAGGTGTCACTTGTTAGTTCGTAATGTTCAAGTTGGCGCTGTGTTGCGTTAATACGTTCACCAAGAGCATTAAGCTGTTGGGGTTGTTTAGCAAGACGCCTTTCTAAATTTATTAAGCTGATGATATAGCGAGTTAGCTCGGGATCTTTGTGCTTTTTTGAGCTAGTAGAGCTATCATCATTGCCTAAGTGGCTAATTAATAGCTCAAGGCCTTTTTGAATATTATCAAGATTACCGCCATAAACAGCTAGGGTGTTATCTGGAGAGGTTTCAATGATACTTTGCAATAACACACCAAAATCTTCATCTGTGATCTGACCGGTGCGTGATACTTGCTGTACTTGATAGGCTACTTGACAAATAGCCGCAAAGGTAATTGTTTGATCTTTCATTTTTTCTCTAGTTGTTAGTTTATTCTTGTATAGTTCAGTTGGCTTAGGCGATATTTAAACGTTAGCGAATTAGGGTATCAATGATACCACCACCTAAACAGACATCATCTTGATAAAATACAACAGACTGTCCGGGTGTTACTGAGCTTTGCTGCTCGTTAAAATCGATTTGATATTCCCCAGTAGCAGAGTCAGCTATCGGAGTGACAGTACATGCAACATCGTCTTGACGATAGCGTGTCTTAACAGTACATTTGATACTTGCTGTTAGTGCTTTTCTATCAACCCAATGCAGCTGATTAGCAATCAACCCCTTAGAAAAAAGGCGAGGGTGATTATGGCCTTGACCAACAATAAGCACATTACGTAATAAATCTTTTTCTACAACATACCAAGGCTCTTCACCTGCATTAGCTAATCCGCCAATGCGTAAACCTTTTCGTTGTCCTAATGTATGATACATCAAACCATCGTGATGACCGACTGCATCCCCTTCAGCCGATTCAATAATGCCTGGTTTAGCAGGTAAATATTGACCAAGAAAATCTTTAAATTTACGTTCACCAATAAAACAGATACCGGTGCTGTCTTTTTTGTTATGGGTAACTAATCCTGCTTTTTCAGCAATAGCACGTACTTCTGGCTTTTCAATGTGCCCAACAGGAAATAATGTTTGTGCTAATTGTTTTTCGTCAAGTGTATAAAGGAAGTAGCTTTGGTCTTTGTTATTATCAAGACCTCGTACCATTTTCCATGCGTTATCGCGTAATTCACGTTGAACGTAATGACCCGTGGCAATGTAGTCGGCGCCTAAGTCTTCACAAGCAAATTCTAAAAAAGCTTTGAATTTTATTTCTTTATTACACATGATATCAGGATTGGGAGTACGTCCTGCTTTATATTCTTCAAGGAAGTATTCGAATACATTATCCCAATATTCAGTCGCAAAATTGATAGTATGTAATTTAATGTCAAGTTTGTCACAAATAGCCTGTGCGTCTTCTAAGTCCTGAGATGCAGCACAATACTCATCAGTATCATCCTCTTCCCAGTTCTTCATAAATAAGCCTTCTACCTGATAACCTTGTTCTTGAAGTAGGAAAGCAGAGACAGAAGAATCGACACCTCCAGACATACCAACGATTACTTTGGTTTGCTCTGGGGCTTTATTATTTGAGGCTGTTAACATGTTATTTGACCAATAGACTTTAAGAAATAAAGGTACTAACTAAGCGTACCTATTTAAATATGCCGAAATAAGAGGCGCGACATTATAACATGCACAACTAACAGGATATAGATTAAAGATTAGATTTTAATTGTGATAATGGAATTTTATTGCCTGCTAAGTAATCTTCAATACATTCAAATACCATAGAACTGCGTAATTGCTGCCGTTTTTCCATTATTTGATTCAAGGTAAACCAGTGGGTATCTAATATCTCACTGTCTTGCGGCTGTCCAGTTAACCACTGATCTAATTCGATGACAAAACAAAAGCGTAGAAAATAGAGTTTTAGATCTGGACGGTGAAAGTAATATATACCACACAGGTAATCAGGCTCTAATGCTAATCCTGTTTCTTCAAGGACTTCTCGCTTTATTGCCGCCTCAAGGCTTTCGTTTTCTTCTAAATGCCCTGCAGGTTGATTAAATACTACTTTGCTATTATCGGTTTCTTCAACAAATAGAAATTTACCTTGATGATGAATAACAGCTGCGACCGTTGTATTAGGCTTAAATTGATTTGCCCCGTGGTCACTTATTTCAGGCTTATTAGTTTTCGATAAATCATCACTATTACTCCTCAACTTTATATTCTCCATTATTAATACCGTCTAATGTCCAGTCACCAATACGATATCTAATGAGTCGAAGGGTAGGGAATCCTATATTTGCTGTCATGCGTCTTACTTGTCGATTACGACCTTCAGTGATAGTAATTTCAAGCCAAGTAGTAGGGATACTGGCGCGTTCTCTAATAGGCGGAACACGATCCCAAACAACAGGCTCAAGCATGATTGAAACTTTAGCAGGTTTGGTCATGCCGTCTTTTAATTTAACACCTTGACGTAATGCGGCTAAATCAATCTCGGCTGGGGCACCTTCTACTTGCACCCAATATGTCTTTTCTGTTTTTTTTACGGGATTGGCTATTTGATGTTGTAACTTACCGTCATTGGTAAGAAGCAATAATCCTTCACTATCACGGTCGAGTCGACCTGCGGCATACACACCAGGTATGTTAATAAAGTCTTTTAAAGTACGTCGATTACTCTCATCAGTAAATTGGCATAAAACATCAAAGGGTTTATTGAAAAGTATTACTTTCCGTTTTTCATTAACTGGTCGTACCTTTGACTGTGTTTTAGCCTTATGTCTTGTATAGCCTTTGCTCTGATTCATTTTTGGATTTATTTTCCTTAAAAATAATTAATGGCTTTTCGCTCGGCTATATTAATACGCTTTGAATTACTATACTATGCGCGCGAAAAATAAATTTTAGCTTGGGTGAATAATAATTAATTTCTTTTGAATTTTTATGTAGTCACCGGAGCATTTGGCTAATTAAAGTAGGAATCTCAATGACCACTGATAACTCAAAAATCATTTATACTATTACCGATGAAGCGCCTGCCTTAGCGACGTATTCTTTATTACCAATTATTCAAGCTTATACCGCTTCTTCAGGTATCAACGTTGAAACACGTGATATCTCTTTAGCAGGTCGTATTTTAGCTAACTTTCCAAAATACCTAACTGAAGACCAACGCATTGATGATGCATTGACTGAATTAGGTGAGTTAGCTAAAACTCCAGAAGCTAATATTATTAAATTACCAAATATTTCAGCATCTATTCCTCAGTTAGAAGCTGTTATCAAAGAATTACAAGCAAAAGGTTATGACTTACCTAACTACCCTGCAGAGCCTCAAAACGAAGCAGAGCAGTCAATTAAGTTAACTTACTCTAAAGTACTAGGTTCAGCGGTTAATCCAGTATTGCGTGAAGGTAACTCTGATCGTCGTGCACCTGGTTCTGTTAAACAATATGCACGTAATAACCCACATTCAATGGGTGCTTGGTCTAAAGATACTAAATCTCATGTTGCTCATATGGCTTCCGGCGATTTTTACGGCAGTGAAAAATCGGTAACTATCGATGGTGCAACTAGCGTAAATATTGAATTTACTGCTGAAAATGGCGATGTAACATTATTAAAGTCAAAGCTACCTTTACTTGATAAAGAAATTATTGATGCGTCAGTGATGAGTAAATCAGCATTGGTTGAATTCTTTGAAACTGAAATCAATAAAGCTAAAGAAGAAGATGTTTTACTTTCATTGCATTTAAAAGCAACCATGATGAAAGTTTCAGATCCAATTATGTTTGGTCATGCTGTTAAAGTGTTCTACAAAGATGTATTCGCAAAGCATGCAGCGACTTTTGAGCAACTAGGTGTTGATGCAGATAACGGTATTGGTGATGTTTACGCTAAAATAGCCCGTTTACCTGCAGAGCAAAAAGCAGAAATAGAAGCCGATTTACAAGCTGTTTATGCAACACGTCCAGAAATGGCTATGGTTGATTCAGATAAAGGTATTACCAATTTACACGTACCTAGCGATGTTATCATCGATGCGTCTATGCCAGCAGCACTTCGTGCATCAGGTATGATGTGGGGACCAGATGGAGAGCAAAAAGATACTAAGTTTATGATCCCAGATCGTAACTATGCAGGCGTTTTCTCTGCAGTTGTTGATTTTTGTCGTGAGAATGGCGCGTTTAATCCATCAACAATGGGTACAGTACCTAATGTTGGCTTAATGGCTCAAAAAGCTGAAGAATATGGATCGCATGATAAAACATTCACTATGTCAGGTACTGGTGTTGTTCGTGTTATTAATGACAATGGCGAAACACTGATTGAGCAAAATGTTGCTCAAGGCGATATTTTCAGAATGTGTCAGGTTAAAGATGCTCCTATTCAAGATTGGGTTAAATTAGCCGTTACTCGCGCTAAAGCAACAGGTACCCCTACAGTATTCTGGTTAGATGAAAATCGTGGCCATGATGCGCAAATGATCAAAAAGGTAAATACATATTTAGCTGATCACGATACAACAGGTTTAGATATCCAAATCCTTGAACCAGTTAAAGCGTGTGAATATACCCTTGCTCGTGTTGCTAAAGGTGAAGATGCAATCTCAGTTACTGGTAATGTTTTACGTGATTACTTAACTGATTTATTCCCAATCTTAGAGCTTGGCACTAGTGCTAAAATGCTTTCAATCGTACCTCTAATGAATGGCGGTGGTTTATTTGAAACGGGCGCTGGTGGCTCTGCACCTAAGCATGTTCAACAATTCGAAAAAGAAAATCACTTACGTTGGGATTCTTTAGGTGAGTTTTTAGCACTTGCGGCTTCACTTGAACATGTTGCAGTAACTACGGGTAATACTAAAGCACAAGTTTTAGCTGATACCTTAGATGCAGCTACCGGTAAGTTTTTAGATACCAATAAATCGCCATCTCGCCGTGTAGGTGAACTAGATAACCGTGGTAGTCATTTCTACCTTGCTATGTACTGGGCACAAGCGATAGCTGAGCAAACAACAGATACAGAGCTTCAAACAGCTTTTACTGGTATTGCGCAAGCGTTAACTAAACAAGAAGATAAAATTGTTGCTGAGCTAAACGATGCTCAAGGTCCTGCAATTGATACCGATGGTTATTATTTCGCTGACACTAAGCTTGTAGAAAAAGCAATGCGTCCAAGTGAAACATTAAATACTATTTTATCTGCACTTCTATAACATTATTAATGTGTTAAGAGTAAAGTAGATAGATTTACCGCCAAATATAAGGCGATAAATAATAAAGCTAAGTAGCAATACTTAGCTTTTTTTTTGCCCTTTTATCGGGAGGTTAGTCTGCTCCTAGACTTTAGTCTAAGAGCTATTTATTCATTTTAGTGATAGTCAGTATCACTAAATGGTGATTAGTGCGTCGTCCTTTTTTGAATTAGTTTAGTAAAGTAATCTTTCTAAACTTGTTTAATTTGGAGTTCGTCCTATGACTAATCAAATCACCATTCCCACTACTGGAGATAAAATTACTTTTATTGACGGTAAATTATCAGTGCCAAATAATCCAATAATCCCTTTTATTGAAGGTGATGGCATTGGTGTTGATGTAACCCCTCCAATGCTAAAAGTTGTCAATGCAGCCGTTGCTAAAGCGTATTCTGGCGATAGAAAAATAGCCTGGCTGGAAGTCTATGCGGGTGAAAAAGCGACGAAAATGTATGATAGTGAAACCTGGCTGCCTGATGAAACACTTGAAATATTACAAGAATATAAGGTGTCGATAAAAGGACCTTTGACCACACCTGTAGGTGGAGGTATGAGCTCTTTAAATGTAGCCATAAGACAAATGCTTGACCTTTATGTATGTCAACGTCCAGTGCAATGGTTTACCGGTGTACCAAGCCCTGTTAAAAGGCCTGCGGAAGTTGACATGGTAATATTTAGAGAAAATACCGAAGATATTTATGCAGGTATAGAATACCAAGCAGGTAGTGACAAAGCGAAAGCGGTGATTGAGTTTCTGACTGAAGAAATGGGAGCAAGCAATATTCGCTTTACTGATAATTGTGGTATTGGCATAAAACCAGTATCAAAAGAAGGCAGTCAGCGTTTAGTTAGACAAGCAATTCAATACGCCATTGATAATGATAAAGACTCGGTAACTTTGGTTCATAAAGGTAATATTATGAAGTTTACCGAGGGGGCTTTTAAAGATTGGGGTTATGAACTTGCTCGAGATGAATTTGGTGCAAGTTTGATGGATGGTGGACCTTGGTGCACATTAATTAATCCTAATACAGGTAAAGAAATCATCATCAAGGATGTTATTGCCGATGCCATGTTACAGCAAGTTTTATTACGCCCGGCTGAATATAGTGTTATCGCTACCTTAAACTTAAATGGTGACTATTTATCTGATGCACTAGCTGCACAAGTTGGCGGTATAGGCATCGCTCCTGGCGCTAATTTAGGCGATGAAGTTGCCGTATTTGAGGCTACTCACGGAACGGCGCCTAAATACGCAGGTAAAAATAAGGTAAACCCAGGCTCTGTAATTCTTTCTGCTGAAATGATGTTAAGACATATGGGATGGTTTGAAGCTGCTGATTTATTACTTAAAGGAATGTCAGGAGCGATTAAAGCGAAAACTGTAACGTATGATTTTGAACGATTGATGGATGATGCAACCTTGGTTTCTTGTTCAGCGTTTGGGGATTGTATTATTGAACATATGTAGATATTGAGCCTAGGTCATTATCAGAAATAGAGTAATAAAAAACACAGCTAAAAAGCTGTGTTTTTCGTTATCATTGTAGCGCGATGTTTTATATTTATTCTAATTCGCCATCAGCTAACTTAATACTTGCTGCGTGGTGACCTTTAGGGCCATCATTTAGTTCGTAGTCGACATCCTGTCCTGCCTTTAATGTGCGATACCCATCCATTTCAATTGTAGAATAGTGCGCGAAAATATCATCGCCGCCGCTATCTGGACGAATAAAGCCAAAACCCTTTGCATTATTAAACCATTTCACCGTACCGTGTGCCATACTTCAACTTCCTTCTATATCCTTTAGTATTTAATTATGTTTTACTTATCTCTATACTCCGTATTCTCAAAGGAGTAAGCAATTAATAAGTAAGTGCATAGACAACAAACTAAGCGACTAATTATTAGTCACCTATAGAATCGTAGATAATTTAAAAATTTTGTCAAGTTAAAAAGATGTTTTATTTAAGGTTTATAGGCTTTATTACACAAAAAGTTACAGCAAAAGTAAAAAGTAGAGACTAAGATAAATATATGAGCAACTGGAAAGAGTTATTTGACACCGAAAGTGTTGTTGAAGAAGAAATAAAAGAGCAATTAGAAGAAC
>Ga0209396_1004147_pt1 | contig 14221 bp, 8 predicted proteins | sample GOMGulsemesocosm_6_FD_184638 | JGI IMG/M metagenome (GOLD analysis project Ga0209396, IMG submission 184638) | Methane-oxidizing microbial communities from mesocosms in the Gulf of Mexico - GOM8C Gulf of Mexico (SPAdes) (version 2) | ecosystem: Environmental > Aquatic > Marine > Cold seeps...
GAGCACGGCTTAATAGATAAACGTGTTGCTTACGAAACATCTATTCGTGTTCCAATGGTAATGCAATGTCCTGATTTATTTGAGGGAAGGCAAACTATTGAAAAGATCGTCGCCAATATTGATATTGGTCCAAGTATTCTTGAAGCTGCAGGGCTTCAAACACCAGCACATATGGACGGAAAAAGTTTTCTTTCATTAGCAAAGCAGCACAAACACATGCAAAAAGAACTTAAGTGGCGGGACTACTTTTTATATGTTTACTACTGGGAAAAAGACTTCCCACAATCCCCCACCGTATTTGCTTTACGCGGAAATAAATATAAATACATCACTTATTATGGTTTATGGGATACCGATGAATTATATGACTTAGAAAATGATCCACAAGAACGTAACAATTTAATTTCAAACGAGAATTACAAGGACGTTGTCTCAACCATGGAAGATAAACTTTATGCGATGTTAAGTGATCAAGGTGGCATGGACATTCCCATGAACAAACCAAGCGGCTGGTCACAGAATATTCGTTATAGAAAACGTGGAGGTGACAAAGCGGCCGACTTTCCCGCAAAGCTTGTGGTTGATAAACCTACTCATAAAAATGCGCAATAAACTTTATGTTACTTATTAACATTACTCGACGACTGAGCTTAATATTCATTTTCGCTCAGTTTTGGGTTTTTAGTGGTTGTACGGTTTCAAATGGATTAGATGACTAGCCTCATTGAATTTAATAAGCTCTGTTTTATTAAATCGCAATCAATGATAGTTCATCTTTTAAATGACCATATTTATGAAAGTCGTTTAAAAAAACATACACTTTTGGCATACCAAAGAGTCAGGCCCGCTCATCACACCGTAAAGCGCCATTTTAGATCGACTATATACTTGACGTAACGGTTGTGGCGTCAAGTATTGCTGGATATGAGCGATTATTGTGACTTTAGACAACTACCCAGCTTTGTCTTTATCATTGTCCTAATTATTACACGAAGTGCCTCGAATTATGGAACTAGCCTTGCACAAAAATATTGATTGTAAATAATGTCTTCTAGAGGCAACTTTTTATCAATTATTTTTAAATCCTAATGATCTTACACCGCTCCATCTTAAGCCTAAAGATCATAGACCTAGAGAATAGTAAAATGTAAAAATGAAAAGCATTTTTTTAAATAATCACACTTTCTTGATACAAAGTATGATCGGGAAAAACATGCCGCAATGCTGTTTTTGATAAGCCTAAATGTTGTGCTAAAACGGTGCTTACCCATGAAAGGCTATTTGTTGTGGGCATTAAATCTCGTTGCTCAAACAATTGCTCTTTGGCTAAGCCTGGCCACTGGCCTAACACTCTGCCGCCTTTTATTGCACCACCAGCTAAAAACATAGCACTAGCCGTACCATGGTCCGTTCCACCAGTACCGTTTTCTTTGGCTGTGCGGCCAAATTCAGTCGCTACCATTACAACGGTATTTTGCCATTGCTCACCAAGACCGTTTTTCAACGCGAGTAAACCATTATCTAGTTCAGATAATTGACGAGATAGCCGAAAATGTTGATTGTTATGAGTATCCCATCCGCCCATTTCTAGCATGGCGCAATCCAAACCTTTTTCGCCAGTCATTAATTTCGCACACGATTTAGCTAAATTAACAAACTTGCCTAACTTTCGTTTCTTAGAGCTTCCCATTGATACCATATCGTTAATTTCCATGCCTTTTTTAAGGCGCGATAATAACAATTCATCATCTTGATACATTTTCATCAAAGAGTGGTAAATATCGTCATCGGCTTCTTTTAACGAAGAAGGAAACCAAGTAGAGGTATTTCTGCCATTTTTATCTCTAAGTGTCACCGGCTTTGAGCGGGCTAAAGCGACCGCATTTTTGTCAGTTATATTGGCCATTCTTCCAAGCCAACCTGAATCATGGTTTATTACAGACAAACCACTTTCTAAATAATCTTGTCCATCAAAATGAGAGCGAGACTCATAACCAGAACCCACTGCAACTATAGGGAGAAGCTGTTTATTTTGGTACCATTGATGAAAGTTTTTTAATGACGGATGTAAGCCATAACCTTTATCTAACATTAACAATTCACCTTTTATCTTTTGATGAATTGTTGGTCGTAAACTCGTTAAACTCTGATCAAAGGTAGGTACTATGGTATTGATTGAGTCCATTGCACCACGCAATACCACCCAAACAACTTTGTTATTTTTCTGCGATGTCTTATCCACTTTAGCAGTAAGCTTTGCGATAGCCGCGGTGTTAAATAAAACTAAACTAGCACCAAAAGTTTTGATTAATCGACGACGCTGTATTTGTGAATTTTCCATGACTATCTCCTCAAAAATTCAGGACTCATTAACAATAGTGTTAATGCTTGGCTTTGGCTCTCTGCACGGATTATTGAACGATAACTGCTATCAGTTAAAGTATCTGCAAACGAGTATTTCATTACTTTTTCGACATTCACTTTTTTCCTTGACGCAACCATTGAAGACCATTCTATCTTTGCCATCAGAGCACTTGAACCATCCCAATCATGTTGTTGGTCACTGTAACCAGCAGGAGAGCCAGCATTAAAAGGCATTTGTCCTAAAGCTTGTAATGAACCAAGTAAATATTTATTTTCAAATTTTTTAATCCCCAACATGCGTAAGGTAGAAACAACATATTCGCGTGGAGTTTTAAACTTTTGACTTTGCTCATGCCATGACTCAGTCGCTTGGATGAGCTCTATCATCACCGCCTTAATATTACCTTGGGAGACATGCCAGCGAGCGGTAAGTTTATCTATTAACGATTGTGGTGGTTTATCGCAGATAAAATGTTGTGCCAATTTTGAACAAATATAGGTAGCGGTTGAAGGATGTCGAGCAAGGTCGATTAACATTTGCTCTCCTTGTTTAACTCCGTTGTTTTTATAGCTTTTACCTAAAATACGTCTATCGCCTGGCTCATGGCCATAGCTTCGAAATTTAAAGCCAGAGTCTTTATCTTTACCTGGTCTGGCAACGCTCCAACCGGTGATTGCTTTTGCTAATTCCAGAACATCTTTTTGCTGATAACCGCCAGCAACACCTAAAGTATGTAGTTCCAAAATTTCACGGGCAAGGTTCTCATTGAGCCCTCGACCTTTGTTATTTTTTCTACTGTTTTTACCCATGCGGGAGTTTGGGCCAATTGATTTTTCGTTATTAAGATATATCAACATCGCGGGATGCTTTTCAACCGCAATTAACATCTGTTCAAATTGACCTAATAAATTAGGAGCAATGGCTTCTCGCTCTAATGTCGGCGATAGTGCAGCCATAACAGGTCCTGAAGAGCTAACACTAAAATGGTTTGAAAAAAAATCGAATAAACGCCAATTGAGACTGTTATCAGAAGTAATTGACTGAACTAAGGCATCGGAAGAAAGTTGACGAAGTATTTTCCGGTTATAATTATTCTCTTTTTTTTGTTTAGTTAACATTGGACTCTGTTGGTCTAACATGGGATTTTGTTGTGATTTTTTCTTATTGGCTTTTTTAGCTAATCGGTACTCATTCAGCTTCTGAGAAATTTCACTAGAATGAGGGAGTTGGCTATTAAATCGTACGGGAGGTGTTACATTAAGTTGAGAAATCAGCCAAGATTTTGGATTTTTACTAGCAGCCTTCAACTCAGAAGGTTTTGCCCCTAAGCCAAATCGATTTGTGGCAATGCTCGCATGTAAAGACATCAAAACTCCTTAATTAAAAAATCTAGATATTAAACTATGTACATTTCATCAACTATTCCAGATTATTTACATAGCTTTACATTGCTATATTCATTAGGTTTTAACTAGGGGTAATAACAATATTTATTAACGCTAAAAATCTTTTTCCATTTTAAATATTCGATATAAGAGCCAATGTTTTCACATTACCTTTCTATGATAACTGCGTTTTACAAGGTAAAACTTGATCTACAAATATACAATTAATAAGTAAACTTAATCAAAAATTGTTGGCATTTCAAAAAAAAAACAGCAATTAAGAATAGATTAATTGCTGTTTATAAAACGGTTTACTGTATTTTAAAAGCTACTTTTCTTCTTCTGGCGTCTCGCTTTTTTCTGAAGCTTTTTGCTTGGGCAACCATTCATGGATCTTCATTACCGTACAAGCGGTTCCTCGAGAAGTAGAAGCATCTGTTGCAACTTTATCGCCGCGCGTTAAACAATCTCGTCCAGTTTTGCTAGTCAATGCTATTTTATGCATTGCCCAGTCTGCATCACACATTCCTATTAAAGATACTTTATAGGCTTGGCGTTTACGATCATGAACAATTATTGCGTTGCGTTCACCTGCAGCATTATTCCAACCATTAATATGACAAACTTGCTGTACTTCTTCACCTTGACGAGGGCTAACTTTCTTAGCAGTATCACCTTGCTTATTATCTGGTGTATTTGTACAAGCAGTAATAGAAAGAGCAAAGGTAGATATTAAAGCTAGTATAATTTTGTTCATAATATATTCCTCTTTTTAAGTTCAATAATATAGTAATAAATAATAAGCTCAATAAGTGTTACATCTTGTTATCGGTAATACTGCAAGCGCTAACAAATTGTGTGAAAATTTGAATGGTTTTATTCATCTAATTGCTCCAGTATTTACAAAAGCTATTAAAAATTCGTGCTTATAGGTTTTTGCCAAGGTATTTGCCCACTAGCACGAATATGTTGGGTTAATCTTTCTCTCATTTTAGAAAACACTTTAGCCGATTGTTGTTCTAATGGGTTTTTCTCATACGGATCGTTTTTCAAGTTAAAAAATTGAAATGGCTGATAAGGAGTATTTTGTACCAACTTATAATCTCCAGTTCTCACAGCATAATAACTTAGTCCATTATGCCCCCAACCTTCTTTTCGTACCCAAAACAAAGTTCGTTCTTTCGTTGCTATTTCGGGATTTAATAACGTAGTTAAAAGGCTTACCCCGTCAACTCTTTTCGGTTTCTCCTTAGCGGCAATATCGGTAAAGGTAGGTAATAAGTCCATCAGCATAGCCATATTCTCTGTCTGCTGATTAGGTTTTATTTTACGAACCCATCTAGCAAAGGTTGGAACTCGAATACCACCTTCAAACATATCTCCTTTTCCGCCTCGTAATTTGCCATTACTTTGCGCATATTGCAGTGCGCCACCGTTATCTGAAGTAAATATCACTAAGGTATTATCATCTAATCCTGATATTGTTAACTGTGCCATCACTCGGCCAACAGCATCATCTAAATGTTCAATGAATGCGACATTTTTAGACCGTTTTTCTGATAATTTCGGCTCTCGATTTTTAACGCGTGATAAATAACGTTTCGGTGGTTGGATTGGAAAATGCGGGGCGTTGTAGGAAAGGAACATAAAAAATGGCTTTTTTGACTGTGTCGAATTATCGATATAATCTACCGCCCAATCGGTAAAAATATCAGTAGCATGTCCCTTAGGTTCAATAGTCTCACTATTTAAGCGCATCCAATTAACGTTACCTCTTAGATGCGTCCAATAATCGTCCATCATGTCACCTAAAAAACCATGAAAATAATCAAACCCTCGGTCATTAGGTAAATTAGGTGCCTCTAACCCTAAGTGCCACTTACCAATTAATGCTGTTTGATAGCCAAGGTGTTTCATATTGTCTGCGATAGTTTTTGTGTTCGGGTCTAAATATCCCCAGTTTATCGATTCATGTTGCCTGACAACACCTGGCACGCCAACCTTGTCTGGATATTTTCCAGTAATAAAAGACGCTCGACTTGGAGAGCAAACGGTAGAGTTTGCATAGAACTGAGTAAAAGTTAATCCTTGTTTAGCTATTTTATCAATATTCGGGGTTTGTAAGTCTTGTGCCCCTAGTACAGATAAATCACCATAACCTAAATCATCAGCCATAATAACTAGAATATTTGGCTGCTCATTTGCTTTAATAAAACCACAATGACTAAGCAGTAAAATTGATATTAAATAATATATCTTCAAAAGTGTTGTCCTAAACCTGCTATGACCAAGTTAAAATATGCCCAGCTTTATGTAGTTTGTTCCCTTGTTCATTGGCAAGGGCATATTCAAAACCACCACGTAAACTAAAAGCGCCATGCTGACCATGTTTATCTAGTGCGATAAACGCTACTTGCAAGTGTTTCATATCACGATGATTTTTATGTATTTTATGAATGCGATGAGTAGCAATTTCACAGGCCTCTTGCGGTGACTTACCTGCCCTCATCATTTCCATCACCACAGTACTGGCTCCGGTTCGTATTACCGCTTCTCCTAGCCCTGTGCATGCAACGGCACCCACTTCTTTATCAACGAATAAACCAGCACCAATTATGGGAGAGTCGCCAACGCGGCCGAACATTTTCCAAGCAACTCCAGAAGTGGTAGCTGCACCTGCCAAATTTCCTTGAGCATCTAGCGCCAACATGCCAATAGTATCGTGATTTTCAACATTAATTTCTGGTACATAGTCACTTTTTTTAAGCCAATTTCGCCATTTTTTTTTCGCCTTTTCGGTAAACAAGTTTTGTTTTTTAAAGCCTTGAGACAAAGCAAACTTTTCTGCCCCCTTACCCACTAACATCACATGCGGTGTTTCTTCCATTACTTTTCTTGCCACCGATATCGGATGTTTGAAACCTTGTAAACATGCCACTGCTCCGCAATTACTATGATGATCCATAATACTGGCATCTAAGGCTACATTACCTTCTCGATCAGGAAGACCACCATAACCAACGCTATGATTGTTTTCATCTGCTTCTGGAACACGAACACCAATTTCAACCGCATCAAGAGCATTGCCGCCTTGAGCAAGGATTTTCCAGGCTGGTATATTAGCTTCAATAGCAAAATTCCAAGTAGAAATTAATACTGGGAATTCATTGGCGACTAACGGAGTTGTATGTGTGACAGGGCTGTGGTCATTAGTAGGTAAGCCTGTAATAACTCCCCCGGTAACTGTTGAAGTCGCTATAGCCGCTGAAGATTTTAAGAAATTACGCCTGGTAGTCATGTGGTTCATCCTTAATTTGGTGTTAAATGCTCAATATGTACTAAAGCCATGCACTAAAGCTGTTGCACTAAACTCATTTGACCGCATTAGTTATAAATGAGTATGGTAAGACAAATTGCCACCACCGAGCTTAAAAACAATAGCAGTCTAATTCTCAATTTATTCATCATATATCATACTTTTAATAGGGGATCGCCAACCGTGGCTCTGCCAACCAGTGCTTCAGCGCGTTTGTCATTTTTAAGGCAACATGGGGTTGCTCTTTAAGTAAATTCCATCTTTCATAGGGATCTTCGGTAAGATTAAATAATTCAACCGCTACACCGTGTCGAGCCAGCAACTTCCATTTACCATTTCTTACGATCTCAGTGATCACTGGCTCAGGACGTTTATCAACGGTTGCCCAGTAATTACCATTGCCTTTGTAATCACCAATTTGCCAAAAGACATAACCGCGGTCCTTAATCGCTGCATTATTTAATATTACCGGCGTTATATCTTTGCCATCAATTGCTACATGACTGTCTAAAGTAATATTCGCAGTTTTGGCAAAAGTCGGCAGCAAATCATTGGTATGTATCAGTTCATTGGAGACTTGACCGGCTTTAATATGCTCAGGCCACCAAGCAATAGCAGGAACACGAATACCGCCTTCATGAAAATCCACTTTTCGCCCTTTAAAGTGCCCTGCCGAACCGCGATATGCAGGGCCATTATCACTGGTAAATATCACTAGGGTATTGTCAGCAATACCGAGTTGTTTTAGTTTGGTTAATACTCGGCCAATACTATGATCCAAATGAGATACCATGCCGCGATAAAGTCGTTCATCCCCGATGGCTTTGTCGTTATATTGCGATAATGCGCTATCAGGCGTTACTTCATACGGGGAATGAGGTGTGTCAAACCAAAGATTCAAGAAAAATGGTTGCTTACTTTTGGCACTTAAATCAATAAAATCAAGCGCTTCGTCAGTTTTAATATCTGTCCAATGTTTATCAATTGCCGGAATTATTTTTTCATCACGAATAAGATGTTTTCCTGCGTCTTTATAAAGACGTTTTTCTAACATTGTCGGTTTCCGATATAATGGATCTTCAATCATCGCCAAATAATGATCAAAGCCATGTTCTTTGGGACCAGGAATACTATTGGGTCTATCTTCAATATGCTTTTTATTCAAGCCCCCTAGGTGCCATTTACCAATATGCTTAGATACATAACCTGCTGACTTTAATATTCTAGGTATGGTTAAGACATCACGTTGTAAATGCATTACTTCATCTTTGAAGTGGCGAGTAACATTAAATCTGAGCGGTGACCTTCCAGTCATAATACTGACACGTGTTGGCGTACATACCGCAGAGCCCGCATAAAATTGGGTAAAGCGCATGCCTTCAAGCGCCATCTGGTCGATATTAGGGGTAGTAATTTTTAAGCTACCATAACTACCAACATCGCCGTAACCCAAGTCGTCGGCTAAGAGTAAGACGATATTTACTGGCTGGTTTTCATCAGCCATTACCGATTTACTAACCAGAAAACTCAGTACAAATACAAGCACGACAATCAACGATAAACGAACTAGTACCGAACATTTAGCAGGGTTTGCCACTTCTTTTACTCCAGTTACCAATGTACTCATTGGCGGTTAATTCCTTTAAGCGTGTATTGGTAGTGGTAATGTTTATCGGTTAAAAAGTACTGTTTTAATGCAGTTGCTCCCCAACTTTGCACACCACCAACCCCCATTTGACCAAAATCTACATTTAAACTCACTAAAGCTCGAGGTGTTAATTCACCACTATGTAATCCTTCACGGGTTTTCCCTGAATCTAAATCCGCTATACGGTAGTGCAAAGCACTCATGCCAAAATGTGGTGCGCCAGTAATTTTCAGGCCAATCCCGGCATTATTTAACAAGCTTGCCCATCGAACTTGAGTTTTATAACCACTTTCTTGTGCACGAACATAGGGATGATACTGCTCAGCAACATTCGACTGGTATAACCCGACATGGGCCGAATGACTTCTATCACGATAATTTTCATGCGGACCACGGCCAAAGAAAGTTAACTGATCAAATTCAGCAAATAATTCCATATTCATACCAATTCTCGGTATTTCTGATACTTGTTGTTTAGCAATGGTTAGGTCGTAATTGATGATAACTTCACCAGAGGGCTTGATCAAATAATCAATCAATAGATCACCCTCAACATCTGGGACAGTAAAACTTGTTTTTACCAATACATTGCCATTGGCCAGGCTCTTCAATTGAAATGTCTTTTTAAACTGACGTTCAGAGGCATATTTCCAGACTCTGCGTTTATCATGCCATTTACCACCATAATCATTATCGTTAGGCGCTCGCCAAAAGTTAGCTTGTGGTGATGACTTTAGCAGTTCAGTACCTTGATAGTTATAACCGGTTAATAAAGCGGTTTTTTGATTAAATCTAACTACAAAGTCTTTACCGTGAATTTCTAGCCCTAATCTTGGCTCTAATTGATAAACATTCAGTTTATTATTTACATTAGTTGCTTTTACTTGCGTTTTATCGTCACGGTTAATCGCAATTAAAAATTGTTCACTAGCTATTTCGTGGTCTTTAGCCAGCAATGGCAGTGCTTTATTGGTTTTAATGCTTAGATTAAGGAATACTTCATCGAGATAGCTAGCCTTTAATTGATAAGCAAGCATAAAGGTCGCACGCTGCTGAGCAGCTAAATTTAGTTGCTTAAACTGACCTGATTGCAATACTTTGCCGTTGCTCATCAATTGCCAGCTTAGGTAATAATCAGACAAGTCTTTGAAAAAGAATTCGTTATATAATTCTATTTTACCTGATGATAAATCTACCGCAGTAAACTGTACGTTTTGATGAGCTTTCTTGACTTCATAAATTGCTGGTTGTGGTTGTCTGTCCGGCAGCAATAAACCATTTAAAACAAAGTTTCCACCAGAAGGCGTACCCGGCGCACCAAAATCACCACCGTAAGCAAAGATTTGTTTACCTTGAGCAGTAGTTTTACGTAAACCTTGGTCAACCCAATCCCAAATATAACCGCCTTGCAGTGCAGGGTATTTGCGAATTAAGTCCCAGTAATCCTGAAAGTTACCAACGCTGTTACCCATAGCATGGGCATATTCGCTCATAATCATCGGACGTTGCGGATTAGATTTCGCATAGTTTTCCATGCGTTTAGGACCAGGATACTGTGGCACTATCATATCAGTATTCCAATCATGCTCAGCACGTTCATATTGACGAGGGCGAGAAGGATCTCTTTGCTCTATCCATCGATAGGTTTTAAAGAAATTACTACCATTTCCCGCTTCATTACCAAGCGACCATGCAATAACAGATGGGTGATTTTTGTCACGCTCTACCATAGCTTTAGTGCGTTCCATATGGGCATGTTCCCAAAGAGGGTTGTCGCCCAACGTACCGCCATCAACTCGTTTGTAGCCCATACCATGCGACTCTATATTTGCTTCATTTACAATATATAAGCCGTATTTGTCAGCCAAATCATAAAAATATGGATCATTAGGGTAATGGGCAGTTCTTACAGCATTGATGTTAAATTCTTTCATTAATTTAACATCAAGTTCCATACTTTCTTTGGAAATGACATGACCAGTATCGGGATCATGTTCGTGCCGGTTAACTCCCTTAATTAATACCGCTTTACCGTTAACAAGAAATTGTCCATTTTTCATTTCAACACGTCGAAAGCCTACATGCTGGCTGATGACTTCTAAAACCTCATCATGCTTATCTAATTGAGTTATGGTTAATTCATATAAATTTGGTATTTCTGCAGACCAACGGCTGATATTAGCAATTACTTTATTAAACGCTAAAGAGCCTTCTGCCGTTACTTTTGATTTTTTACTAAACACTACTTTGCCTGATGAGTCCTGTAACCTCACCTCTATACGATGAGATAATGGCATATCAGCTAATTCAACATTCAGTTTGAACATGCCAGCTAAATAATCATCAGTTAGTGAAGCATTGACAAAAAAATCTTTTATTCTATTCGTTGGTGTAGCATATAAATAAACGTCTCTTTCTATTCCAGATACTCGCCAGTAATCTTGATCTTCTAAATAACTACCGTCACTCCAACGGAAAACTTGGAGAGCTATGGTATTAACTCCGCGATGAACAAACGAGCTAAGATCAAATTCTGCTGGGGTTTTACTTCCTTGGCTATACCCAACTTTTTTACCATTCACCCATAAATAAAACGCTGATTTCACTGCGCCAAAATGAATAAATACCTTTTTATTCTGCCAATTATCATTCAGCGTAAAAGCACGACGGTAATGTCCTATCGGATTATCATGTGCTTGAATAAACGGAGGATTCTTTGCAAATGGGTAAGGCTGGTTAACGTAAATAGGACTGCTATACCCTTGCAACTCCCAATTGCTCGGTACAGGTATATTGCTCCATGCTGTATCTTTAAAATCATTTTTATAAAAATCAGAAATAATATCAGCAGGTTTATCAACTAATTTAAATTTCCACGGTCCATTTAAGCTAATAAAGTTACTTGCTAACTCTTTTTCTTTTTTTGCTTCGGCTTTATTGATAAACGCGAAAAAACTCGCTTTGGCTGCTAATTTATTTATCCCTACAATATTGGGGTTTTCCCAATCATTTAATTTTTGGGCAAAGCTGCTCTGAGCTAGCAGTATCGCAATACTCGTTAAAATATATTTTATCATTTTCATTTTAGTAACCAGTTTTAACAATTGAATCAATACGTTGTTGGAATTGTTTTATTAGTTCAGGGTATTGCTCTGCAATATTATTTTGTTCATTAACATCCTTCGTTAAGTCAAATAACTGAGGCTGCTTAGAAAAGCCTCCTTCTATGCCTTTAGGTTTCAGCCAAGGATAGTTATTGTTAGTCTTATTTGGTGAAATATATTTCCAGTTCTGAGATCTCAGTGCATGAGGACCAACCGACTCTTCAAGTAAGTCGGCTCTTCCTACATCTGATTGGCCGAGCAACGCAGATAATAGTTCTTGGCTATCAGTAGCTTCACTATTAGCGACGTTAATTTTTAGTAATTTAGCTAACGATCTATAGATATCCATTTGTGAAATCAAGACATTTGACTGTGCAGGTTTAACTTTACCCGGCCAATAAACGATCATAGGAACGCGAGTACCTGCTTCAAAGGCGCTATATTTTCCGCCTCTAAAAGGGCCTGATGCTTTGTGTTTTCCAATAAGTTCAGCTGACTGATCTTCATAGCCATCATTTAATACCGGACCGTTATCACTGGTAAATATAATGATGGTATTATCTGCTATTCCTAACCGCTCTAGTTCATTGATGATCTGCCCTGACATCCAGTCCATTTGTATAATGGCGTCGCCTCTTGGCCCCATTTTTGTTGCGCCTATAAACTTAGGGTGTGGTAATCGTGGTACATGAATATCATGATATGAATGAAATAAGAAAAAAGGCTTTGTTTGGTTTTTACGGATGAAACTAATGGCTTTACTTGTGAAAACATCAGAAAAATCTTCGTCTTTCCAAAGCGCTGATTCGCCACCTGCCATAGTGCCAATACGACTAACACCATTAACGATAGTATCGCTATGTTGTCTGTCTGCGGCATACCTAAGTAGTTCTGGTTGCTCTACGCCAGTAGCTCTATCCCCTACTTTTTCTTTATAGCTAACAGAGATAGGGTCATTTACATCAAGATTAACTATTTTTCTATTTTCCAAGTATACCGTTGGTACACGATCCCCTGTTGCAGGTAACAAAAAACTATAATCAAAGCCAACATCCAAAGGCCCTGGAGCAATATCATTATTCCAGTCGACATTGCCATCCCCTAACCCAAGGTGCCACTTGCCAACAACAGCAGTAACATAGCCAGCTTTTTTGAGCATTTTGGGTAAGGTCTTTTTACTAGTAGGAATTAAAAGTGGCGCATCACCTTTCAATACATCGGCATTAATTCTGAACCCATGCTCTCCTGTTAACAATGAATACCGTGATGGTGTACATGTAGCAGCACTACTATGAGCATCGGTAAATTTAAGGCCGTTATGTGCCAAGCGGTCGATATTTGGTGTACTCACCGCAGTTGCTCCATAACTACTCACATCACCATAACCAAGATCATCGATATACATAATGATGATGTTCGGTGATGTCTGGTTGTTTTCAACAGTCATTTCAGAAGGCTTACTTTCTCGATTACAGCCTTGTAAAAGCAGTAACGAAAGTAAAGAAACAGAGGTTAACATTCTAGTATTCATAATATTTCTCAAAATTTAAAGCAATGATTTTTTCCATATGGCCTCATTAATAAAGACTTATGATAAAAGTCACTGAATGACTTAAAAAAACATCGAGTGCCAATAGAGGCACTCAATATATTAAGCAAAAAACCCTTACGATTTGGTTCGTTTGTAGGGGAACAAAAAAAGGTGTAAGGGAGTTGCTTACAATTTGTATTTTACGACTGACCTAATATAAAAAGATCAAATCGTTGGTTATAATTATTCATGTTATTCAATCAAAGAGTACAAGCAAAAGCTGTAATCAATTGTTCAAATTACTTTGTTATTATTTACAAATAACACTTTTATACGCGACTTATCTTATGATTTACCGCGTAATCTACAATACTAAAAAAGTACTGTTTTTTAGTAGATGTTATCAAAAGCAATTTTATTTAGTGACTTTATTCAAATAAAAAGCAAGTGCTACGAACACTTGCTTTTAACAATGAAAGTCACTTAGAACTTATAACTTACTCCTAAGGTAAATTTTCGGCCTAAATAACTAACGCGATCGGTTAATTCTTTATATTTAGCATAAGTTTCTTGATGTTCATCCGTTATATTTCTTATGGCAAAATTCATTTTCCAATTTTTGCTGAACTTATACGTCGCATTAACATCTAGCTGACCATAAGCATCTTTATAACTTGGTAAGTATTCATGTTTTTGGCCCCAGCCCAAATGTCTCTGTCTTTGTACAACATGCTCACTTCGGTAGTTATAGGCAGCACGAATACTGAACTTATTATCATCATAATAAATAAAAGCATTACCATTATGTTTTGCAACACCTGGATTGTCGTGTCTATCACCCTCTTGATCTACAAAAGTAGAGCCACCAAGCG
>Ga0209396_1004153_pt1 | contig 14211 bp, 14 predicted proteins | sample GOMGulsemesocosm_6_FD_184638 | JGI IMG/M metagenome (GOLD analysis project Ga0209396, IMG submission 184638) | Methane-oxidizing microbial communities from mesocosms in the Gulf of Mexico - GOM8C Gulf of Mexico (SPAdes) (version 2) | ecosystem: Environmental > Aquatic > Marine > Cold seeps...
AAGATGAGCATGATGACAAGCACGACGAAGACCATGATGACGAACATGAAGATGAGCATGATGACAAGCACGACGAAGACCATGATGACGAACATGAAGATGAGCATCATGATGAGCACGACGAAGAGCATGATGACGAACATGAAGATGAGCATGAAGATGAGCATGAAGAAGAGAGTCATGCTGCTTTTGAGATTGCCTACCAATATCAGTGTCATGATGTTGCAGAACTATCTGAAATAAAAACGAACTGGTTTAAGTACTTCCCCAATACAGAAGAAATTCATGTCAACTTGCTAACGGATCAGAGCCAAAAAGTGCTCGAACTCGATGCAACAAATAGCGACATTATTTTTTAACTTATTGCATAAAGACTCAACAAATAGGCCTAGGCCTATTTGTTGAGAGTGGGATACCAGCATGACAGATTTTTTAAGCCAACATCAGCGCCCTTCAGCAAGCATAATGCTTAGTGAATCAGCGCAAGAACCTTCGGCGATAACGCTGAAAGAGGTCAAATTTCGCTGGCCTAAAGCGAAGCAGGCGATACTGGATATTCCAGCATTAACGATTCAGGCGCAGCAGCATTTATTTGTGAAGGGTCCAAGCGGCTCGGGTAAATCAACCTTGCTGAGTTTACTCACAGCAATTAATACTCCAGAACAAGGTAGTATTACGTTATTGGGCACGGATATCTGTCTGCTAAAACAAGGCCAGAGAGATCAGTTTAGGGCTGACAATATCGGTTATATTTTCCAGCAATTTAACTTGTTACCCTACTTAAGCGTGATAGATAATGTGTGCCTTGCCTGTGAGTTTTCCCGCCAACGAAAACAAAAAGCCATGGCTAAACATGCCTCATCACAGCACCCTATTCGCAGCGAAGCGATACGTCTTTTAACAGCCTTAAATTTACCCACTGAGATACAAACCCAAAAAGCCAGCCACTTAAGTATTGGACAACAACAAAGGGTCGCTGCAGCAAGAGCGCTGATGGGTAGCCCTTCATTGGTCATTGCGGATGAACCGACCTCTTCTCTCGACCACGATAACCGTGAAGCCTTTATTCAGCTTTTAATGCAAGAAGTCACACGTAATCAGGCCACGCTTATATTTGTCAGTCACGATCCGACCTTAGAACCTTTATTTGAGCAAAGCATCGATTTAGCGCAATTAAACCAAGGCAAACTTCAGCAAAGTGACCTAATTAAAGAAGGAGCGCAAGCATGAAGAGCCTTCTTCGATTAGCCAGCAATAGCCTACTTAACCGTAAAGCGACCGTGTTACTGAGTATCTTTACCATTGCCATTTCAGTGCTCTTGTTATTAGGGGTTGAGCAGGTCAGGACCCAGGCTAAAAACAGTTTTGCCAATACTATTTCGGGCACAGACCTGATCGTAGGCGCACGCTCAGGGCAAATTAATCTGTTACTCTATTCTGTTTTTCGCATTGGCAATGCGACCAATAATATTGATTGGAAAACCTATCAAGAATTTAAAGAACACAAGTCTGTTAACTGGACCGTGCCTTTTTCATTAGGCGACTCCCACCAAGGGTTTCGGGTATTGGGCACCAATCAGGATTATTTTAAACATTATAAGTTTGGCAAAAAGCAGCCTCTTTCATTTGTACAGGGCAAGCCCTTCGATCAACTTTTTGAAGCGGTTATTGGCGCTGATGTGGCGCACACTTTAGGCTATCAGCTGCAAAGTCCTATGGTTCTCGCTCACGGTATGAAAGATATAGGTTTTAGTCAGCATGATAATGCACCTTTCAGAGTCGTGGGTATTCTGGCACCAACAGGTACACCGGTTGATAAAACCATCCATGTCTCCTTAGAAGCCATTGAAGCGATTCATGTGGGTTGGGAGTCTGGTGCCTTTTTAGGTCATGCTCCCAGTGCCGATAAGTTACAACAAAGAGCATTCGAGCCCAAGCAGATTACCGCCTTTTTGATGGGTCTTAACTCTAAGATTCACACCTTTCATGTACAAAGAGAGGTCAATGATTATCGCCTTGAACCCCTAAGCGCTATCGTTCCGGGTATTGCATTACACGAATTATGGTCATTGATGTCTGTGGCTGAACAAGCCCTATTAGTGGTGTCTATTTTTGTCGTGGTAGCCGGCTTTTTAGGCATGCTCGCCAGCTTATTAACCAGCTTAAATGAACGTCGCCGTGAGATGGCTATATTGCGGGCATTAGGTGCAAAACCCAGGCATATATTTAGCCTTTTAGTGCTCGAAACCGGCATTATTTGCGGACTTGGCATTCTCCTTGGTATGGGGCTTTTATACCTTATTCTGGCCCTTGCTGGCCCTATTATTCAACAGAATTACGGTCTGGCCATTAACCTAACCACCCCCTCTCAATATGAACTCATGTTAATAGGCTGCATCCAGTTAAGCGGTCTTATTATCGGCATTATTCCCGCTATTTCAGCCTACCGCCAATCGTTAAGCGATGGCATGACCATCAGGATTTAAAGATGAAAAAACATTATAATGTAACCTTATTTAGCATCAAACCTTTGTATTATTTTACCCTCATAATGAGCCTAGTGTTTGCGCCTTCCCTTTGGGCTAATGCAAATACAATATTAGAGCTAGAATGGCTGGACCTAGTACCTGAATCCGAAAAGATCGCCAGTCAACTCATGGCAGATGAACTAGAGTATGGTGACTCAGATATGCAATCCGAGCTGGGTGCAATACGGCCTGAATTAAATGGCAAACAAGTACGGATTCCCGGCTTTGTGATTCCACTTGAAGGGGATGCGGATCAGGTTACCGAATTTTTATTGGTGCCCTATTACGGCTCTTGTATCCATACACCGCCACCACCGCCAAACCAAATCATTCATGTGACCTTTCCCCAAGGTGCACCAGATCAAGATTTATGGGATGTAGTTTATCTAGAAGGTAAATTAATGACGCAACAGAATGTGGTGGGCATGGTTGAAACCGGTTATCACATCATAGGGTCGAGTGTGTCACCTTATCAATAAATCCGTTCACAAGATAAACGAGCGAGGTTAAATAACACCTCGCTTTTCTTCATGCCCTTTAAGGCTAAAGTCTCACCTGTTTCGGCATGCCTATTAAGACCCAAATACCCGAGACAAACATGGTTACACCAACGAACCAAAATGGCATAACTAGGTTCTGCGACCACTGAGCCATAAGCCCCATAAAAAGTGCGCCAAAGGCATAACCTGAATCGCGCCAAAAACGATAAATACCTATGAGGCTGGCACGATATTTGGCCTCAGAAAAATCCCCTACGGCCGCCCCTAGATTAGGGTAAAGCATCGCCATCCCGATACCAATTAAAGCCGCTTCTAAGCTCCATAAGGTCACCCCCTGACTCAAAGGTATCGCTAACACACCAACACCACACAACCACATACCCCAGACTATCAGGCCCTTGCGACCTATCCTATCTGACAAAGGACCAGTGATCAGCTGGCTTGCTCCCCAAACAAGACCATATATGCCAATAATGGCACCAGATTCAAGCAAGCTAATACCTTGCTCCATAAAATATATGGGCAAGAATATCCACACCAGTGCGTCGGTGAATTTTTCCACCAACCCAGCTTGATTCAATGCCAGTAAAGCCTTGTTCTCCAATGAGGCTAATTTGAATAACTGACCCAGGGTTTTACTTTTCGATTTCGACTCTGTTTGACTATTCAAGCCAATAGCATGACTTTGAGCCCAAGGTAGGGTTTCCACTAGACTAAACTTTGCTAATACTAGCCCCAATACAATCACACTCAGGCTAAAAATAAATAACCCTTCTCTCGCACCCAATAAAGTCACTAGATAAGCCGTCACCAAGCCTGCAATCCCGACCGCTGCATAACCTGAAAATTCATTGAGTCCATTAACCAAACCCTTTTGTGTCGATTTAGCCAAATCTAATTTGCTATTTAATGCCATAGACCAACACAGACCTTGGTTGAAGCCCAATAGCACTGTGCTAAAAATGATCCAATTCCAATTCGGCGCATATAACAAGATAAAGGGTATCGGCAAAGCCACTAACCAGCCTAAAAGAAGTATATTTTTTCGACCATAGGTTTCACTCAGCTTACCCGCGAATAGATTCATCAGCGCTTTTACAAGACCAAATACCACCACAAACGAGGCCAGTAAAAAGAAAGATTGATCAGCCAAGGAAAATTCAGATTCCGCTAAGCTAGGTATCACAATACGTGTCATGCCTATGGTCAAACCCACAAGAAATATCTGTATTAGCTGCAGGCTGAACTGACTAAAATTCGCTTGTATACCATGCTCAAGCGCCATGGTTTGGGGCTTTTTTGCATCGCTATCACTATAGGGCTCAGATAATTTTGACGATATTCTTGAGAACATAATTGGCTCCAAATATTAGAAAGTGTTTGCACCTTAACAAAACAAACCCTATCATTCAATTAATCAATTGAATGTAATTATATAGGTGTTTTATGTTTTTAATGCAAAGAGAAGCCCCCAATGATCCGTCTTCAATCGCCTACTTCATGGGTTGCGTCAGTCAGGGTAAAGGCATAGTCATTGATGCTCACTTGGATGATATTGACTGGTTTATTGACAACGCAAAAGACAAGGGTGTTGCAATTAGTGCTGTCATAGATACCCATATTCATGCGGATCATCTCTCAGCAGGGAAAGCCTTGTCAGCGTTAACGGGGGCAGATTACCTGCTACACGAAAGCGCTGAAGCTGAGTTTGAATTTACTCCGCTTAAACATAATCAGCTTATTCGAGCAGGTAATGTCGAGGTGAAAATATTGCATACACCAGGACATACGCTGGACTCTATTTGTCTTTTGGTAACTGACCACTCTCGCAGCCCCCACCCTTGGTTTCTGCTATCTCAGCACACTTTGTTTGTTGGCAGTGTTGGACGACCGGATTTAAAGGGGCGCGAAATTGAAATGGCTCGCTTGCTTTATGACTCTATACATAACAAATTATTAACCTTACCCAGCTATATTGAAATTTTACCTGGGGCGAAAGCGGGTAGTGTCTGCGGTGCTGGCCTGTCAGCTAAACCCATTTCGAGCATTGGTTTTGAAACCTTAAGTAATCCTACTTTGTCTCTTTCAAAAGCAGATTTTATTAGCTCAGTCATCGAAAACGTGCCTCCAACTCCTGAAAATATGGCTCAGCTGGTACAAGCGAATCAATCCGCTTAAAAGGGTTTGAATCCTTATCCCGCTTTTATTAACATTCAATCATTATATTGAATAAGTGTAGACGTCATGACAGCGATAAAAAAACAGCTTTTCGAACAACTGGCCCTGATTGGTCATAGCCTAGGATCTCCCCAGCGTATTGAGATTTTGGATTATCTTGCCCAAGCCGAGCGCAGTGTTGATGAACTCAGCCAGTTAGTCGATTTATCTGTGGCGAACACCTCACGTCATCTGCAAATACTGAAGCAAAATGGCTTAGTCACTATGCGAAAAGAAGGTAAAACTCGACGCTATACACTCGCTGGCGATGATGTAGTTCTATTAATGCAAGGGTTGCGAAATACAGCAACAACACATTTGGCTGAAGTAAATCGTTTGATGTCACAAGCCAATAACAAAACGGCAGAAAACCAAGTTATCTCAAGTCAGGAGCTCGTATTAAGACTGCAAGATAAGGATATTTTAATTCTTGATGTGCGCCCTAATAAGGAGTTCGAACAGGGCCATATTAAAGGCGCCATCAATGTACAGCCTGACGATATTGAAATACACCTTGAAGACCTAGATAGAACTAAAACAGTCGTCGCCTATTGTCGTGGCCCTTACTGCTTATATTCTTATCAAATGGTGCATGCGCTCAATGAAAAAGGCATAGAAGCGCTCAGATTAGAAGACGGTTTTCCTGAATGGAAAGCCGCTGAGCTGCCCTTCGAACAAACACGATAAATTGAAAGTCCTCTGCATACCATAGGTGCAGAGGTGAGCTTCAACATTCTATGAAAGAGAGATGTATGATTTATTTAGACCACAACTCGACCACACCCATTGATAAAGCAGTGGCTGATGCCATGATGCCCTATATCTATGACAATTATGCTAACCCTTCTAGTAGCCACCCTATGGGGAAAGCAGCAAAAAGTGCGATTAATCATGCTCGAATTCAAGTGGCTAGCCTACTTAATAGTCATGCAAATGACATTGTTTTTACGGGCTCTGGTAGTGAAGCCAACAATACTATTATTAAAGGCGTTGCTGAGGCGAAAAAGGCGTCTGGACGCCATATCATCACCTCTCAGATCGAACATCCCTCTGTGATAGAAACCTGTAAATACTTAGAGACAAAGGGTTATCAGGTAACCTATTTAGCAGTAAACCAAGATGGTATGGTGAATGTTTCAGATCTTGAAGCGGCGTTAACCCAAGACACCATATTGGTCAGCATAATGCATTCCAATAATGAAACGGGAACACTTCAACCTATAGCGGAGCTTGCCTCAGCTAGCCATAAGAATGGGGTTCTGTTTCACACGGATGCTTCTCAATCTATCGGTAAAGTTGCTGTTGATGTATTGGCATTAGAGGTGGATTTTTTGACCCTCGCAGGCCCTAAGTTCTATGCTCCAAAAGGCATAGGCGCTTTCTATATCAAACAAGGAATTGAATTGCCTTCTCTGGTTCACGGAGCAGGACACGAAAGTGGTAGGCGAGCAGGCACAGAAAACGTCATCTTTATTGTTGGTTTAGGTAAGGCCAGTGAATTGGCGCAACAAAGCCTCTTAAGCTCGCATATGCTCGATCTCGGTCAATACTTTTATCGCGCTCTCAAAACCCAGTTTGGCAATAAAATTCAATTGAACGGAGACTACGAAAAACGTTTACCCAATACACTAAATATCAGCTTTTTAGGGCACACTTCAGCCCAAGTAATGGCTCAACTTGATGGTGTCGCTGTTTCTGCTGGCTCTGCCTGTCATGCTGGTTCCAGCTCAATATCCCCGGTATTGGCTGCGATGGGAGTTTCCCAAGTAGCGGGAATAAGCGCCATACGTTTCAGCTTGGGGAAGAATACCACTCAACCTGAAATAGACAGCGTATTACAAAAACTTAAACAGCTATAAAATAGCACAGGATAGACACTAAAAAGCGAGACCCGAGTTTATCTGATCTCGCTTTTTTGCACCCTAAGGAGGATTAACCATGTACCACTTCAATAATGCGTTTTTTCTCGGCTAATTCCCTTACCTCAGCATGCATTCTGGCTTTATTGTCTATATCTAAACTGGCGTCCCACTCATCTAAATACAGGGTATCAATGTCTTCTAGGTGATGAATGGAATCGAGTAACTTTCGTACACTCTCACCATCAGATGATGCATTCCCACGTAAATTAGCGAACTCTAAATCCCTGAAACTACTGGGTACAAAGACATACTTTTCACCTTCCACCAAGCATCGTAACAAGGTCGATTTCCCCGCCCCGTTTTTACCTGTAATGGTAAAACGGCCATGGGGTTTGTTATTAATAAAGGCTTTCACTGCATCGATGCTCTCGAACTGACTACCATTCACACTGATGTGATTAAGCTTGATGTATTGGCTCGCATCTTCAACAGTCAGCTCTAAGTGTTGATCAAGGTTTTGCATCTTCTGGGAGATGCCTATCCATTTCAAATAATTGTCAAAAAAGCGAAAGGTGTTTTGCATAATTTGAACTTGTCTTGGCAAGGTCACGACAAAGACGGCAATGGCTTCAGGGCTATTGAGCCCCGTCAGATATAAGGCATTACCTGTGCATAAAATGATAAGCGCAGACATAGCCGAAAAACTGGAAATACACATTAAAAACAGCTCATTCGCAGCCGCTCTCTGCTTCCAAGCATCGCTATTTTTAACAAAGGATTTTTGCCAGTTATCAAAGGTTTGTGGACTACCTGAAATCGTATTAACCCACATTCTTGATAAGCTTGATATGACGGCACTGCGTTTGTTTTGCACGAGTGAGGCATTGGCTTCAATTTTTTTCTTAGAGAGAACTTTAATACCCGTAACGAGACAAATAGCCAATAAGTACCAAAGTAGAATACTGACATCCAAAATCACACTCACCATGATGATAGACAGTACGGTATTTAAGGCAGTACCTAAAATTTGGTAAATAGATTCCGTTGCTTCGTCATACAATAAAATAGACTCGGTAGTGACCCAGCCTTCGTGCTCATCCTTATACTTTTGTCTATCAAGGTAACGCTTACCAAAATTGAGGTAGGTAAAATTTGATATGTAGCTTTTCTGGGAACTTATCTTCCACCTTTCCAAGTAAATAGATGAAATCGCACTGGGAAAATAGACAACAAATAAAGAGATCACAAACAGACCCATATAAAAATAAGCCGTATCTAGGTCTGTGGTGATGTACTTCATACTGGTAGCAATGAGATAGGTTGATAAGGCGACAATCACTTGCATTACTAATAACCAGAATAAAGACACATAGGCATCTTTATTCCCTAAATAACCCATACTGCGTGTCATTGGCCACTCTCCATCCTTGATCCAGTCAGCACCTTATCCTTTTAAATTGAAATAAAAAGAGTGTCAGCGGATGGGAATACTACAAACTAAAGTGAACCCTGTTAAATTGAGTCTAAACAGACTCACAAAACGACCCCAAAAAGCCCGACTCATGAGACCGTTAGCTATTTAACGAGTGAAAAGTCTCATTTTCTGAGCTCGTGACATAAAAAAGCGAGACCAGTAAATCCTGATCTCGCTTATTCGTTCGCCCATTAGCCAAGCAATTAACTCTCTTGGCTATTTTCCTGCCTATCTATTTTGATAAGTAGTCCGTACCTGCGCCTTTATTCGCGGCAAGTACATAGAGGTATTCCAGCGCCAACGTGGCTCCTGCTAGTGAGGTAATATCCGCATGATCATAAGCCGGTGCCACTTCAACCACATCCATGCCGATTAAGTTATTGCCTCGTAAACCACGGATAACCTTCAAGCAGGTATCAACACTCAAACCTGCTTGCACAGGTGTACCTGTGCCCGGCGCAACAGAAGGATCAAGACCATCTATATCAAAGCTCACATAGACTTGCTTATCGCCAACACGTTTTTTAATACGCTCTAATGTTGCATTAGCACCATGCTCATTCACCCAGGCCGCATCTAATACTTCAAACTGATGATTTTCATAATCATAAGCAGTACGAATGCCGATTTGAATGCTGTGCTCAACATCAATCAAGCCTTCGGTTATAGCATGATGAAACAAGGTACCGTGATCGTATTTTGTGCCGCCAGAATAAGTATCTGTATGGGCGTCAAAGTGAATGACAGCAAAGGGACCGTATTTTTTTGCATAAGCTCGCAAGATGGGCAAGGTAATAAAATGATCACCACCAAAGGTTAAAGCTGTTTTACCCGCATCAAGAATTTTATCAATATGAGCTTCTAGGTTATCTACCAGAGTTTGTGGCTCACCATGTTTAAATAAGACGTTACCTGAGTCCTCAACTTTTAAATGATCATCAAGGGCAAACTGCCAAGGCCAACGAGCGCCTTCCCACACTAGATTAATAGAAGCGCTGCGCACGCCTTCAGGCCCAAAACGCGCACCAGAGCGGCCTGAGGTAGACATATCATAAGGCACGCCACTAACAACCACTTCTGCTTCACTATTCTGCCAGCTAGACAGTAATGGGAATTGCATGAAGGTCATACCTAGACCGCCATATATAGGCATATCAGCATCAGCAACCTTACTTGCTTTAGGTTTGTTATCGGACATGGTGTCTTCCTCAAATTTGTTTTTGTATTTCAATGACAGAAAGCTTAACCTGACTAGCATAATTGTTGAAATGCATATTTTAGGTAACTATATGCACTTCATTCATACTCAAGGCTTAAGTAACCTATTTTACTGGACGGACCATGAACTCATTACGTCAATTCGACCTTAATTTACTCATTATTTTTGAGGCACTTATTAGTGAATGCCACGTTAGCCGAGCCGCCGAAAAAGTATTTCTAAGTCAATCTGCCATGAGCCATGCTCTCAATCGGTTACGTACCCAGCTGGATGATCCCTTATTAGTCAAAACCGAAAATGGCTTAACACCGACACCCAGAGCACTCACTATGTTACCCGATGTGCGACAAGCTTTGAGTTTGGTGGAGCGAACGATTAGTCCTCCAGATTCATTCCAAGCCAGCTTAAGTGACAGGACTTTTCGCATTGCTAGTACCGACTTCTTTGAAACCGTGGTGTTTCCAGATTGGTTTAGCCAATTACAGATGAGCGCACCTAATGTGCGTATAGAAATTGATTTAATATCAGAAGAAAGTGCGTTATTACGATTAGAGAAAGGTGAGATTGACCTCATTGTGGGAATGGATAAAGAGCAAAAGTTACCCTCTCACCTTATCGTACAAGATTGGTTAACTCAGACGCAGGTATGTCTGGCTAATATCCATAATCAGCAGATTAAAGACAGCCTTTCATTAGAGGCATATTTGGCAATGCCACATATTCGCTTCTTTGATTTAGAAGGTAAAACCGACAGCAATATCGACCGCTGGTTAGCAGGGCAATCCCTCAGCCGTCATCATATTGCCAGCACCACTAACTATATGGCAGCGGCTCGCATTGTCGCTAATACTGACGCCATAATCACCTTGCCCTATCATATGGCGAAGCTTTTTAGTCAAATGATGCCTGTACGCATTGTGACACCACCTAATCACTTGCCTGCAATGGATATGACCTTAGTTCAGCACCCTCTCTATGTTAAAGACCCAGGGATTATTTGGCTCAAGCAAGTACTGAGTGAACATGTTCAGCAACAGCTTATGGATTAAAAAAAGCATGGTCAGGCACATTAGCACCTAGAACCATGCTTTTTGGTGTTGATAGAAAAAGCTTAACCGATTCGTATCATCACGTTTTTCAGTTCAGTATATTTCTCTAAGGCGTGTAGTGATTTATCGCGTCCATTACCTGACGCTTTAACGCCACCAAAAGGTACTGTTGTATCGCCTTCGCCCCAAGTATTCACCCAAACCATACCGCTTTCTAACTGACGACTTACCCTATGTGCGCGGGAAAGGTTCTCAGTCCAAAGCGCAGCGCCAAGACCGTATTTAGAATCATTGGCAAGCTCTAACGCTTCTTCCTCTGTTTTAAATTCACTCACAGCAAGCACAGGACCAAAGATCTCTTCGCGTACAAACTCCATCTGGTTATTCGCTTTATCTATGATGGTAGCTTGCGCATAATAACCTTGGCCTTCTACATACTCTTTGACACCACCAAACACTAAATCGCCCCCTTCAGCTTGGGCAGATTCAATGAAACGTTTTACCGTATTCATCTGTACGGCATCGACCATGGGTCCCATTTTGGTCTTAGGATCGAGTGGATCGCCGGCCTGGTATTTACTGGCAGCAATTAATAGCTCATCCATAAACTCAGCCTTGATTGTGTCCTGTACATAAAGGCGAGAGCAGGCAATACAGACTTCACCCTGATTACTAAAGATAGACGCGGCTGCTGAGGCGGCTGCTTGTTTTACATCACAGTCATCAAAGATCAACATGGGCGACTTACCACCCGCTTCTAACCAAACCCGCTTCATGTTGGATTTTCCCGCATACTCCATCAATAGAGATGCCACTCGGGTAGAACCGGTGAAAGCTAATACATTCACATCATGATGCATCGCAAGGGCTTTACCTGCCGTATGACCAAATCCAGGCAGTACGTTAAATACCCCATCTGGAATGCCTGCTTCTTTCGTTAATTCAGCAAGACGTAAAACACTTAAAGGCGACTTCTCTGAAGGTTTTAAAATAACGCTATTACCTGCTGCTAATGCGGGTGCGATTTTCCAACTCGCCATTAACATGGGGTAGTTCCATGGCGTAATACAAGCAACGACACCGACTGGTTCATGGCTGATTAGCGCTAATGTGTCTGTCCCTGTTGGGGCAATTTCACCGTAAATCTTATCTATAGATTCTGCCGTCCACTGGAAACAATCGATAGCATCTGGCATATCAATATTTACCATTTCACTGATAGACTTACCCATATCTAGGGTATCAAGCAGTGCGAGTTCATCCTTATGTTGTTCCATTAAAGCCGCGAGTTTAAGCAGGATATTCTTTCTTTTCTTAGGCGCCATTTGAGACCAAACACCCGATTTGAATACTTTTTTGGCATGAGCTACAGTGATATTTACATCTTCTTCATCACAACTGGCCACATCAACTAACACCTGCTCAGTCGCCGGGTTAACACACGTAAAGGTCTCACCACTTTGTGCGCCTTGGAATTCACCATTGATATAAGCTTGCCCATGAAAGGTCAGACTTTTGCTTAACGCTTGCCACTCGGTATAGCTTTTCATTCATAAACTCCTGCTAATTAATGCAATATTCCCTGATTCTAAAAGAACTAAAGCATTCACTGATATACACCTGAGTAGGTATAAAGGTGGACTTAATCTGTATAACGCTCAAAACAATCCACAGTCGCGATATTTTTATGCCATTCTCGGCTATCTTCCATGTAGATATGATTCTGCGGCCCGATATTAGGTTCTCCATCCAAAGAGCCTGCTGGAACGATAAGCGCTTTACCACTACCAGAGATATATGGCACGGATGAACCACAGTTTTTACAGAAGGCATTGGCGATTTGTCGGTTTGGCACATCAAAACGTTGAATTGATTCTAAACCTGATAACCAGCTAATCGATTCTTTTTTAACGAACAAGTTAGATACATGAGCAGAGCCCGAAATTTTTTGACATTGATGGCAATGACACAGGTGAAATAATTTAAAGTGATTATCGATAGCAAATGTCACTTCACCACAGAGGCAGCTTCCTTTAATTTTATCTTGAATCTGAGTATCCATTTTTAGCCCTTATCCTATTTAATGAGTAGCGACTCTATATTTGCGAAAAATCTAATCTATGACAATCAATAAAAACACTTTCAAGTTAAGTAAAACTAATCCATAAATAATTTATTAATTGGCGATACAATAAACAACTCTTTTTTATGGTTACTTTTTTATGCCTTATTTATATCAAGTCATCCTGCTCACTTTACTGGCAGGATTAGCCATGCCCCTTGGTGCAATCATAGCGCGCTTTGAGAACATACAATCAAACTGGATAGCACTTGAGTTTAGACACTCAGTCATAGCATTTGGTGCAGGCAGTTTGTTATCGGCAGTGGCGTTAGTCTTAGTACCGGAATCAATGAAAGAGTTGAGCAAGTTAACTAGTACGCTTTACTTCTTATCGGGAGGTGTGGCCTTCATGCTGCTCGATATTTTATTGCAAAAAATAAATAATCCAGCCAGCCAATTGTTTGCCATGTTGACGGATTTTATTCCAGAATCTATCGCACTGGGAGCGGCATTTGCCCATGGCAGTCGTACAGGTTTATTGTTAGCACTGTTAATCACCTTACAGAACTTGCCAGAAGGCTTTAATGCTTTTCGTGAAATGCGTGCCAATAAACACTTATCAAGCAAAAAAATCATAACCTTGTTCTTCTTGATGGCTTTCTTAGGCCCTATCTCTGGAGTCTCAGGTTATCTTTGGTTAGATGACTCACCAACAGTCATCGCTGCTTTAATGATGTTCGCGTCAGGTGGGATTCTTTATTCTATTTTTCAGGACATAGCGCCGCAAGTACCAGTAAAGCAGCATTGGACAATACCTTTGGGCGCTTTATTTGGGTTCTTGATGGGGATTTTGGGTAGTATGGTATTGAGCCACTAATTCAAATAAAAGGCTTATTTGAATTAGTGTATTTAGGGGAAGTATACAGGGCAGTACTATACCGCTAGGCAGTCGCTAGGGTTTCTTGTTTACGGTATTTAAGTATCAAATAGACGATATATACCTGCATTACAGAGGTGAACAAAAGCCCGATAATAGACTGTAATTCATCATACTTCTCTGTATAGGTAAACAGACATACATTACCGATAGCAAAGGAGCCCCATGCACCAGCAGAGACACCGCCTGCTGATTTTGATTTAAGTAAATGTACCAATTGGATAATGGTCGCGACAGGAAATACAATCGCAGGCACAAAGCCGATTACTTCAATTAAACTCATTTCATTCCTAAAACATTAACACCTAACATGGTTTTTTGAGGTTCGTCATGGTTTAACCCATTTGAACAATTTAAGCATTA
>Ga0209396_1004162_pt1 | contig 14198 bp, 10 predicted proteins | sample GOMGulsemesocosm_6_FD_184638 | JGI IMG/M metagenome (GOLD analysis project Ga0209396, IMG submission 184638) | Methane-oxidizing microbial communities from mesocosms in the Gulf of Mexico - GOM8C Gulf of Mexico (SPAdes) (version 2) | ecosystem: Environmental > Aquatic > Marine > Cold seeps...
ATTGGAAGAAGTCTTTTCAGGCTACTTATCAATAATCCTACTATTGATGTGGTTGCTATAAATGACACTGCTGATGCTAAAACTTTAGCACATTTACTAAAATATGACAGTATTCATGGTGTTAGCAATGCATCTATTTCTACAAAAGGGAACAATATCGTTGTTAATAATCGCACTATTCCTTTAACCAATTGCGCTGCTATTGAGAATCTAGATTGGAGCCCATATAATGTAGATATTGTAATTGAAGCTACCGGTAAATATAAAACCAGTCCGCTACTAAAACATCATTTAAATAATGGTGCTAAAAAAGTAATTTTATCGGTTCCTCCACAATCCGATGACATCAAAATGGTTGTTATTGGTGTGAACGAATCCATTTTAGATGGAACTGAAACTATTATTTCTAATGCATCATGCACCACCAATAACGCAGCACCAATGATTAAAGTCATTGATGAGCTTTGCGGAATTGAACAAGCTTATATAACCACAATACACTCCTTTACAACAGACCAAAGTCTTCATGACCAACCACATAGAGACCTACGTAGAGCAAGAGCTGCTACACAATCTATAATACCAACAACAACAGGGGCTGCAAAAGCACTGACTCGAATATTCCCAAAGTTATCAAATACTATTGGAGGGTGCGGTATTCGCGTACCTGTACCTGACGGTTCATTGACGGACCTTACATTTAATGTTAAAAAAGAAACCAGTATTGAAGCTATAAACAACGCTTTTAAAAAAGCTGCTCAAAATAATCTTAAAGGCATACTTGATTATACTGAAGATCCAATCGTTTCGGTAGATATTATAAACAACCCACATTCTTGTACTTTTGATGCTCAACTAACATCTGTAATTGGAAAAATGGTGAAAATTGTTGGCTGGTATGATAATGAAATAGGCTATAGCAATAGGTTAATTGACTTGATAAAGCTTATAAATAAATAATCTTTTCCAAAGAAAATACAACAAAAAACTATTTTGGTAGGATTAAACCAAATAGTGTATCTTTATTTCCTATGAATCGTCCATTATAAACACCTTCTCTACATTGGAAGGAAATTATATTAGCGACTCCGTATGACCTATGAAAAATAGATACAACTCATGAAAAAACTCATATTTTACTTTCTCTTACTTTCTTTTATATCATTAAATGCGCAAAGTAAAAGTGATATTGAAGATCAAATTTACTCGCACCTATTAGACGCTAGAGATTTAAAAGGAAAACTTGATTATAGCGAAGCACTAAAACATTGTGACGAAGCATTAGCACTCTCTATCCAAATTGATGATAAAGAAAACAAAGCTATTACTTATAGAGTTATGGGTAATATTTTAATGCTCGATAATCAACTAGATTTAGCCATTGAAAAACTTAATATAGCCTCTAGAATTCAAGATAGTAATGACTACAAAGAAGAGCTTGCTAAAACTCGAAATGCACAAGGATTAGTTCACACTGAATTAGGAAATTACGTACAAGCTCTAAACTATTTTGATGCTGGTTTAAGAATATACCAATCCTTGTCACTATTTAGTAGTAGAACTAAAATATTAAAAAACAAAGGTAAACTATTCTTAAGGAAGGAAGATTTCAAAACAGCAAACACCACTTTTGACCAGGCATATGCCGCTGCTAAAAGGTTTGCTCAGGAATATGATAAAGCAGAAATATTATTATTTAAATCTCAAGCTTTAAACGGATTACAACAAAGAAGAGAGGCTATAAAAACTTGCTTACAAGCTATTGACATTAGTTCAGCCATCAAACATGGATGGCTAATTACAGAAGGATACAAAACACTTAGTAATATACATGAAGCAAACGGAAACCCCACCAAAGCAATTGAATTACTTAAAACTCACAACAAACTTCTTGACAGCATAAATAGTATCGATCAATTACGATTAAACTCTGAAGAACGTGCTAAATTAAATTTTGCAGAACGAGATGAGATTATCGAACAGCAAGAATTAATCATTCAACAAAACGAAGAAAAAATTGAAAGCCAAAGAATACTTACTTTTTTAGGCTTAGCTTTTTTAATACTATTCTTCTCTTTTATCATTTTTCTTTTTAACAATAATCAAAAAAGAAAAAAAGCAAACTCATTACTTCAAAGTACCAATTACCAACTTATCATCGCTAAAGATGAAGCTGAAAAAGCTACTAAAGCAAAAGCAAATTTTCTGTCAACTATTACTCATGAACTTAGAACTCCATTGTATACTGTAACAGGATTAACTGACTTGTTATTAGATGAAGACCCTACAGAGTCACAAAAAGGCTACTTAAAATCATTACGTTTTTCTGGGGATTACTTGTTAAATTTTATCAATGACATTCTTGATGTAAATAAAATTGAAGCCAATAAAGTAGAGATCGAGAAAATCCCTTTCAATTTAAAAAAACTTACAACGGAAGTACTATACACTCAAAATAAATCAGCCAAAGACAACAATACCAAACTACATTTAAATTTTGAAAACACAATTCCTGAATACCTTTTAGGAGATTCGTTACGCGTTTCTCAAATTTTAATAAATTTAGTCAGTAATGCAATTAAATTCACGAAAAATGGTGATGTAAATCTTAATATCAAAAAAGTAAACTCTTCTAATAGCACTATTGACTTGCATATTGAAGTAAAAGATAATGGTATTGGGATTTCATATGATAAGCAAGAAGAAATATTTGAAAGTTTTTCACAAGGATCGGTTCAAATAAACAGAAAATACGGAGGTACTGGCTTAGGACTTACTATTGTAAAAAACTTACTAGAACTCATGGGAAGTAGAATACAGTTAAAAAGTGAACCGAGTATAGGAACCTCTTTTTACTTTGAAATTACTTTTGACCTGGCAAAAAGAGAAAGCTTTGAAGCTCAAAAAAGTTCAGAAATCATCCCTGAAAATCTTCTATCTCTCCTTAAAAACAAGAACATTTTACTTGTAGATGATGTAAAAATCAACCAATTAATCACTCAAAAAACACTCTCCAAAAAAGACATCAATTGTGTGACTGCAGATAACGGAGAGGATGCTGTTTCAAAAGCAAAAGAACAACAATTCGATTTAATATTAATGGATATTCACATGCCTGGAATTGGTGGTATTGAAGCTACAAAAAGAATTAGATTATTTGATTCTTCAACTCCGATAATAGCCCTTACTGCCATTACAATAGAGAAAGAAGATTTAATACAATTTAACGCAGCAGGATTTAATGACATACTATCAAAACCTTTTAAAGCCGATACGTTCTTTAATAAAATATACTTACAATTAACAAAATAAAACTGGCACGCTTATTGTTTTAAAATAGGTGAGTTAGTTTTTCAGGATTTTCAAAAAAATTCTAAATTGGTTAGTTTTTTAAGAGGTCTTTAAAGGCCTCTTATTTATTTCCCCCAGCTGGTTTAATACACAAAGACTTTCCTCGTTAGGAAAATAACAGAAAAAATTAACATCTCGAGTTGAACTTGATGGTAATAAATTTATTCTTTCAAGCTTACGAATGATTTAACTTTTTCATCAAAAGCATCACTATCATTTAAAAACTCTGTAACTATAGGCAAGTAATATACATTTGTAAGCGATCCTTTTAAACGCATATAATCTTTTTCCGTAGTTAGTATAAATTGTTTTTCTGACAGCTGTTTTAATTCTTTTTTAGAAAAATTATGATGATCTTTATAAGCGATATACTCAAAATCAAGATTTAAACTATTCAAATGTTTTATTAAAGGTTTCGGATTTGCAATTCCAGTTACCAAGGTAAATGCTTTATTTTTTAAAGATTCTAATGCAATTTTTTTATCAAAACCGAACACATTTTCAGAGTATGATATGCTAGTAAAAAACACTTTTTGTTCTTTGACTGGAGCTATTTTCTTTATAACTTCATTTTGTTTTTGAGCTGTTAAATTCTTGGGGCACTTTGTAACAACAATTACATGTGCTCGGTTTGCACCTTGTTTTGATTCTCTTAAGTCACCCGCAGGAATCAACAAATCATTGCTATACAGCTCATCGTATTTTGTAAGCAATACATAAAACCCTGCAGTAACTTTCCTGTGCTGAAAAGCATCATCTAATAAAATTACATCTGGGGTTACTAATTGCAGTAATTGTGAAATTCCATTTTGTCTATCCGCATCAACAGCCACATTAATATCAGAAAACTTTTCATGAAACTGCATAGGCTCATCTCCCAAATCATCAGCTGTTGAATTTTCGCTTGCTAACACAAAACCCTCTGATCTTCTTCTGTACCCCCTACTTAATGTTGCTAAACGATATTCTTCTTTTAATAATCGAATTAAATACTCAATCATTGGTGACTTTCCAGTCCCCCCAACACTTAAATTCCCTACGGCAATTATCGGTAAATCATAGGTTTTACTTTTAAAAATCCCTTTATCAAAAAAGAAATTTCTAATCGTTGTTACCAAGTCATAAATGATCGAAAATGGAAATAATATTTTTCTAAGAATCCTCACAATACGAAAGTAAACTATCTAGCTTGTACATGCAAATGATAAATATGTATCTTTGAAATTGAATTGTTTAATCTTTCAACCAATACTACTATGCAAATTAAAGATGTTATTCAACATATGGAAGATTTAGCTCCCCTAGCCTATGCTGAGAGTTATGATAATGTTGGATTACTTGTTGGGAACAAAAATACACAGCTTACAGGGATACTAATCACTCATGATACACTTGAAGAAGTCGTAGATGAGGCTATTGAAAAAAACTGTAATTTAATTGTGAGTTTTCATCCAATTGTATTTTCTGGAATCAAAAAGTTTAATGAACAAGATTATGTAAATCGTGTCATTGTTAAAGCTATCAAAAATGATATTGCAATATATGCAACACACACTGCCTTAGACAATGTTCAGAATGGGGTAAACAGTACAATTTGTAACCAGCTTAACTTAATTAACAGGAAAACACTAATCCCTAAAACTGCTTTTATTTACAAACTTACTACTTACGTACCAATTAATGAAGCTAACAAAGTACGTAATGCATTATTTAATGCTGGCGCAGGAAATATTGGAAACTACCACAAATGCAGCTTTAATGTTTCGGGAGAAGGGACTTTTGAAGGAAATGAAAATTCTAACCCACAAGTAGGTGAACAAGGAGAATTTCGTACAGAAAACGAAATGCAAATAAACGTTACTTTTGAAAAGCATTTAGAGTCTAAAATATTAAAAGCGCTCTTTACAAATCATCCGTATGAAGAAGTTGCTCATGAAATAAATGAGCTTACAAATTCGCATCAAAATATAGGACTAGGAATGATCGGTGAATTAGCCGTTCCAATGGAAGAAAAGGCCTTCTTAGAATTCTTAAAAACAAAAATGAATACCTCTTGTATTAGACATTCTAACAAATTAGGAAGAAAGATTCATAAAGTGGCTGTTTTAGGTGGCTCAGGAAGTAGCGCCATTAAGAACGCAAAAAACTCAGGAGCAGACGTATACATAACCGCTGATTTAAAATACCACGACTTTTATCAGGCAGAAAATAGCATCTTATTATGCGACATAGGTCATTATGAAAGTGAACAATACACAAAATCACTTTTATATGAGTTTCTTAGCAAAAAAATGCCTAATTTTGCAATCGTTTTATCAGGTATTAATACTAATCCAGTCAATTATTTTTAAGATATGGCAAAGAAAAAAGAAATTTCAGTAGAAGAAAAGTTAAGAGCATTATACAACTTGCAATTAATCGATTCTCGTATTGATGAAATCAGAAATGTACGAGGAGAACTTCCTTTAGAAGTGGAAGATTTAGAAGACGAAGTAGCTGGATTAAGCTTAAGAGTTGACAACTTCAACACTGACATAGAAGCACTTAAAGATAGTATCAAAGCCAAATTAAACGGTATTGAAGAATCTAAAGTATTGATTAAAAAATACACCAAACAACAAGATAATGTTCGTAATAACAGAGAATATAGTTCTTTGGCTAAAGAAACTGAATTTCAAGAATTAGAAATTGAATTAGCAGAAAAGAACATTAAGGAATTTAAAGCACAAATAGAGCACAAAAGTGATGTGATCGGTAAAGCACAAGAACGTTTAACTGACAAACAAACTCATTTGACTCATAAAAAAGATGCTTTAAATGAAATTCTTGCTGAAACTGAAAAAGAAGAAGAAGCGTTATTAGAAAAATCTGCTAAATACCAAAAGCAAATTGAAGAGCGTTTAATGATTGCATACAACCGAATCAGAACTAATGTGAAAAACGGTTTGGCAATTGTTGCTATTGAACGTGGTGCAGCTGGAGGATCATTCTTTACAATACCACCTCAAGTTCAAGTAGAGATTGCTAGTCGTAAAAAAGTAATTACTGATGAGCATTCAGGTAGAATCTTAGTTGATGCTGAATTAGCCGCTGAACAAAAAACAAAAATGGAAAAAATGTTTGCTAAATTATAAGCACTCATTCTTGAATATAAATTAAAGCTATCTTTAAACAGATAGCTTTTTTTGTACCTTTAAACTTCTTAAAAAGACAAAACATGGGAGACATACAATTAACAAGAATCAATAAATTTTTGAGTGAAGCTGGCTATTGCTCTCGTAGAGCCGCCGATAAACTTATTGATCAAGGTAGAGTAACCATAAATGGTGTAGTACCTGAAATGGGAACTAAAATAGCCCCAACTGACGAAGTTAGGGTTGATGGTAAACTAATATCAGAATCTAAAGAAAAACCAGTGTATTTAGCGTTCAACAAACCCGTTGGAATTGTGTGTACCACCGATACTAGAGTTGAAAAAGACAACATCATAGATTATATCAATTACCCTACTCGTATATTTCCTATTGGACGTTTAGATAAGCCAAGTGAAGGATTAATACTCTTAACGAATGACGGAGATATCGTAAATAAAATATTACGCGCAAGGAACAATCACGAAAAAGAATACATTGTAACTGTTGACAAACAAATCACAAAAGAATTTCTTAAAAAAATGGGTAGCGGAATCCCCATACTAGATACTGTAACTCGTGATTGTAAAGTAGAGCCCATTAGTAAGTTTACATTTAAAATTACACTAACTCAAGGACTCAACAGGCAAATTAGACGTATGTGTGAGTATTTAGAGTATGAAGTTACTAAACTGAATCGCGTAAGAATCATGAACATTTCTTTAGACATTCCTGTTGGACAATGGCGCGATTTAACCAAAAAAGAACTTGACGAAATAGACCGACTTGTAAGTGAATCCGAAAAAACACAGTAATACATTCATAAAAAACAAAAAGCCAAAATTCAATGAATTTCGGCTTTTTGTTTTTTATGAATTCTATTTAAGAGTTTGCTCTATGGCGCTCTCTTGCTAGTAAGGTATTCTTTAACAACATTGCTATAGTCATTGGTCCTACCCCTCCCGGAACAGGCGTAATATAACTTGCTTTTTCGCTTACACTTTTGAAATCAACATCTCCCGCTAATCGAAACCCACTTTTTTTAGTAGCGTCTGGTAAACGAGTAATTCCAACATCTATCACCACTACACCATCTTTTACCATATCACCTTTTAAAAACTCTGAAATACCTATGGCCACAATAATAATATCCGCCTTTTTTGTAAAACCAGCTAAATCTTTGGTTCTACTATGTACTAAAGTAACCGTAGCGTCTCCAGCTTTTCGCTTTTGACTCATTAAAATACTCATTGGGCGACCTACAATATGGCTACGCCCCATAACAACAACATTCTTACCTGAAGTTTCAATATTATAACGCTCTAATAATTCTAAAATACCATATGGCGTTGCTGGTAAGAAGCATGGCAAATCCAATGCCATTCTACCCACATTTGTAGGATGAAAACCATCAACATCCTTATCAGGATTGATTGCCTTCAATACTTTTTGTTCATCAATATGCTTCGGTAATGGCAATTGCACGATAAACCCATCAACATCTGAATTTTGGTTTAACTTTTCAATTTGCTCTAACAAAATAACCTCAGTCGTTTCACTAGGCAAATCGATTAATGTTGAAACAAAGCCTATTTGCTCACAAGCTTTTACTTTTGCCCCAACATAAGTCATACTCGCCCCATCAGTACCAACTAATATTGCAGCCAAATGCGGAACTTTTTCCCCATTAGCTTTCATTTTTGTTACTTCAGCTGCAATCTCAACTTTAATATCATTACTTGTTTTTTTACCGTCTAGTAAAATCATTCTTTTTTAAAGTTTTTAGCTATAGTGTTGTGATTATAGCAATTTCTAATTGTGTTATTTTTATATCATAAAAAAAAACGCCACCATTTCTGATAGCGTGTATTTTTTTATTTCATTCCTTTCATCATTTGCATCATCTTCTTTCCGCCGCCACCTTGCATCATCTTCATCATTTTACTCATTTGATTAAACTGCTTTAGTAGTTGGTTTACTTCTTGAACTGATCTTCCTGATCCTTTAGCGATACGTTTTTTTCTATTTGCATTAATCACAGCAGGCTTTTGACGTTCACCCGGTGTCATTGAATAAATGATTGCTTCAATATATTTAAATGCATCATCGTCAATATCCATTCCTTTCATGGCTTTAGAAGCACCAGGGATCATTCCCATTAAGTCCTTCATATTACCCATTTTTTTCACTTGTTGAATTTGCTTTAAGAAATCGTCAAATCCGAATTGATTTTTGGCAATCTTCTTTTGTAACTTTCTAGCTTCTTCTTCATCAAATTGCTCCTGAGCTCTTTCAACTAAAGACACAACATCCCCCATTCCAAGAATACGATCAGCCATACGAGAAGGATGGAATACATCAATAGCTTCCATTTTTTCTCCAGTACCAATAAACTTAATAGGCTTATTTACAACTGACTTAATTGATATTGCTGCTCCACCACGAGTATCACCATCCAACTTTGTTAAAATAACTCCGTCAAAATTTAATAAATCGTTAAAGGCTTTTGCCGTATTTACAGCATCTTGCCCTGTCATTGCATCAACAACAAATAAAGTTTCCTGAGGTTGTACAGCTTTGTGTACATTAGAGATTTCATTCATCATCTCCTCATCCACTGCTAAACGACCTGCCGTATCAATAATAACTACATTATGACCATTCGCTTTTGCATGAGCTACACCGGCTTTAGCAATTGCTACAGCATCAGTATTCCCTCTATCAGAATAAACATCAACTTTTATTTGTTCTCCAACAATATGTAATTGATCTATTGCCGCTGGACGATATATATCACAAGCAACCAATAAAGGTTTTTTCGTTTTTTTACTCTTAAGATAGTTTGCTAATTTTCCCGAAAAAGTAGTTTTACCCGAACCTTGTAACCCTGACATTAAAATTACTGTTGGCTCACCTGACATGTTAATACCCTCGGTATCACCTCCCATTAATTCAGTTAATTCATCTTTAACGATTTTAACCATTAATTGACTAGGCTGTAATGCAGTTAATACATCAGCACCTAAGGCTTTTTCTTTTACTCTTGCAGTAAAATCCTTTGCTATTTTAAAGTTTACATCGGCATCCAATAAAGCTCTACGAACTTCCTTTAGCGTTTCCGCTACATTTACTTCAGTAATTTTCCCATGTCCTTTTAAAACATGAAGCGCTTTGTCTAACTTATCACTTAAATTATCAAACATATTTTTATTCCTTATTTGAGAATCGCAAAATTACACAAAATGAAGGGAGTAACAAAAGTTATTATATAAGAATAGCTGTTGCTTTTATAATAAAAAACGTATTTTTAATATTCATCTACAATCATTATTACAACAAATGTTGAAAAAAACACTAATATATCTCTTTTTTATTTTTCTTTTCATTCAGGTAAACGGGCAAAACCCTAAAAAATTTGACAGTAAATATGCTGATATCACCATTAAAAATAACTTAGTATACGCACTTTCAAAAACAAACAAATTAGTGGTTTGGAATATGAAAAAAAGTGACATATCATATATCAAAAAAGAAATCTCTTGCATCTATATCAGTAAGAATAAAGGTGTGTTTTGCGTAAACTTGGATGGAGAAATACTCAAAGAAATAAAACAAAATCAATGGAAAAAAGTAGGCGCATTTACAGGAACACCCTATGCAATAGTAACCACTTCCTTAAACAAAATAGCATCTATATCAAGTAGAGGAATAAAATATAACAATAAATATTATATGCCAACTGAAAAAAACAGGATAGGAAATGGCATGTATAGTTTTAAAAACAATAAACTCAGAAAACCTCAATTAACCTATATTGACAACAAAGATAGAATATGGATCAGTTATGATTTTGGAAAATTTTCTGAGGTATTTATCTTTGATACTAAAAAACATGCTTTTATAAAGCACAAATCCCTTTCTATTCTTGATGAGAAAAAAACATTTAACAGCAAGGAAGACTATTTAAAAGATTATCAGAAAAAACAGTTCAAAAAATACCCATATCATGTAAAAAAGTTAGGAAAAGAGTACTGTTATAAATTCCCTACTGAACTTCCTGTGCTTTACGGTATTAAATCAATCACTCAAGACAAACTGGGCAATTATATTTTTAGCGAAGGTCTCGGATATTCTCATAAGAAAAATGGGATGTTTGTATACAAAATTACGACTGAAAAAAAGTTTTATACAATTGTGGAGCACACTGAAAATTCATTTAAAAAACAAAATGAAATTATTGGTCCCGTGATCTATAATAACCATAATGAAACATTGTATTATTATTCAAACTATGGCTTTTTTAAACTCCATAAGGAAGAATATAAATTCACAAATGAACTTATTGTTGACCCCAACGTTTTGCTATACACCAAAAAAATACCTCATAAATACGGGAGTGTCATGAATGTAAAAAAGATGTTCTTTTTAGATAAAACCAGATTTGTGTTTCTAACCAAGCAATATGGTTTTGGCTATTATGATGGGGAGAACATAAACTTATTTAACTAGTTTTTTCATCACATCATAATTCACTAGCACTTCACCTTTGTGTGAATTTTCATTTCTTTTCACTACTACATATCCTTTCTTTTCAAAAAACGGTAATGCTGTAATACTAACGTCAGACTTTAGTTCTTTTACCGAACTTTTATTTGCTGTCTTTTCTAGATAATCGATTAACTGAGATGCAATACCTTTCCCTAAACACAAGTGATTGATATATAAATGATCTATATAATAATTTTGAAGCAACGAAGTAAATCCTAAGAGTTTTCCGCCCTCAGTTGCAACAATAAACAACTGTTCAGAGAATTTTTTCTCCCAACGATCAATATTATCCACTCCAGATGACCACACTTTTATTTGCTCCGGTATATAACCAGTAACATTTACATTGGTAATGGTATCAAAAAACAATTGTCTAATTTGTGGTAAATCAGACAATTGTGCTTTTCTTATTAAAATATTACTATTCAATTAGAATAATTTATAACCTACTATTATTGATGAAGTATTATATGTTGAAGTCCAAACTGCGGAGCCAGCTAACAAATTTTTTGGCTGCTGAATTCTAAATTCTAAACTAAACTTATTTAAAAACTCATACCCTACACCAAAAACCGAAGCACCACCTGAACTAACCTTATAGCCTTTGCCTAAACCAGTATTTATATGTGAATCACCAGCAATTTCAAATATATATTGTGCATTAAAAAAAATATTGTTTTTTTCATTTAAAAACATTCTATAACGCCCACCAAACGGGAGCTCAATTGTTGAATAATTAATTACTGCAATAACGGTAGTATTGTAATAAGGAACTTCTTTTTCTGATTTAAAATAATGATATGACGGTTCGATTATTATAGACCATTTATTATTATTAAAAGGTAATATAAATTCAGCCTCTACTCCAAAACTAACATTTGATTGATTTTCAAACTTAATATCATTAAGATAAGTACTATAAGGCCCATCTAATAAAAATGAAGAGAAGTTTATACGAGGACGTGCTCTTAAATTAAACCAATCTCTATTAGCGCCATTATCATACTCCTTTACATCAATCCCCTTACATTTATTATAATTTGTAAAAACCTTTGTTAATGATTTTTGACTATACAACACTCCACTAAATTTATTAATTGCTTTTAAGCCACAATTAACATTGTTAAACAATTGTTGTTGATACATATTATTTTTAGCAAAATATTTATCACCATACTTTCCAGTTACTTCATAGGTTTTAAAAACCAACTGAGTTGCTTCATTTGAATCTTCATTATAAAAATAGCGCACCAAACTACTTTCCGTATAACTATACAATTCCTTTTCTCCTTCAACTAATACCTTTAAATATAAAGTTTCACTTTTAAATTCAGGTGCTCTACTTGTTGATAATAAATCTAATTTTTCAAATGAACGATCCATATCTACAGTAAAACGCCTGTATTTCATCACATTAAAAACTCCAAATTCTTTAAATTCCTCAAGACTTCCAATTTGTACTTCTGCATTTTCGGATAGCTTATAACTAAATGCTATTGGATTAAAACGCCAACCGACATTTTTTACGAAACAATTAGTTTGTTCTCCTTGATTATTAATAATATAACCTTTTTCAAAATTGACTTGTGCAAACCCTGTTACACAGGTGATAAAAAGAAATAGTAATGTAACGTTAAAATAGTTTTTCATTAAGTTAGTTTTATTTATTTATTTATTTATTTATACATAAACTACATTCTCTCTGGCACTGTGACCCCCAATAGTCCAAAAGCAGATTTTATAATATTCCCTACCAAACTTGACAATTGCACTCTAAATATTTTTTCATCTTCAGTATCTGCACCAAAAATAGAAACATTTTGAAAGAATGAATTGTATACCTTCACCAAATCATAGGTATAGTTTGCAATTAATGCAGGACTTTGATTTTTTGCTGCTTGTTGTATTATTTCCGGGTATAACTCCACTTGCTTTAACAGTTCTTTCTCTTTTTCATGCAATGGTATTGTTACATTTTTAGAGTAATCAATATCAGCCTTCCTTAATATTGCTTGAATTCTAGCATAGGTATATTGAATAAACGGACCTGTATTTCCTTGAAAATCTACAGATTCTTTAGGATCAAACAAAATACGCTTTTTAGGATCTACTTTTAAGATGAAATATTTTAAAGCACCCATACCAATTGTAGTATATACCTCTTCTTTTTGGACATCTGTATAGCCATCCAATTTCCCTAACTCTTCAGAGATCTCTCTTGAAGTGGTCACCATTTCAGTCATTAATTCATCAGCATCAACAACAGTCCCTTCCCTACTCTTCATTTTTCCTGAAGGCAAATCAACCATACCGTAACTTAAATGATGTAAATTTTCAGCCCAAGCATACCCTAATTTCTTTAAAATCAAAAACAATACTTTAAAGTGGTAATCTTGCTCATTACCAACAGTATAAATCATTCCTCCGATATCTGGGTTATCTTTTATACGTTGTATTGCAGTTCCGATATCCTGAGTCATATATACAGCTGTCCCATCTGAACGCAGCACTATTTTTTCATCTAATCCGTCCTCCGTTAAATCACACCAAACAGAACCATCTTCTTTTTTAAAGAATACTCCGTTTTCCAGTCCTTCAGCAATATTATCTTTCCCTAATAAATAGGTATTACTTTCGTAGTAATAGGAATCAAAATCAACACCAATGTTTTTGTACGTTACTTCAAAACCATCGTATACCCATTGATTCATTTTACTCCAAAGCGCAACTACTTTTTCATCTCCAGCTTCCCATTTACGAAGCATTTCTTGAGCTTCTAAAATTAATGGAGCTTGTTTTTTAGCTTCTTCTTCTGTTTTACCTTCAGAAACTAAAGTTGCTATCTCCTTTTTATATTCTTGATCAAATTTAACATAGTAATTACCTACAAGCTTATCTCCTTTTAAACCGGTTGACTCTGGAGTCTCTCCATTACCAAAACGATCCCAAGCCAACATACTTTTACAAATATGTATTCCTCTATCATTAATTACTTGTGTTTTATATACCTTTTTCCCTGACGCTTTAATAATTTCAGCAACAGAATATCCAAGTAACACATTTCTAACGTGTCCTAAATGCAATGGCTTATTTGTGTTTGGAGATGAATACTCCACCATAACAGCATCGTTGTCTACCGAAGGCGCAACAAAACCATATTTAGCCTCA
>Ga0209396_1004164_pt1 | contig 14195 bp, 14 predicted proteins | sample GOMGulsemesocosm_6_FD_184638 | JGI IMG/M metagenome (GOLD analysis project Ga0209396, IMG submission 184638) | Methane-oxidizing microbial communities from mesocosms in the Gulf of Mexico - GOM8C Gulf of Mexico (SPAdes) (version 2) | ecosystem: Environmental > Aquatic > Marine > Cold seeps...
TATAAAAAACGATAGACATACGTCCTAAAAAAGCTTCGCCAATTTTAAATAAGAATATAAATGCGAGTAAAGCGAGGGCTGTTTTAACACCATTGCGTTTAAAAAATTCAGAAAAAGGCGCAACCAGAGTTACTAAAAGCCAGCTCATTACTTTTGCTGAAAAAGCATTTTGATTATTGGCAAATAAAGTTTTTTGATAGTGAGATTCGAGTTTTGATTGCACTTCATCTCGATTAGAGTCTGGCTCTTTTACCCAAAATACACATAGGCTTAAACAAAACATCATACCTGCTAAAAGAAGATATACTTGATTCCAGTCCCAACCTGGGAAATCTGCAAAAAAGAAAGGTACGGTTCCGAGTAATGCATAACCTGACCACCAACCCGATGTTGCCATCGCAGCAGCGGCTGTTGCTTTATGGCTTTCATTTTCAGCTAAGGCGTCAATACGAAATGCATCAATGGAAATATCTTGTGTGGCGGATGCTACAGCAATGACAATAGCAAAAATAGCAACCAATTTTAAATTAGCAGTCAAATCAACAGTAGATAATAATAGCGTAGCGGCAATAATAAAAAACTGAGTGAATAAAATCCAACTACGTCTTTGACCGAGTAGTTTATTTAATATGGGTAATTTAACGCGGTCAACTAAGGGCGACCATAAGAAATTGATAGAGTAAGCACCAAATACTAAGCCAAAAAGTCCTATGGTACTGCGAGATAGTCCTTCATCTTTTAGCCAAGCAGAGAGCACTGAACCAATTAAAACCCAAGGAAAACCACTGGCCATGCCAAAAATGAAAATACTAATTAAACGCTTATCTTTAAAATAGCTTAAGTATTCTTTCATTGAGATATCAGTGGTCATATTCGGTTCTTATTATTTTTATGGGTGTTTAAAACTCCCAAAAATTGAGAGTGATACTTTAAAATATAGGCTCGTTAACTTTATAGTTTTTCTTCAGGTAAAACGATTACATCATAAATTAATACCGGTTTTACAGGTACAAAATCGTAGCCTATTTTTTCGTTATATCCGGTTTCAACTTTCATTATTTTATCTAACGTTTCATAGCCTTCAGATACACTACCAAAGACAGCAAAACCCCAACCACGACCAGGGTTTAAATGATGGTTATCGTCCATATTAAAAAAGAACTGACGATCACCAGAATGCGGTTTTCTATCTTGATAAGCCATCGCAATAGAATACATTTCATTTTTCATGCCATTGCCACTTTCATTAAAAATGGGTGCTATTGTATGCATACCATCATGATCTTTATCATAACCACCGCCTTGAATTACAAAGTCTTGCTCGTTTTCTTCATCGCGTTCTACACGATGAAAAATAGAGCCTTTATAATCTCCATTAGCCACATACGTTAAAAAGTTATTTACTGTGATAGGCGCACGAGATCGGTCTAATTCAATAGTAATGTTGCCAAGACTGGTTTTTAGCTCAACTTTAGGGAATAGATTACTTTTTTGCACAAACTTTCCATCGGCAGCACTTAACGCTGACATTGAAAATATTGCGAATGTGCTCAGTATTAACGTTTTAATAAATGGTTTGATCATGGATATCCTTAACCTTGTAAAAATTCTTGAAGTTCAACATCGTTAACAATACGGGAAATCATTTGCTCTAACAATGTATTAAGCTGACCTTCTACTTTTGCTTTATCAAAAATTAACGGACCTTCGCTATTTTGACTACCGTTATAATATTTATTAAAGCTGCGCTTTCCTTTATTCAGTTTTACTTCCAGTTCAATAATACCTTCACTACGGTATTTTAGTGTTTGTTGCTTTACGATGACTTCTAGTTGATGAATATGCAAAGCCATTTGGTTTTGAGAAGCCGCATTAATGTTCACTCCACTATTTTTTAAAGCCTTTGATAAAGCAATATCTAGCGATTGTACTAAGTCGTTACTTGCGACTTTAGTGACATCGTCTTTTTTCAAAATACGAAGAGTTGTAGAAGATTCTCGATGATCTTGTACAGACAAATCTATGTTGTTTGCAATTGATAGCTGTGCGGCTGCCGTGTAATTAGGTGCGATAATGATACGGTCAGGAAGGGACTGACAAGCAGATATTGCAAATACACAAAGTAATAGAGCTATTATTTTCATGGTGATCCTAGTAAAAGTATTATTTAGCAGCAAACTGTAAAAAGGGTATTTAATCTTATAAAAGATAAATATCCCTTTAATTGTTACATGATCTTTAAAGTTGCAATGCTTTCTCTTTAGTTGAGCTTAAAACAACAAAGCGGCTATTCGAGCCAAGCAACTTACAATTACCAAATATACGTTCTAATTTACCATGATAATCTAGATGACGATTACCAATAATACGTAATTCACCACCCACTTTTAATACACGTCGTGCATCAATAAACATTTGCCATGCAATATGATCTGTTACAGCTTGCTGCTGATGGAATGGAGGGTTACATAAAATAACGTCTTGGCTTTCAGCGTCAAAGCCTGTCATACAGTCATTTTGCATAAACATACATTGGTCTAACTTTTCTGGTAGGTTTTGCTGTATGTTTAAGCCTGCAGAATTCACCGCCATATCAGACTCATCAACAAAGGTGATCTCTGAATTAGGACAATTTGTTAATGTTGTAAGGCCAATTACACCATTACCACAGCCTAAATCTACGATATTTTTTACCTTTTTAGTTTGAGGCAAAAAATTCATAAAGAAACGTGCACCAATATCTAATGAATCACGTGAAAATACATTTGCGTGATTATTGATTGTAAAATCGGTGTTTTTAAGTTCCCACTTGATTGTTTCAGGTGTTTCTTGCGCTTGCTTTTCAAATTTAGCAAATACTAAGCGTGATTTTTTAACTGCTAACGACGTGTTAGCTTCACCAATGTATTTCTCAAATGCTTTTGATGTAGAGTTATGGATATCTTTGGTTTTGCCTGCACCTATCACTAAAGTACCAGGCTTGAGTACTTGACTTAACTTGGCAAGTTGATGTGCTAATAAACCATTGTTTTTTGGGATTTTGATTAATACTAAATTGATTTCACTAGATGGTAAATCAAAGCAACTTAATAAATCTAAGTTTTCACTCGATAGGTTATTTTTTTCGATATTATGCTTAGCGGCTTGATGGGCAATAAATGAATCGCTGATCAGGGCGTTTGCTTTGTCATTAAAATAACAACTTAAGGCGCCAAAGCTATCATTTACAATCGCAATATTATTTAGCTCACTATGATGTTCTTCAACATAATTAATTAAATATTCATCAGCAGAATCCCAAGCCTGCAAACTACGTGTTTTTTGCTCTAGAGGGAAACGTTCTAAGGTAAATGTTTTATTTCCTAGAATTGCTTGGGTTGATTCTTGTATCATGAGTATCTTATACCAATATTGAATTATTCATCTGAATTGATTTTACCATGCCTTTATTTAATTGTTCACCTGATTTACCAAACTGCTTCAATTATTATGAAAATTGCATAAGTGAAGAAAAAGCGCATGCCTTATTTCACTATTTAGTGAAAAATATGAATTGGCAGCAGCCAGCGCTTTCAATGTATGGGAAACAGGTATTAATACCGAGAAAACAAGTGTACATGGCTGATACAGCAACTAATTATGCTTATTCAGGCATGGCGTTGAAGGTCGAGCCTTGGGATCCTATTTTGGAAAAATTTGCCGCTAGGTTAACAAAGCAATTTGAAGTGCCCTTTAATGCGGTATTAATAAATTGGTATCGGGATGGCAATGACAGTGTAGGTTGGCACGCTGATGATGAACCTGAATTAGGCTCAAACCCTGTAATAGCCTCAATATCATTGGGAGATGATCGTTTATTTAAAATAAAAGATGTTGTTAATCATAAAAACTTTGAGCTTAAACTTAATAGTGGTAGTTGCTTATTAATGTCAGGTAGCAGTCAATCTCAATACCAGCATTGCTTGCCTAAAATGGCCAACTCAAATATAGGCAATACAGTTAGAGGAAGAATAAACCTGACTTTTAGGTATATTGATCACAGTATTTAAAATAAAATAGCCTTAGAAATTAGATTTAATGTGAAAGGTTTAAGCATGCAAACTCAAATAGAAGAAAAATTACTGGCAAACATGACTTGTCAGCACTTAGTTGTTACTAACGAAAGTCATATGCACAGTGCTGGCACTGATTCACATTTTAAAGTTGTTATTGTAAGTTCTGACTTTGAAGGTAAGCGTTTATTACAAAGACATCGTGCTATTAATAAGGTACTTGCTGATGAGCTTGCAAATCATATTCATGCTTTAGCGCTTCATACATATACAGAGCAAGAGTGGGCTGAGTTAAATGGGCAAGCACCGCTGTCTCCAAAATGTGCCGGTGGTTCTAAAAAATAGAATAAGAACTCCATATTAACAAACTATATTTATATAACCTAAAAGAATAACAAAGGTTTATTCTAGGTTTAATAAATGTTAAATTCTCGCGATGTATAAAAATTTATTATCGCGAGATGAATAGTATTTTAACAAAAACACATCAAAAAATAGATCAATTCACAGAAGTATTAGGCAATATCATAGCGTGGTTTACCGCTTTTATGGTTGTTATCATGGTGGCGATTGTCTTACTACGATACGGCTTTAATATTGGCTGGATAGCCATGCAGGAATCAGCCTTATACTTTCATGCTTTTGTATTTATGTTGGGCTGTTCTTATACCTTAAAGCATGATGGTCATGTAAGAGTTGATATTTTTTATCGTAACTTTAGTCATAAAAAACAGGCTTGGGTAAACCTACTTGGCTGTTTACTGCTTTTAATACCCGTTACAGTTTTTATTACTGTAATGAGTTTTGATTACGTTGTAAGTTCTTGGCTACTACTCGAAGGCTCTCGTGAAGCTGGCGGTTTACCAGGGGTTTTCATCTTAAAGTCTTTGATCCCATTATTATCTTTTACACTTATTATTCAAGCAATTTCAGAAATGCTAAAAGCCATTGAAATTATCCTTGGAAAATCTCAAATTAATTAATCAGGAGTTAAGACCATGGAGTATATGGCCTTATATTTATTTATTGCTGTTTGTCTTGTTTTATTAATTGGCTTTCCAGTTGCGTTTTCTTTAGCGGGTACCGCACTTGCTTTTGCTGGTATTGGCATGATGTTAGGACATTTTGATGCTTCATTTTTACATGCTATTCCTAATCGCTTGTTTGGCATTGTTTCTAATTCTATTTTGATGGCTGTGCCTTTATTTATATTTATGGGCGTGATGCTCGAAAAGTCGAAAGTAGCTGAAAATCTATTAGATGCCATGGCCCTTGTTATGGGAAAAACCAAAGCAGGCATGGGCATAGCAGTAACATTAGTGGGTATGTTATTAGCTGCAAGTACAGGTATTGTTGGCGCAACTGTCGTAACTATGGGTTTATTGGCTTTACCTACCATGTTAAAGCGCGGTTATAGCGCGCAATATAGCTCAGGAATAATTGCTGCAACAGGTTCATTAGGGCAAATTATTCCACCTTCAATTGCATTGGTATTATTGGGAGATGTGCTTTCGAGTAGTTACCAACAAGCTCAGCTTAATATGGGGATATTTTCACCTGATACTATTTCTATCGCAGATTTATTTGCTGGTGCTGTGATCCCTGGGCTTATTTTAGTATTGCTCTATATAATTTACTCTTTTGTTTTAGCAATTTTTAAGCCTGAACAAGTACCTTGTTTATTAGATGAAGATATTGAATATATTAAAAGTAGAAAATCAGTAGGGGTGTTTGCTGCGTTAGTGCCGCCTTTATTGCTGATTTTTTGTGTGCTTGGTTCTATTTTATTTGGTGTCGCGACACCCACAGAAGCCGCTGGAGTAGGGGCTTTTGGGGCTTCTATTTTGGCTGTATGGCAAAAACAGTTTACCTTGGTAAATTTACAAGACGTGATGCGTCAAACCTTAAAAATAACTGCTATGGTATTTATGATTTTAATTGGCGCGTCGTTATTTTCATTAGTATTTAGAGGGTTTGGTGGTGAAGAGCTAATAGCTGGATTTTTTGAGCAATTACCTGGTGGTACGGTTTCAGCCGTATTGATTGTAATGTTAGTGATGTTTTTATTAGGTTTTATTTTAGACTTTATTGAAATAACATTTGTTGTTGTGCCAATTGTTGCGCCTATATTATTGATGATGGGTGTTGATCCTATTTGGTTAGGCATAATGATCGCAGTTAACTTGCAGACATCATTTTTAACGCCACCATTTGGCTTCGCATTATTCTATTTACGAGGGGTCGCGCCAAAATCGGTTTTAACTTCTGATATTTATAAAGGAGTGATCCCATTTATTATTATGCAACTGTTCCTCTTGATTTTAATGTCGGTTTATCCGAAAGTAGTTACTTGGCTTCCTGATATGTTATATCCGTAACCATATACATTACACGTACATATTGATGCTTATTTAAATAACAACAATGATTAAACATTAAATAATCAACAAATAGCATTAAATTAGAGATGAATAGTCAATATATTAGTTTTAATACAGTTCGCTCAATTATTAAACCCAATTTAAAAGGGAGAAAAATAGAAATGAAATTGATCAAAAAGGCAGTTATAGCAGGCCTTGTTAGTATGTTGATGTTTGGTTGTTCTGAAAAAAACAATAACTCAATCCAAGGGAATCAAACACAATCCGCTCAAGTAGCACAAAAATTCAATTGGAAGCTGGTTACCAGTTGGCCAAAAAACTACCCCGGTTTAGGTACTGCACCTGAAAGATTTGCTAAAAATGTTAATTTGATGAGCAATGGTAGGTTAACCGTTAAAGTATATGGTGCAGGGGAGTTAGTCCCAGGGTTTGAAGTTTTTGATACGGTTTCAGCGGGTACGGCTCAAATGGGCCATAGTGCTGCTTATTATTGGAAAGGGAAGTTGCCAGCAGCGCAATTTTTTACAGCAATTCCTTTTGGTATGAACGCCCAAGAAATGAATGGTTGGTTGCACCATGGTGGTGGCATTGAGTTATGGCAAGATTTATATAAACCATATAATTTAATTCCTGCTGCAGGCGGTAATACAGGTGTACAAATGGCAGGTTGGTTTAAAAAAGAAATCAAAACTGTTGAAGACTTAAAAGGTCTTAAAATGCGTATTCCTGGTTTAGGCGGTGAAGTACTTAAAAAATTAGGTGGCTTGCCTGTATCATTAACTGGTGGTGAATTATTTACTTCTCTTCAAACTGGGGCCATTGATGCGACAGAGTGGGTTGGTCCTTATAATGACTTAGCTTTTGGTTTAAATAAAGCGGCAGAGTTTTATTATTATTCAGGTTGGCATGAGCCGGGCGCAAACCTTGAATTTTTAGTTAACCAAGATGCGTTTAATGAATTACCTAAAGACTTACAAGCAATCGTAACAGCGGCAATGCGTGTTGCTAATACTGACATGCTTGATGAATATACTGCACGTAACAATGATGCTTTAGAGCAGCTTGTAAATAAACACGACGTTCAATTAAGAAAGTTTTCACCTGAAATTATGGCTGCATTAAAAACAGGTATGAATGAAGTGATGCAAGAGCAGGTTGCTGCTGATCCTAAAATGAAAGAAATATGGCAGTCTTATCAAGCTTTTTATACGCAAGCTAAGTCTTATCATGATATTTCTGAAAAAGAATATTATTTAAACAGATAGTTTGTTGTTGATTAAAGAAAGCCATATAGAGTTCACACTTCTGTATGGCTTTTTATTTAGCTGAACTCAAAGGAATTGATATGAATTATGCAGAAAATGCCCAATTATCTCCGCCATTATTAACATCAAATAGAATACATTTACGTCCAGCGAAGTTAACAGATTTTGAAAATATAAAATATTATCGACAAGATATTGAAAATTGTAAATATATTCGCCCTCCTGAAAATGATGAACATACACTTAAAATTGTAGAAGGGCTTAGTAAACCTTGGAAATTAGAACATGACCTTTGGAATGGCTTAGTGATATGTATGGCTGGCAGTGATGAGGTTGTGGGTGAAATTGTTTTTAAAGTTGAAGACTGGTACAACCAAAGAGCTGAAATTGGTTATCGTTTAAGTGAGCATATTGCTGGTAAAGGTATATGTACAGAAGCAGCTAGATTATTAATAGAATACCTTTTCACTGACATTGGCTTTTTTAAAATAGTTGCGAAATGTGATCCTAGGAACATAGCGTCATATAAAATAATGGAAAAGTTAGGCTTTGCCAGAGAAGCTTTTTTTAAAGACCATTATCTAATGGGAGATGAGTGGACGGATCAATACGATTATGGTTTGTTGGCAGCAAACTGGTAAGATGATTTAAATAAACTAGACACATCCGACCTGTTTAACGCATTTAAGCGTTAAACTAGCACGTAATTTACTGAACAATTTAATAAGTATGGAATAATAATATGGTCATTAAGCCTAAAATCCGTGGATTCATCTGCACTAACGCACACCCAGCTGGTTGTGCAGAACATGTTAAAGAACAAATAGAATATGTAAAATCAAATGGTCCAGTTGCAAATGGTCCTAAAAATGTTTTAGTGATAGGTGCGTCAACTGGCTATGGTTTGGCTTCTCGTATAACTGCTACTTTTGGTTCAGGTGCAAATACATTAGGTATATTCTTTGAAAAAGAGGGCACAGAGAAGCGTACCGGTTCTGCTGGTTGGTATAACTCAGCTGCATTCCATGATGAAGCAAAAGAAGCGGGCGTTTGGGCTAAAAGCATAAATGGCGACGCATTTTCTGATGAAATTAAAGCAAAAACAATTGAAACAATTAAAGCTGAAATGGGCAAAATTGATTTAGTTATTTATTCTTTAGCATCTCCACGTCGTACTGATCCAAAAACTGGTGAAGTGCATACATCTACTTTAAAGCCAATTGGTCAAGAAGTTACAACAAAAAACCTTAATACTTCAAAACGTACAATTGACTCAATCACTGTTGAAGCAGCCAATGAAGATGAAATTGCCAATACTGTAAAAGTTATGGGCGGTGAAGATTGGGAATTATGGTTAGAAGCTTTAAATGAAGCTGATGTATTAGCTGATAACTTCAAAACGACTGCATATACATATATAGGTAAAGAATTAACTTGGCCTATCTATGGCCATGCTACGATTGGTAAAGCAAAAGAAGATTTAGATCGTGCTGCGGGTGCAATTAAAGCATTAACTGCAGACAAAAAAGGTGAAGCTTATGTTTCTTCACTTAATGCAGTCGTAACACAAGCAAGTTCTGCAATTCCAATTATGCCACTATATATTTCTGCTTTATTTAAAGTAATGAAATCTGATGGCACTTATGAAGGCACTATCGAACAAATTGATAGCTTATTCAGAGAAAGTTTATTTGGTGCTACACCACGTTTTGATGCTGATGGTCATTTATTCCAAAACTATAAAGAGTTGGAAGATGACGTGCAGCAACGCGTGCAAAAAGTATGGGATACAGTAGATACAGATACAATTGATGAGCTAACAGATTACATTGGTTACCATAATGAATTCTTACGTTTATTTGGCTTTGGTATTGACGCTATAGATTACGATGTCGATGTTAATCCTGTTGCTGTTATTGAGCAAATGGTATAAAAATACGCATCACATTATAATTACTAATTGATAGTAATTATAAATTTAAAAACCGCTTACCTTATATTAAGGAAGCGGTTTTTTTATATCTATTTTTAATTTAGGTATTAACTCAGCTAAAAATTAGCTTTGATCTAAAATCATCGAAAATTCAAAAATAAGTCGTTATTTTTAATAAAATCAAACTTAGGTTGTTATTTATACAATTGGCTTTCTTTTTGAGAATTACTTTCATTAAAGTGAGTATTTGCACGATTTTTAGACTTTAGTCTATGCTTTATAGTTGGTGATAAAATAACCAGATTTGATTTAAACTTAAATTAGTTAATTTGTAAGCATTAATTTCAATAATGCCCTCGCAAAGACTAGGGTTTTAATGCTAAAATCCCGCAAATTATTTTAGTTTCGCTGTGTAGTCTTTTCTTGTTTGAATTTTTATATTCAAATGGGGCACCTTTACGGGAGCTTATAAAAAGTTGGGTTGCTTTTTTAAGTTAGATTACGTGGCCGGTTAGATGAACAGTTTCTTTCCTTTAATGTAATGCAAGTGTCTATGATCAATATAAAAAAAGGTCTGGATCTTCCAATAGAAGGTGCACCACAGCAGGTAATTCATGACGGTTCTGCCGTTAAACGAGTTGCAGTGCTTGGTGAGGAATTTATTGGAATGCGTCCGTCCATGCAAGTTCGATTGGGTGACCAAGTCAAAAAAGGCCAAGTTCTTTTTTCAGATAAAAAGACTCCTGGCGTAAAATTCACAGCAACAGCTTCGGGTGTTGTTAAAGAGATTAACCGTGGTGCAAAGCGTGTTTTGCAATCAGTTGTTATCGAAGTCGATGGCAATGAGCAAATCACTTTTGACTCTTTCACTTTAGATTCGCTTGCGACTCTAGATCGTGAAAAAGTTCAAAACGTACTGGTTGAATCGGGACAGTGGACAGCAATGCGCACTAGACCATTCAGCAAAGTGCCAGCTTTGGATACTAAGCCAAATTCAATCTTTGTAACCGCTATGGATACTAATCCATTAGCCGCTGATCCAGTTGTTGTGATCGGTGAAAATAGTGAAGCTTTTGAAGCTGGACTATCTGTGGTTTCTCGTTTGACTGATGGTAAGGTTTTTGTCTGTAAACTAGCTGGAACGTCTATTCCAAACTCTTCTATTGCTTCTGTTGAAGTGCAAGAGTTTGCAGGTGTTCACCCAGCAGGTTTAGTTGGCACTCATATCCATCACTTAGATGCTGCATCTGCAAGCAAACAAGTATGGCACTTAGGTTACCAAGATGTAATTGCTTTTGGTAAACTTTTCCTTACTGGTGAAATTTTCACTGACCGTGTTATCTCAGTTGCAGGTCCTGCAGTTAAGAACCCACGTTTAGTTAAAACACAACTAGGTGCTAACCTTGATGATTTAATTAGTGGTGAATTAGAAGACGGCGAAAACCGTGTTATTTCTGGTTCAGTATTATCTGGTTCTACGGCAAATGGCGTTCACGCGTATCTTGGTCGTTACCATAATCAAGTTTCAGTATTAGCTGAAGGTCGTGAAAAAGAATTATTCGGTTGGATCGCTCCTGGTTCTAAGAAATTCTCTGTAACACGCACTTTCTTATCTCATTTATCACCTAAGCGTCTGTTTAATATGACTACGTCTACTGGTGGTTCTGAGCGTTCAATGGTGCCAATTGGTAACTATGAGCGAGTAATGCCGTTAGATATCCTTCCGACTCATTTATTACGTGATTTAATTGTACGTGATCTTGATAGTGCAGTTTCTTTAGGTGCACTTGAATTAGATGAAGAAGATTTAGCGTTATGTACTTTCGTTTGCCCAGGTAAATACGAATATGGCGTAATTCTTCGTGATTGCCTGAATACAATCGAGAAGGAAGGCTAATAATGAGCTTAAAGAATTATTTAGAAAAGATTGAACCTAATTTCGAGCCGGGCGGAAAATACGAGAAATTTTTTGTACTGTATGAAGCAGCTGCAACTATTTTCTACACGCCGGGTTTCGTAACTAAAAACGGTTCTCACGTACGTGATAATATCGATCTAAAACGTATTATGATTCTAGTATGGATGGCAACATTCCCAGCTATGTTTTTTGGTATGTTTAACATTGGTCATCAAGCTGCTGACGCACTTGCTGGCGGCGCTGTTTTAGCTGATAGCTGGCAGGTTGGTCTGTTCCAAATGTTAGGTGGTGAGTTAACCTCATCCTCTGCTTGGGGCGCCAAAATGTTCTACGGTGCGTGTTTCTTCTTACCTATCTACGCAACTATTTTTGCGGTAGGTGGTTTTTGGGAAGTGATTTTTGCGGGTATCCGTAAACATGAAGTAAATGAAGGTTTCTTTGTTACTTCTGTATTGTTTGCGCTTATTCTTCCTGCAACTATCCCATTATGGCAAGTTGCACTAGGTATTACTTTTGGTGTTGTAATCGCTAAAGAAGTATTTGGTGGTACAGGTCGTAACTTCTTAAACCCTGCATTAGCGGGCCGTGCATTCTTATTCTTTGCATACCCAGCAGCAATTTCAGGCGATACAGTTTGGACTGCAGTAGATAACTTCTCTGGCGCAACTATGCTTGCTCAAGGTGTTATGGGTTCAATTGATTTCTCTAACATGGATTTATGGTTCGAGTCGTTCTACGGCTTTGTAGCTGGTTCAGTTGGTGAAACTTCTACGCTAGCGCTTGCGATTGGTGGTTTATTCTTAATGTATGTTCGTATTGCATCATGGCGCATTGTTGCTGGTGTAATGATCGGCATGATCGCAACATCTTTACTATTAAATGCAGTGGGTTCTGAAACGAATCAAATGTTTGCTATGCCTTGGCATTGGCATTTAGTACTAGGTGGCTTTGCTTTTGGTATGTTCTTCATGGCAACAGACCCAGTATCTGCATCATTTACTGATACAGGTAAATGGTACTACGGTGCTTTAATTGGTTTTATGGTTGTGATGATCCGTGTTGTAAACCCTGCATACCCAGAAGGTATGATGTTAGCTATCTTATTCGCTAACTTGTTTGCACCGTTATTCGATCACTTCGTTGTACAGTCGAATATCAAACGGAGGTTAGCGCGCAATGTCTAGTAATAAAGAAACAATCGGTAAAACGCTTGGTGTTGTAGTTGGGTTATGTTTAGTGTGTGCTGTTTTAGTATCTACTGCTGCAGTTCAACTTCGTCCATTACAAGATATAAATAAAGCGATAGATGTTCAAACAAATATCTTAGCTGCTGCTGGCATTGAAGTTAAAGAAGGCGCTGATATTTCAGCTGTCTTTGGCGAAAATGTAGAAGCTAAAGTAGTTAATATGAAAACTGGTAAGTTTGTTGATACTGATCCAAATAGCTTTGATTTCGAGAAAAGTAAATTTGATCAAAAAATCAGTTTCAAACTTGATAAGCAAACAGATGTTGCTGGTATTCAACGTATGACTAAAGAGTCACCTGTATATTTTGTTAAAGAAAGTGGCAAAATAAACACGATCATTTTACCTGTACAAGGTTATGGTTTATGGGGTGTAATGTTTGGTTTTATTGCGTTAGACGTTGATACAACTACTGTTAAAAACATTAACTTTTATAAGCACAATGAAACTCCAGGCTTAGGCGGCGAGATTCAAAACCCTAAATGGGTTGCAACTTGGGCTGGTAAACAGCTTCCTGTTGATGTACTTAAAGGTTATACGGGTAACGACGTTAATAAGTTAGATGGCCTTTCAGGTGCAACTTTAACTTCAATTGGTGTTGATAATACGTTTAAATTCTGGACAGGTGAAAACGGCTTTGGTCCTTTCCTTGCAGAAGTTCGTAAAGGAGCGTTGAACTAATGGCTGATTCTAAAGAAATCAAACAGGCGCTACTTGGCCCTGTATTTGCTAACAACCCAATTGCACTACAAGTGCTAGGTGTTTGTTCTGCATTAGCGGTAACTTCAAGCCTTAAAAATGCTTTGATCATGACTATGGCTGTAATGGTTGTAACTGCATTTTCAAGCATGTTCATCTCAATGCTACGTAACATGATACCTTCAAGCGTACGTATCATTGTACAAATGACAATTATCGCATCTGTGGTAATCATTGTTGACCAAGTATTACAAGCTTACTCTTATGCAACTGCAAAAGAGCTATCAGTATTTGTTGGTCTAATCATTACTAACTGTATTGTAATGGGTCGTGCTGAAGCATACGCAATGAAAACTGGTCCTTTGATGTCATTTGTTGATGGTATCGGTAATGGTTTAGGTTACGGCGTAGTATTATTAACTGTTGGCTTTATTCGTGAACTATTCGGTAAAGGAACATTATTTGATGTTTCAATTATTCCATTAGTTGCAGACGGTGGTTGGTACCATCCTATGGGTCTACTGATCTTACCACCAAGTTCTTTCTTCATTATTGGTTTATTCATATGGGTACTACGTACTTATAAGAAAGACCAAGTAGAAAAGGCTTAAGGGGATAATAATGGAACATTATATTAGTTTATTTGTAAAAGCGGTTTTCATTGAAAACTTAGCATTATCATTCTTCTTAGGTATGTGTACT
>Ga0209396_1004171_pt1 | contig 14184 bp, 13 predicted proteins | sample GOMGulsemesocosm_6_FD_184638 | JGI IMG/M metagenome (GOLD analysis project Ga0209396, IMG submission 184638) | Methane-oxidizing microbial communities from mesocosms in the Gulf of Mexico - GOM8C Gulf of Mexico (SPAdes) (version 2) | ecosystem: Environmental > Aquatic > Marine > Cold seeps...
ACATAGTAACCCTCACTTTAAACACTTTAAGATAAATATATTAATCCATAACCACCTAGTTCACTGTGCGCATTATCACCTTTATGTTCAATAGGCCGCTCAGGGACGATTTTATCCCTAGATCGAAAAAGCCTCCAGCTAGGAGGCCTATTCCAATAAGCCACTAAAAATAACACCATCACATCAAATGACAATTAAAGTAAGACTTATGCGTTAACAACCGAAATTAATTTCAACTCAACTTGTTTATATAACGCCTCAATATTAATCGGTTCACTGTCGATTTTATTGGTTACCATGTGAACCTCAAAAACAGATTTTGAACCGTCTCTATATGGGTACACCTTAGTTGAGAATGAAACCTTTGCATTGTCTAACATGAAGCTTTGAGTATTATTGAATTTTCGTTTTAAATTCCCCTCAATAGCTTCTGGTTTATATTTAGAATCAACCTCAAATCTACGTTCATAGTAAGTCGTTTCTAAAAAAGAATTAATATCTAATTGTGGAACAGCATAAGGTAATATCAAACCATCCTGATGTTTTTTCACTAATGTCGGCATAAAGGTGACTCTATTAGTGTTTGGTGACGTGCTAATCTCAACTTCATAAATAGCACTGGAACCAGCCACCCCGTTGTCAGTATGTCGCTCTACAATTAAAAGATTCCCTTCAAAACGCCAAAAAAGTCTTTCATATGTAGAGTCAGAAACTTTATTATTATATGAGCTGAAAACAATATCTTTTACATTAAAGGGTTTTGGTAAAATATAAATTGTTTCAGAGTTATTTTTAAAGATTTCAGAGCTATCCTCATTAGGCGTGAGTTGGATATACAGACTATCTGTTGCGCATCCGAATAACATAGTGCAAATAAACACAGTTAAAATAAATTTCATTTTATTCATCATCATAATTCTAGATTTGTTAAAGATACCTCTAACAATAACCGTAATTGATACTAATTCCCGACTTAATTATTCAAGCGGCCGAAATACCAATTAAGCGGTAGGCGCAAGATGTTTAATGGTAAGGCATCAAGACCACTGCGCATAACGCATGTTATGTAAGATCGAGAACAAGATGATGGTTCGCTACGTGAAATATAGCGAACTAACTCCCAGCAAGAATTATTCTAGGCACGTAGCTGACGGCCACCAAACATCCCAATGAGATATTCCGTTGCCACAGCACATAAGTATTACCTAGTAATATTTATTATCATTACTTAAACCTGTTACATGTAACACATAAATAAAATGTTAATTTTGACCAATCATTTACAGCTTTTGATACCAATCATAGTTATGCGTATTATCACCCTTATTTTCAATAGGGCGCATATTCACGGTTTTAGCCCAAGATCAGAAAAGCCTCCGACTAGGAGGCCAATTTCAATGAACTACAATACTGCGAACCGAACAAAGACCGGTAAAATATAGTTAACTTCAGCTCAGTTTAAGAAATTTTTAGGCAATCATAAACTCATCAAAAAAATCAATTAACTCATTGTGAGCTGTGAGTGGTAATATATTAGCAATGTGTTGATCAGGTCTTACTATCACCATGCACCCGTTTGAGCGGTCTATATTACGCAATTCAAAGATATCATTACCTTCTTCTGCATGGAATACCTTCTCGTAGTCCCTTAGGCCATATTTCCCTTTGGCTGGCCATAGAAAATCAGGCATATCTTCAATTGACAGATCCTGTTGCTGAAATACACCATAAACATCAAATACTGAATCTATATCCGCGCCTTCACGTGTATATTTTTGCACAGGGGAAGAGTCTGCTGTTGCTAAAAACTGTATCAGATTATGTGCGTCGGAAGAAGCTTCTACAGGGCTTTGTTTATTACCAAAAACAAAAATTCGCCAGCGGCCATCTGCTTTATTTAGATGCCCTAAATGTTGCCTGTCACCGTCGGCTACTCGAAGAGCTTCGGCGGAATGGAATCGTTGACCAATCTTAAACCCACTTGCTAAATTTTGATTATTTATACCAGTGCAAATGTAAGAAGGGTTATATTCAATTGATGTTCCAGAAACAAACCCATTTTGTTTCGCCATGAACTTCTCAATATCAGCCGTATTGGTTTTAACGTCAGGTGCATTATTGTCTGATGTTGGGCTAGTGGCCACTAACTTTGACAACTGTCTATCTGCATCTATTAACTGTAACGCAACTTTTCGTCGCTCTGAGCCGTATGTCTGCAACAATTTTGGTTTACATTTCCCTTGTAAAACAGAAGCTACTTTCCAGCCTAGGTTAAATGCATCTGGTAGTGATGTGTTTAAACCCCAGCCCCCTTTAGGACTATGTGTATGACAGGCATCACCAGCAACAAATGCACGTGGAATAAGATCTTCTGGATTTCCGACGGGTGTATCATCAAACTTTTCTGCGACACGCTGACCAACCTCGTAGATTGACCACCATGCAACTTCCTTAACATCTAGTTTATAAGGATGCATAATTTTTTGTGCTTTTGCGATGACATCTTCGGCTTTAAGGTTAAGATCTGATGCGCGTTGATCTTTGCCTAATAAATCAAGCTCTATATAAAACCGAACTAAATAACCGCCTTCTCGCGGAATAGTCATTACTGCGCCATGTTCTTTTGACTGAATAAAGCTTTTGACCCTAATGTCGGGAAAGTCTGTCACTAACAAAAGATCCATCACTCCCCAAGCTTTGTTTGCTGAATCACCTTCTAAAGGGATTGATAGGCTTTTACGAACAGCACTTCTTGCTCCATCACAACCTACAACGTATCGGGCTTTAACGGTTTCAACTTTAGATGATAAAGAGCCATCGTTAAGCTCAAATTTTGCAGTAATAGGGTGTGCATTTAGATCCTGAGTGAGATTAGGATCAACATCTAATTCAAGTAAGCGACGACTGTAATGGGGAACAAGTTCTGTAACAGAGTGCTTCATGCCTTCTAGTAATAATTCATGAAGTCGTGCCTGATTAACAATACCATGTGAAAATTCAGATAGACCAATTCTCGCATCGGGTACTTTATGTGTACGCTTTATATTCTCTGATTTAATGTTATCAGGCTCCCAGAATGTATTCTGGTTTAAACGATAAGCCTCTTTGACAACCATATCACTGCAATTAAAGCCCTCCATTATCTCCATTGTACGACAAGATATTCCATCCGCTCGTCCAAAAATCAGAGGGCCAGTTTCTAGATCTACAATACACGTTGTAATGTCAGTGAACTCTGACAATTGCCTTGCCATCGTTAGTCCTGCAGGCCCACAACCTACAATTAATACATCCACTTCCTTTGGAAGATCTAAAATAGGTAGCGTAGGGGCTGGCTTTCGAACTGAATCTGGAATTTGATAGTTACCAGGTTTAAAACCATTTAAGTGATATTGCATTATATAGTTCTCCTAAATAATAATTAATAAGTATGTTACTTAGCTACTGTTGATATCACCCCTTCGTTTATGCCTATCATACTTTCATTTGAGCGCCATCAGCATAGCTAGTAACGTTAAGTCAACTTTGTAACCTTTAACTTTTTCGCCGTCTCGAATTTTACAAACAGCCTAAGAGCTCTGAATTCGATGGTCATCTTTCATGTTCATATCAGGGTGATCTAATGTTAATACTGCTGCTTTTATCTTCCACACCACTCTATCTTCATTGCGAGAACAAACTCAACACCTACCTGCAAAGATTGTTAACACGTTAACCATGTAAGTTAAAACGTTAAAATTTATAGCTGACATGTTAAAAATCTATATTGAGCATACTAATTAATATTACGACTAAAGTCCAACTTTCACAACAACAACACTTAATCGAATGTAAACAGTGGGTTACACGCCGCGGAGTGTTTTATAACACCACAGAAAGCAAATTAGCAACACTGTTTAATTGAAGTTAGTCACACTATTTTTTCGTTAACATTCATTATCCAGAATAAAACCCACTGCATCACGATCACATTTAATGCATTTAATTAACATATATCCTTTGTTTTACCTGAAAATTAGTTAAGATGTTAACTAATATAACAGTGGCTAAATTACTTGATTAGTTAATTAAGTCGGTGGTCAAACGTTTGGTTTGATGAATGAAAAACATAACTGAAAAAAGGAATAATGTTATGAGAGCAAATAAAATCACTTCAATCGCCACCTCTTTAATGCTTCTTCTTGGTGCGTCTTCTGTTTACGCAGCGCCAGAGAAGATCATAAAAATAAGTTCTTGGGGATCGGCTAACCACGGTATTAATAAAGTAGTTTGGCCTACTTGGGGAAAATGGATTGAAGAAGCTACAGATGGGCGAGTTGGCATAAAAATAGAATATGATTTGTCACCACCACAAAGTCAAATAGATGTAGTTACTGATGGAGTAGGCGATGTAAGTTGGATTTTTCACGGGCACAAAGCCGGTCGTTTTAAACTTACACAATTGCCTGAAATACCAACATTCTCGGAAGGAGTCAGCTCTGAGTTAATGTCGAAAGCTTACTGGCGTACTTACGATAAATACCTTAAAAATGGCCGTGAGCATCGAGGTGTGGAAGTTATGGCGCTGAGTGTTCATGGTCCGGGTCAATTGATAACGAAAAAGCCAGTGACCACATTTGCAGCACTAAAAGGCAAAAAGATTCGAATCGGCGGCGGTGTCATCTCATCGATTACTAAAGATATGAAATTAACACCTGTATTCATTCCAACAACGAAAGTTTATGAATCAATATCTCAAGGTGTCGTAGAAGGCGCTTTACAACCTATTGAAGCTTTAAGTTCATTCCGCCTTGCAGAAGTAGCAAATAATACTCTAGTTGTACCCGGTGGATTTTATAGAGGTAGTTTTGCAATTGTTATGAACAAGGACACCCTAAGCGGCCTATCTAAAGAAGACCAAGAAGCGATCAAGAACGTGTCCGGGGAAAGACTATCAGCTTTATTCGGAAAGATGTGGGACGACGTAGATCAAAGCGCTTATAAAAAAGCAAAAGAAGGCGGTCATAACTTTAACCCTGCATCGCCTGAGATGATTGAAGAGCTAAAAAAATACAGCAAACCTTTGACTTCAAATTGGTATAAAGTCGCGAAAAAACGCAAAGTTGATGGGCCTGCGGCATATGAATACTTCTATAAACAACTAGAGCAAGGACAATAAGACTATGCATAGTTTTAGTCTCTCTAATTTCATTAAACGTGGACTTGAGTCACTTGCCTCAATCAGCTTATTTCTCATGATGTTGATTACTTTTGTTGATGTAACTTGCAGGTATTTCTTTAACTCACCTATTTCTGGCTCAACAGAACTCATTGAAATTCTGCTGGCTATTATGGTCTTTATGGCTTTTCCATTAGTGTCATGGAACGAAGAACATATATGTGTTGATCTATTAGATAACTATTTTCCAAAAAGTTGGGTTGACTTAAGGCAAGTCGTAATCAACCTTGTTTGCTCCTGCGCTCTGATTCTAGTAGCTATGATGAATTGGAAATTAGCTGATCGCTCTTTTGACTATGAAGAAGTAACCGAAATGCTGGAAATCCCACTAGGATTTGTGACTTCAATTATTTCTATAACGGGGTTTATCGGAGGGTTACTTACTTTCTTTAACGCCGTATTTTATGCAAAAAAAATGTTTTCAAAGCCATGTAAACTTGAAAATCTAGCTAGAAATAGTGAGGACGTTTAAATGATTGAATCAATTATAGGGTTTACCGCCCTAATCGTTATGGTATTTCTTCGCTTACCACTGGCTTTTGCTATGGGCGTGGTTGGGTTTATCGGTTTCTGGTATCTCAATGATTACAACTGGAACGCATCAATGTCGATGGCTGCTAGAAGGATTATTGATACAGGACAAGATTATGGTTTGTCCGTAATACCGCTGTTTATTTTGATGGGAAACTTCGTCACTCGTGCAGGACTTTCTAGCGAACTATATATGGCGTGTAATGCTTTTGTTGGTCACAGAAAAGGTGGGTTATCGATGTCTACCATTTTGGCATGCGGCGGTTTCTCTGCAATTTGCGGGTCAAGTCTTGCTACTTCTGCAACCATGGCGAAAGTAGCAATGCCACCAATGCGTAAGTATGGGTACTCTGACGGATTAGCCGCAGCATCCATCGCAGCAGGCGGTACACTAGGCATTCTAATTCCACCTAGTGTCATGTTAGTAATATACGGACTACTTACAGAAAGCAGTATCAGAGAACTGTTTGCCGCTGGATTCGTACCAGGGCTACTTGGTATCGGGTTATATCTTCTTGCTGTACAATGGGTTGCTTTCCGTTCACCAGAGAGTGCACCACCTGCAGAACGCATGGAGTGGAAAGACAGATTCATTGCATTAAAGGGGATTTTGTCAACGATAATGCTTTTTGTATTGGTTATGGGTGGCATCTACATCGGCGCATTCACTCCAACTGAAGCTGCAGGAATTGGCGCTACTGGCGCTTTCGCACTCGCAGCTTATCGTAGAAAGCTAAATTTTAAAGTTATGCGTGAGATTTTAATTGATACTGCAAAAACGTCATCAGCACTATTCGCTGTCGTTATATCAGCATTAATCCTTTCTAATTTTGTTAATCGAGCAGGCTTGCCAACGGCACTAATCGAAATGATTCAAGCAGTAAACGTCTCTCCGATGATGGCTCTAAGTCTCATCTTGCTGATTTACATTATCCTTGGTTGTGTATTTGAAAGCATGTCTATGATGTTACTGACTGTCCCAATCTTCTTCCCAGTCGTTGTTGAGTTAGGATTTGATCCAATTTGGTTTGGAATTGTGGTGGTCGTAGTCACGGAAATCAGTCTAATTACCCCTCCAGTAGGACTTAATGTATTCGTTCTCTCCGGCGTAATAAAAGATATCAATACAGCCACCATTTTCAAAGGTGTCTTCCCGTTCTGGGTTGCTGATATGGTCAGACTTGCTATCATAGTGTTGATCCCATCTCTAGTTCTATTCTTACCTAATCTTATGTATTAATTGAAGAAAGATATATCATGTACTAGTGATGATATATCTTTCTTATAAATCAAAGATCACTTTATGACGAGATACGAAGATTCACTACCTTTGAGAGGCAACACACTCGATGAAAAATCGATATGGGTGAAGAGGGAAATGCGAAGCTATCTACATTACTTAATAATATTAAGTATATTGGACGTTGATCCTGGCTAAAATTGAAGCCAGGGATAGACATCAGAAACGAGCCGTATCTAACTCATGACGATGATTAAACGAGGTCAGATTATCAGAGATGATTGTTACCAGCATGGGAGCTCTTTTATGCGTTCGCGACACAATCCTTAGTATCGAGTCCACGGATTATTTATTCCGTAACGATTAGGTTCGCAGTAGCCTTCAATAACCTGCCGTTAAGTTTTCCACCTTGTCATCGCGGCAAAATTGCATAGCAAGATTACGCACTGACGTAGCCAACAAGCTCGCATCAACGCCAACACCAACAAAATGAGCGCCTTTGGCCGCATAGCTTTCAGCTAATGTTTTATCAACAGCTAACACTCCAGCTGCTTTACCGGCTTTAATAATGGTTTCTATGCCCTTCTCTACCGCGGCAACCACTGCAGGGTGCCCAGGGTTACCAACATACCCCATAGATGCAGACAAGTCAGATGGTCCAATAAATACACCATCCACGCCCTCGATAGCGACTATTTCATCCAAGTTATCAATAGCTTGCTTAGTTTCCGCTTGTACAATCAAGCAAATTTCATCATTCGCTTTTTGTAAGTAACCTTCAACGCCATTCCAATGAGCAGCGCGAGCCATAGACGTACCTAAGCCACGGATACCCTGCGGTGGATATAACGAATCTTGCACTAATTTACGAGCCTGCTCTGCAGTATTTACCATAGGGATAAGTAAGGTTTGCGCACCAATATCAAGCAGTTGCTTGATTATAGCGGTAGTGCCTTCTGGTGGCCGAACTAAAGCTGGTACACCATAAGGTGCAATAGCTTGCAAATGCTGCTGTACTCCACGTAAATCGTAAGGAGCATGCTCTGCGTCAATTAATAGCCAGTCAAAGCCAGCACCGGCTCCAATTTCGGCACAAATACTGTCAGGAAGTCCCATCCACAACCCAAATTGGGTCCTATCAAACCTGATGGCCTGTTTAAATTTATTTTTTGGTAATTTCATTATTATGCTTTCCTAAATAAAATAACAAGAGTCCTAAATGAAATGACAAGAAATAGTGCCTAACGGACCATAATCAGCATTAACGGTATCACCCTTTTTGACTGGCACGGGTGCAGTAAAAGAACCGGATAAGATGATTTGACCTGGCTCTAAAGACACACCGTGGGGAGCAAAGCGTTTCGCAACCCAACAAATACCATTTGCAGGATGATTAAGTACTGCGGCAGCTAACCCCGTTTCCTCAACTACGCCATTGATATTCAAAATTCCACCACACCAACGTAAATCCATTTCTAGCGGTTTAATTGGTCGACCTCCGATGATAATGGCTGCATTCCCAGCATTGTCGGCAACTGTATCAAATACTTTTCGGGTATACCCAGTATCTGGGTCTTTACGATGTGTTCTCGCGTCAATAATTTCTAACGTAGGTACCACATAATCGGTTGCGTTTAACACATCAAAAATGGTCACGTTATCACCTTCAAGGCGATCTTTTAAAATAAAGGCGAGTTCGACTTCAATACGTGGGTCACAAAATTTTGAAACATCGATTTGGGCGCCATCGTTAAAAACCATGCTATCCAAGAGAACACCAAAATCAGGTTCTTCTATGTTTAATGCTTTTTGCATTGCGCGTGAGGTATAGCCAATTTTATATCCTACAATTTTTTGGCCTTGCGCTACTTTTTTATTCACCCAACTCTTTTGGATCGCATAGCCATCTGCTAACGTCATGTCGGGGTGTGCTATTGATAACGGCAAACCTTGCTTGCTATTAACTTCTGCCTCTAAGTGGTCTATTGCTGCTTGTTCAATAATCTTTTCACTAAGCATGCTTAAATCCTTTTATCACTTCGCAAGGTGATCACGAAGATTGTTTTGATTAAATTTATGAACAGGTAACTCTGTTAACTCAAATGAAATAGCAAGGCCTTGGTTTTCATAAATCGCAGCTAGATGCTCAGATAACACATTAAATAGTATTTTCGCTGCACTGACCTTTTTGGCTTCACTACGACCTGAACCAATGCGTACATTTAAGTGAACAAAGCCAAATGTAGCAGTCCCATCTGCGATTCTGAAATGTGCGCAACCGTGTGCTCTACAGCGAATACCTGCTAACGGGAAAACCCCCGTTCCCACAGCTTCATCAATCAAATTTGTAAACAAGCCATCTAAGTCAAGCGACTCGCTTTCTAAATTGTCTGAATATTCTAAAATGAAATGTGGCATAAAAATTCTCTATTTTATTCAACGGGAAAAATTGCATTGATCTGACCTGTACCGGAACTGCCAAAATAAGGTGTAACAACTTCAACTTTACCTTGATATTCATCCCAGCCTAATGCGCCAAGCAGCATCGCCGTATCATGCATAAAGCCTTCGCCGTGACATTTCAGTGCATATTCAGGTAACATTTCAACGAATTCTTTCCATTCGCCTTGTTCCCACATGTCCACAACACGGTGATCAATGTTTTCTAACAAGGGCGACCATACTTTATGCAAGTACTGTTCTGACACCCCATTTTGCGCAAACCGATGCGATAGAGAACCAGAAGCAAAAATAGCCACCGTCCCATCATATTCTTCTTCAATTGCTTTTCTTAAAGCCGCGCCAAGTTTAGCGCTTTGTTCTAAATCATGAACCTGACACATGGCAGAAATAGACACCACTTTAAAATGCTTATCTTCATTCATATAGCGCATTGGCACTAAAGTACCGTATTCAATCCCCAACGTCGTATCTGAGTGTGCTCTGGTGACCACACCAGCCTCAGTCGCGACTTTAGCTATCACATCACCGAGGGCCACATTACCATCATAACTATAAGGCATATTTTTAATAAAATGGGGTAACTCATTACTGGTATATACCCCTTCAAAATGCGGTGCGTTATTAATATGATAACCAGAGTTAACCAACCAGTGAGTATCAAATACGACGATCGTATCCACCCCGAGATCACGACAACGTCGTGATATTTCTTTATGGCCGTTAATCGCGGCTTCACGACAACCTTTATGCTCCCCATCAAGCTCTGATAAATACATTGATGGTACATGTGTTATTTTGGCCGCAAATGCAAGTTTACCCATAAGACTCTCCAGTATATTGGTTTAAGAAACGCCTAAAATAGGCACTGTATGTGTACCATGTGCGATACACACATTTTTAGTTTCCATATAGAAATCAAAACTCCAATCACCACCATCGCGGCCAATACCTGATGATTTTATGCCACCAAATGGTGAAGGTAAATTACGGTTGTTTTCTGAATTAACCCACAACATACCCGACTCAACATGTTTCGCCATGCGCATAGCACGGCCTGTATTTTCAGTCCAAATATAACCAGATAAACCATAATCGGAGTCATTCGCGATGATAATGGCTTCTTCTTCAGTATCAAAACTAACCGTAGTTAAGACCGGGCCAAAAATTTCTTCACGCGCAATGCGCATCGTATTATCAGCATCGGTAAACAGCGTTGGAGAAACGTAATTACCATCACCGAGATCTGCACGGCGCACACCACCGACTTTAGTTGTCGCCCCATCTTGCTGGGCGATAGTCATGTAACTCATCACTTTATCAAAATGTTCTTTGTGAACCAAAGGACCAACTTCAGTAGCAGGATTAAGTGGGTGACCAACTTTTAAGTTACGCACTCGCTGTTCTAATGCAGCTAAGAACTTATCTTTAATGCCACTCTGTATTAATAAACGGCTCGACGATGTGCAACGTTGGCCATTAAGGCTGTAAATCATAAAAACGACAGCATCGAGTGCCCGTTCAAAATTAGCATCATCAAATACAATGACAGGGTTCTTGCCCCCTAATTCAAAATGTACTCGCTTTAACGTCTCGGCACCTTGGCGCATAATATGGCGACCCGTTGAAGAATCACCGACTAAGGCAATAGCTTTGATCTCAGGGTGCTCAGTTAACCGTTTACCAACCGTCTCACCAAAGCCATTAACCATATTCCAAACACCATCAGGAATGCCTGCCTTTTTCGCTATTTCAGCTAAAAGCGTTGCACTTAATGGGGTTAATTCAGCCGGTTTGTGAACGATTGTGCAACCAGCGGCTAAGGCTGGTGCTATTTTCCATGTTGCCAACATAAATGGCGTATTCCAAGGAGTGATGATCCCGACAGGGCCAATAGGTGAACGCACGGTAAAATTAGTGTGGTGTTCCTGATGAAGTGACGAGCCATTCGCTGCTTCAGTCGCTTTATCAGCGAAAAATCTAAAATTAGCCGCACCACGGATCGCGGCCTGTTTCATAAATCGAATAGGTTGACCACAGTCCATTGACTCAACCAAGGCGATCTCATCTGCGCGTTCAACGACCATATCTGCAAAATGATGTAATATTTTTTTACGTTCGGCACCAGGCATATCACGCCACGCCGGAAATGCTTTGGCGGCGGCAACACATGCCTTATCAACATCTACCTCAGTCCCTTCTGAGACTTCACCAAGTGCAGTGTTATCGACCGGTGTTAAATTCGTGAACGTTTTATCATTTACATAAAATTCACCATCAATAAAGTGCCCGACTGGAGAATTTTTAAATCGTGTTAAATATTGCGTTGATCTATTAAGGTTGTTTTCGAACTCAGACATTGTTAGCTCCATTTTTTGATTAACCGTTGTTTCTTAATAACTCATCATTCATTTTATTTATAAACAATAGGACAGTTAATTAACATGTTAAGTATTACAAACACTACATGTCAAGTCGGATGATGATAAAACCCCGTTAATACACAGAAAGAAATTAAATAATGACAAGTAATTGCTAGGCTTTACTTAACGTGTTATACATATTAGCCAGTGGGATTGTAATGATTGAGGAGATGAAATGCGATTTTTAACATTTAAGCATGCAGAGAAAGAATCTTGGGGTGTAATCACCAATGAAGGAATTATTGATTTAGGTCGTTTAGTTGGTGGTAGCTTATTAGAGGTGCTACAGAACGATAAACTTGACGCGATGAAAAAACTAAGCAAAGCGCTAGAGATTGATTATAAAGCTAAAGACGTTGAGTTTTTACCACCGATCAGCAACCCAGGGAAGATCGCTTGTGTTGGCGTTAACTATGCGAACCGCAATGCTGAATATAAAGATGGCTCTGAAGCGCCTCAGTATCCAAGCCTATTTATACGAACACCCGATTCATTCACAGCACATGACAAACCACTTATCCGACCGCCAGAATCGCATAAATTAGATTACGAAGGTGAAATTGTTATTATTATTGGTAAAGAAGGTCGTCGTATTGCAGAAGAAGATGCTTATGACCATATTGCCGGTTTAACCATAATGAATGAAGGCACACTGCGTGACTGGGTTCGCCATGCTAAATTCAACGTAACGCAAGGCAAAAACTTTATCCATTCCGGTTCAATTGGCCCCTGGATGGTCACCGCGGATGAATTTACTTCTGAACAATTTGAAAATATGCGTGTGACAACTCGTGTTAACGGTGAAGTTAGACAGGACGATACAACAGCAAGTATGATGTTCCCTTTTAAATACATCATTAGTTACTTTTCAACATTTTTCCATTTAAAACCGGGTGATATTATTGCAACAGGCACACCAAATGGCGCAGGCGCTCGTTTTGAACCACCACGATATCTAGCCCCTGGTGATGTTGTTGAGATAGATGTTGAAGGTATTGGTACCTTAGTTAATGGTGTTAAGGATGAAGATTTATAATTATGACAAAAAGACTCCGTAGTTTCGAGCGTTCACTGCCAATGGCCTTGTTGCAAACAAGAGAAGCAGTGATGAAGAAGTTTATTCCGACACTTAAAGAATACGGTTTAACAGCCCCGCAGTGGCGAGTAATACGAGCTTTGGAGCATGAAAGTGGCCTTGACATCAGTACTTTAGCAGAACGTTGCCATTTACTTATGCCAAGTTTATCTCGAATTATTAATTATCTAGATAAAGAAGAACTGATAGAACGCCAAGTTTCTGATAGTGATCAGCGTAGGTCAAAAATACTTTTGACAGATTCAGGCCGCGCGCTATTTGCTAAAATAGCACCAAAATCAAGCGAGCAATATACCGCGATAGAAGATGCGTATGGCGCCAGAAAGTTAGAGTTACTTTACGAGCTATTAGATGATTTAATTAAAACCTTAGAAGAGAAAGATTCATGACAAATTTAATGGATTATACGTTATTAAAGTCAGGTAGTTACCTCAATGGAAAATGGTCTGTAGAAGCTGAACATCATACTGAGGTAAAAAATCCAGCAACAGGTGAAGTGATTACGACGTTATGCCTTTCTAGTGAGCAAGATGCAAAAACGGTCATTGCTGCTGCTGACGTTGCTTTTCAGACGTGGAAAAACACCTCAGTAAAAACACGCTTTGAATTACTAAAAAAATGGTTTGATTTAATCATTGCGAATAAGCAAGATCTTGCCACTTTGATGACGTTGGAACAAGGAAAGCCCATAGCTGAATCGCTTGCAGAAATTGATTACGGCGCATCCTATGTCGAATGGTTCGCTGAAGAAGCCAAACGTATTTACGGTGATGTAATAAATTTACCAAGCCAAGATCGCCAAGGTTTTGTTATTCGTCAGCCGGTTGGTGTTGTGGCAGCAATTACGCCTTGGAATTTCCCCAATGCAATGATCACTAGAAAAGCAGCGCCAGCGTTAGCTGCTGGTTGTACAATCATTATTAAACCTGCATTAGAGACCCCTTTATCTGCACTAGCTTTAGCTGCGTTAGCGGAACGAGCTGGTATTCCCGCTGGCGTGATTAACGTTATTGTCGGGCAGTCTAGAACGCTAGGGAAAGTATTTACGGACAGCTCAATTATACGCAAATTAACCTTTACAGGCTCTACACCTGTAGGAAAGGTACTGATGAAGCAATGTGCCGATACAGTTAAAAGAACGTCAATGGAGTTAGGTGGAAATGCACCGTTAATTATCTTTGATGATGCAGACTTAGATAAAGCCGTTGATGCAACG
>Ga0209396_1004174_pt1 | contig 14175 bp, 13 predicted proteins | sample GOMGulsemesocosm_6_FD_184638 | JGI IMG/M metagenome (GOLD analysis project Ga0209396, IMG submission 184638) | Methane-oxidizing microbial communities from mesocosms in the Gulf of Mexico - GOM8C Gulf of Mexico (SPAdes) (version 2) | ecosystem: Environmental > Aquatic > Marine > Cold seeps...
CTCAATGCTTTACCTTCAATTTCAGCCGTAACATATTGGCCTATTTTAATTGGGGAACCATAAGTCGTAGTAGCATCGTAAGGTCGATTAATTTGCGCAACAACATACAATTGCTGAGACTGCTCATCAATAGCACTTTCCGTGCGAATGATTTTGCCATGCCATTGCTGATGCCCCATTAAATCTGATGTTAGTTTTACGTCGTTTTTATGCCCCTGCTCTCCAATATCACGATACTCTTCAGGTAAATTAATTAATGCTAGATCCTTATTTTTAATTGGTAAGCGAATTTCAACATAATCAACGGCAAAAATAGAAGCCAACTGTGTATTAGCTGAAACCACCTGACCTAAATCCACCTGCTTTTTCAATATACGACCTGCATATGGTGCAATAATTTTCGTTCGTTCTAACGATAACTCGGCCTTGTCTAATTGCGCTTGAGCAGAAAGTACTTTTGCTTTAGCGGCTTCAAGCTGTGGTTTCCTCAGCACTAATGCGCTAGCAGTTTTACCATTGCCTAGACGCTGCCAATCAGTTTCTGCTTGCTCTGCCCTTGCTTGCTCTTCCAGCAATACTTGATTAGCAGAAAATAAATTAGCCTGTGATACTTTGACTTCTGACTTGTGATCTCTATCGTCAAGTTGAACTAACACGTCACCTTTTTCAAAAAAACCACCATCTCGAAACTGCATGCTTACTTCGTTGATCTGCCCTGAAACCTGTGAAAATAGTATGCTTTGTGTGCGCGGCTTTACCGTACCAAAACTTTCAACGATAACTTGATACTGTTGTGGTGTTAAAAGCTTAGTTTCAACTGTCATTTGAGAAGCTTTCGATGGTTTAAAGCGCTTTGATGAGGGTGGGTGATTGGAAATAATGGTCGATAATATAAGGGTAACTCCCACAATAACAGCGAGAATAATCATTTTCTTTTTGGTACTTGGCTTTGCACTAAGTTGAGTATTTTGAGACATTATTATTGAGCCTTGGTATCGGTGCTAGTAGCAGGGTTTTGTGTAGGGGTAGAAAAGTCGCCGCCCAATGCTAGGTGTAATTGGATACGGTTAGCAATAAGACGGTTTTTAAGAGTTATTAATGTAGTTTGTGCATCGAAAGAGCGAGTTTGCGCATTAAGCACTGTAGTGTAATTAACTAAACCGCTTTGATATTGTTCAAACGAGAGTGTAGCCGCAATTTTAGCATTTTCTTGTGCTGCCAGCATAGTTAGATAGCTTGACTTTAAACTTTCTTCTTCTGTAATAGCATTTTCTACGCCTGCAAAAGCGCTAAACAAAGTATCTAAATACAGTTGCTCTTGCTGTTTTAGTGCTAAACGTGCTTTTTCTTCATTTGCTGCTAAACGTCCGGCATTAAATAGTGGTGCTGAAAGACTCCCAAATAAGGACCACGCTAACGAAGATCCCGATAATAGGTCATCAATATCACCAGCCGAATCTCCCAAAGATGCTGTAAGACTTAAACTTGGGAAACGTTGCTTGTGTGCATACGCAAGACCAGCATCTTTTGCTAATAACTGGTACCAGCTAGCCATTAAATGAGGTTTTCTACTGATAAGTTCTGAAGGTAAGCCGAGAGGAATATCTGAATTTAATAAAGGTAGTTGAGCTTCAACCAATAACTCTCCTTTAGGGTAATATCCGACTAAACGTTCGAGTTTCCTAATTAATTTTTTTTGCTTTGACTTTTGCTCAGAGACTCTAGTTAATTCATTATTTAGCTCGTTACGTGTTAAATAAACATCAAGGGCTTCACTTAAACCACTATTATAACCTGACTCAATAATTTCTAAGTTTTGTTGGGAGTTTTTCACTCTACTTTGATAAAGGACTAACAATTTTTCAGCTTCAATAACAGAGAACCAAGTGGTAACTACATCAGCGACTAGTTGTTGCTTACTTTGTTCGAAATTGGCTTGCTCTGCCATATAATTTAAATTTGCTTGTTGATCAGCTGCAGAAAGCTTCCCCCATAAATCAAGCTCATAACTTAAGTCTAAGTCAATTGAACTTGAATTGCTTATAGTAGCGAGGCTATTATTTTTACTTCTACCAGAGCGCAGAGATAAATCGAGAGATGGCCATAACGAACTACCAGAAACAATTAATTGCTGCTTTTGAATCTCGACATTAAATGCTTGAATTTTTAATTGATGATTAGAGGCTAACGCAGCTTTTACTAATTGCTGAACTTGTTTGTTATCTAACTGACTTAACCAGTTACTTTCAACCTGCAAAGCTTTTTGATTTTCTTGCCAATTTGTTGGCAAATCAATGTTGTTAATATTTTCATCAAGTTCAGAAATATTTGAACAAGCTGACAGCAAAATAACTGTTAACCCGGCAAAAACACTTTGCTTAATGTTCGCTCGAAAACGACTTCTCATAAAAAGTAAACCACTACGACTATTTTGGTAGCTTAAGTGTACTCAATGTTTATGAAAAATCGTAATGACTTTACAAAAGTTTACTTGTAATAATTACTGAGCTGCGATGAGTGACATGATTTCACGGTGAGTGCCACTTTTGCAATTTAAACGTAAATTTTAAAATAAAAATATTGGGCTAGTCTTCCTCGACTTGACCAACATAAAGTTCAGACATAATACGAACCGACTTAATCATATTATCTGAGACTTCAACAATCTCTAGCGGATATCCTGCAATGCGCACACTTAAATTGGCTTCAGGAATATCTTCTAAGTATTCGATAATCAAACCATTCAGCGTTTTTGGCCCGTCGGTAGGAAAGGTCCAATTCATTTCCTTATTGATATCGCGCACAGTTGCACTGCCATCTACTAAATAGCTGCCATCGGGTTGTACATGCACTTCATCACTAGTGGTTGGAGTCATCGTGGTTGTAAAGTCACCGACAACTTCTTCAAGAATATCCTCTAAAGTAACTAGACCTTGAATATCACCATATTCATCAACAACTAACCCTAAACGTTCTTTAGCATGCTGAAATTTTAACAGTTGCACATTAAGAGCTGTGCCCTCAGGAATAAAGTACAATTCTTTAACTGCACGAATCAGTGTAGTTTTAGTGAATTGATTTTTAAATAATAATTTTAATGCATCACGTAAATGAATATAACCCACAACATCATCCATATTGTCACGATATAATAAAACACGTGTATGGTTAGACTGAGCTAATTGCTTTTGAATTTTCTTCCAGTCGTCATTAATATCAATTCCGACTAACTCGTTACGTGGCACCATAATATCTTCAACGGTAACCTTTTCTAAATCAAGAATACCGACCAACATATTTTGATCACGCTTTGGCAGCATGGCGCTTGACTCGTTAACAACAGTTCTTAGCTCTTCAGAGCTTAAGCTGTGCTCTTGCCTTTGTTCTGGGCTTATACCTATTAACATTAATAATCCATTGGTGATCCAATTGACGGCAACCACTAATGGAAACAATAACTTTAATAACAGAGTTAAGAATATTGAGCTTGGGAAAGCTATTTTTTCAGGGTATAAAGCCGCTAATGTTTTAGGAGTAATTTCAGCAAAAATTAATATTACTAAGGTCAATAATAAACCAGCATAAAAAATACCGGCATCACCATATAATCGTTCGGCTATAATACCTGTTATTAAGGTTGCAAAGATATTAACTAGGTTATTACCAATCAAAATTAATCCAATAAGCTTGTCGGGACGATCGAGCAATTTACTAACGCGCCTTGCACCTTTATGCTTTTGCTTTTCTAAATGACGTAATCTATAACGATTAAGGGACATAATGCCGGTTTCAGAACCTGAAAAATAGGCTGAACAAACGATAAGAATGCTAAGAGTGGCAAAAAGTATTTCTGTTGATATATTGTCCAAAAAAGGAACCCTATGTAATTAAAAAAAGACTAGAGAATACAAATTTTCTAGATATTGCAAAATAAAAACGTTATCTACGCTTTATAATAATATAAATTCTTTAACGAACCGACTGCCGAAATAAGCCAAGGTTAATAAAGCGCTACCGGTAACGGTTAATATTAACACTCGTTGTCCACGCCAACCAAGTTTGTAATGACCTAAAAGCGTCAGTGAGTATACAATAAAAGCCAGAATGGACAGTATAGTTTTATGTGCATTCTCATTTGAAATCATGCCATCTAAGAATAAAAAACCGATTACTTCACTTAAGAATAAAAAACACGTACCTATTGCGAGAATAATAAACAGTTGCCCCTCCACTTGCATTAAGGGGGGTAAATGACTAACGGCATTTAAGTTTTTAGTTTTAAGTTTGAAATGAATATAAGCCACTTGGAAAGCGTAAAGGGTAGCAATGACTAAAATACAATAAGATAACAAAGCAAAAGTAACATGGCTTATTACTCCAAACTCATGGCTTACCATAGGCGCATGTTCAATATTGGGCATAAACAACATCAATAATTGCCAAATTCCCGCAAAGCCATATATAACAGGTAATAATAAATTAACTTTGAAACGCAATGCAAACGCTGAAACAGACAAGCAAATAATTAAACTCACTAAAGAGATAACATTAGGCAATGCAAAGTTAATATCAGCCTGTGCCATTAAAAATTGAGCATTGCTTAAGGTGTGAAGCACCATAGCAACACAACCAAAAAAAAGTACTAATATCAAATTAGGACCTTTAGGGTGAAATAAACGAAATAACATCGCTGAAGTCGCAACGGCATAAGCCATAAATGCAATTAAAGAACAAATATCCGAAAAATTCACAACGTGCTCCCACACAAGAATTTACAAACTAAGGAATAACTTAAGCAAAGAATTCTAACAGAATAAATTTAAGTCACCATAGATTTGAATTATAAAACTATTTTTCTCAAAGGTTTAATAGATAAGAAAGCAATTAACCCTGCACAAGTAAGTCCAAACCAATAAGGTAACAATTCATGACTATGCTGCATTTGTTGAGCTATATTGATTTCAAAAAGGCCTAATGCCCAATCAAGTAATAAGCCAAAACCAATAGCAGATAATGAAATGCCTAATAAATAACGAATTAAAACGCCACTGCCCATTTCATTTTTAATTACACCCAATGTTGAAATGTTAGTGGCAGGGCCCGCCATCATAAAAACGAGCGCTGTGCCGGGCGAAATACCAGCCATAATAAAACCAGCAGCTACAGGCGTTGAAGCCGTAGCACAAATATACATCGGGATTGAAATAAGGATCATCACCAACATAGCACCAAGACCACTGCCATAACTTAATAAAAATGAAGCAGGTAAGAATGTTTTAATTAAGGTAGCAAAAATAAGACCGACTAATAACCATAAAATTAAGTCGTCTATAAGTTTAGTTGCAGCATAATGAATGCCAGAAGAAGTTTTATTAAGAAAGGTAACAGTTTTGTCAGATGAACTGCTGGATTTAGTGCTACTGCAACAGGATGATTTTTTTTCTTCGGTTTTCGGTTTATCGACTTTTTTACTCGCACAACAATCCTGTAGCTCTTCAGATCCTTTAATAGGAGCTGGTGTAAATTCTTTTTTTATTGTCGAGACAAATAAACCTGTAACAATTGCTGACAATATCGCCGTAACCGGTCGATATATAGCAAAAATAGGTCCTAATAAAGCATAAGAAACTGAAACAGAGTCTACACCGGTTTCTGGTGTTGCAACTAAGAAAGAAGAGGTCGCTGGTGCTGACGCTCCACTGCGCCTAAGTTCAGTGGCAACAGGAATAACCCCACACGAACAAAGCGGTAAAGGCGCACCAATAATAGCAGCTTTAATTATGGCGAGTTTCCCTTCACCTAAATGCCGACTTAAAATTTGAGTAGGTACCCAAGATTTCATCAAACCAGCAATTAATAAACCTAATAATAACCAAGGACTTGCTTCAGCACTGAGAGCAAGGAAGTTGGTCAGTAATGCAGATAAATATTCCAAAACATTCACTATATAATTTATAAGAAAGCTAAACTAGATCACAGCTTATCATATTTATTATACGGTGCATTAGCCTACATCAAATAACCCAAGCTTATTTACTCGATGTTAGCTTATTTATTGCTAAGACCTTTCGATTATTTTATTGGCGCGTATAATAGGCAGTAATATTTTATATTTAGCCCAATGTAGAGTCGTTCATGTTTGAGAATCTTTCCGATCGTTTAACGAAAACGTTAAAAAATATCAGTGGCCGTGGCCGATTAACTGAAGATAATATTAAAGATACGCTTCGCGAAGTGCGTATGGCATTACTTGAGGCCGATGTTGCATTGCCCGTTATCCGGGAGTTTATTGCTAAAGTAAAAGAAAATGCAGTTGGCCAAGATGTTTCTAAAAGCTTATCGCCAGGGCAAGTTTTCGTAAAAATAGTTCAAAAAGAACTAGAACATGCCATGGGTGAAATAAACGAAACACTCAATTTAAAAGCGGCTCCTCCGGCAGTTGTTTTAATGGCAGGTTTACAAGGTGCAGGTAAAACCACCTCTGTTGCCAAATTATCTAAGTACCTAAAAGAGCGTGAAAAGAAAAAAGTACTAGTAGTAAGTGCTGATGTTTATCGCCCTGCTGCTATCAAGCAATTGGAAACATTAGCCAATGAAATTGAAATCGGCTTTTTCCCAAGTGATATATCACAAAAACCTATCGATATTGCTAATGCCGCGATTGATCACGCGAAAAAGAATTTTTATGACGTATTAATTGTTGATACTGCCGGTCGCTTACATATTGATGAAAGCATGATGGCTGAAATTCAGCAACTTCATGCAGCTATTAATCCAGTAGAGACATTATTCACTGTTGATGCCATGACAGGCCAAGATGCTGCGAATACCGCAAAAGCATTTGGTGATGCATTGCCACTAACCGGTATCATTTTAACAAAAACAGATGGTGACGCCCGTGGCGGTGCTGCTCTTTCAATTCGCCATATTACCGGTAAACCAATTAAGTTTATGGGTGTTGGTGAAAAAATTGAAGCACTTGAGCCTTTTCATCCTGATCGTATAGCCTCACGTATTCTTGGCATGGGTGATGTTCTTTCTTTAATTGAAGAAGTAGAGCAAAAGGTTGATAAAAAGAAAGCTGAAAAATTAGCTAAAAAATTCAAAAGCGGTAAAGGTTTTGACCTAGAAGATTTTCGTGAGCAACTCGTGCAAATGAAAAATATGGGTGGCATGACAAGCATGATGGATAAATTGCCTGGTATGGGCAATATGTCGGATAAAATCAAAGATCAAATGGATGACAAACTGACACTGCGTATGGAAGCTATTATCAGTTCTATGACCAAAGGTGAACGAGAACGTCCAGATATTATAAAAGGCTCTCGTAAGCGTAGAATTGCCGCAGGTTCGGGCACACAAATACAAGACGTAAACCGTTTATTAAAACAATTTACCCAAATGCAAAAAATGATGAAGAAGATGTCTGGTAAAGGCGGTATGCAAAAAATGATGCGTTCGATGAAAGGCATGATGCCACCAGGTGGCGCTGGTGGAATGGGCGGCGGAATGTTTGGTCGCTAATATTTAACTCTGTTCGTTTAATTCTAAAAGGTGGCTATTAGCCGCCTTTTTTGTTTTTCACTTCAATATAAATTAATAACCAGACTGCCCTGCTTAATCTTTATGCTTGCTATATATATTAAAAGGCGTAAAATACGCGAGCTTTTCTGTCACCCTAGGTGTCAGGAAATGTCTGGAAAATTCGTTTTAACACTTTAAATAATAGAGGGCGATATGGTAACCATTCGTTTAGCTCGTGGCGGCGCCAAAAAGCGTCCATTCTATCAGGTTGTTGTTGCAGATAGCCGTAACTCTCGCGATGGTCGTTTCATCGAGAAAGTTGGTTTCTTCAACCCAACAGCACAAGGTCAAGCTGAAAAATTACGCTTAGACCTAGATCGTATCAACCATTGGGTTGCTACAGGTGCTGGTATGTCTGATCGTGTGGCTAAGTTAGTTAAAGATGCTCAAGTAGCAGCTTAATTAAATTAGTAAGTTAAGGAGTCGTTGTGGAAGAAGTAAATAAAGAAGTCACCTTAGGTAAAGTAGGCGCTGTTTACGGCATCAAAGGTTGGTTGAAAATTCATTCATTCACTGATGAACCCGAAGCTATATTAGACTATTTTCCTTGGTCTTTAAAATTAGGAAGTAAAATACAATCAGTCGAAATATCTGATTGGCGCAAACATAATAATGGACTCGTTGTACATGTTGCAGGTATTGATGATCGCGATATAGCCCAAAAGCTTGTTGGCTCTGAAATATTTGTTAATGAAGCTGCACTAGCAGAATTACCTGATGGGGAATTTTACTGGCGCGACTTAATCGGCATGTCTGTTGTTACTGACAAAGGTTACGACCTTGGTCAAGTTTCTGAAATTTTAGAAACTGGCGCTAACGATGTATTGATTGTAAAAGCTAATCGTAACGATGGTTTTGGGAAAAAAGAGCGTTTAATTCCGTATCTTTTTGAACAAGTTGTTAAATCGGTTAGCACTGAAAATAAACAAATTTGTGTTGACTGGGACCCAGGTTTCTAACTTGAGTAATAGCGTTTCAACAAACAAACGATGGTATGGGGTGATAAGCCTTTTTCCCGAAATGTTTGACGCCATTACAGAGTATGGGGTGACAGGCCGAGCGATCCGTAACGGATTAATTGAATTTCATAAGTGGAATCCAAGAGACTTTACGCACGATAAACATAGAACCGTTGACGACCGTCCTTATGGTGGTGGTCCGGGCATGTTAATGATGGTGCAACCGCTACGTGATGCTATTAAAGCCGCAAAAGCTGCAGCGAATATCGCTACAGATTCTGCATCAGGTGATAATAGCTGTTCTGATAAAGGACAAGTTAAGGTTATATATTTGTCGCCGCAGGGACGTAAACTCGACCAAGCAGGTGTACGCGAATTAGCACAACATAACAAACTGCTATTTATAGCTGGGCGTTATGAAGGCATTGACGAAAGGCTTATTGAGTCAGAAATTGACGAAGAATGGTCGGTCGGTGATTATGTACTTAGTGGTGGAGAACTCCCCGCAATGAACATGATTGATGCTGTAGCACGCTTTGTGCCAGGTGTTTTAGGGCATAATCAATCAGCTGAACAAGATTCTTTTTCAGATGGTTTATTAGATTGTCCGCATTACACTCGGCCAGAAGTATTAGACACTTCAACAGAAGCAATGTCAGTACCTAAAGTGCTACTCAGTGGTAATCACGAACACATTAAGCAATGGCGTATGTTTAAGTCGCTAGAAAGAACATGGACTAGAAGACCAGAATTATTAACTAACCTAGCTCTGACAGCAGAACAAAAGAAAATGTTAGCTTCTATTAAAGATGATAACAAATAATTTTGTTGATGCCTGTGAACTCTAGGAAGAAGGTATTATGAGTAAAATTATTGATATGCTCGAACAAGAGCAAATGAAAACAGATTTACCAACATTCGCACCAGGCGACACTGTTGTTGTACAAGTAAAAGTAACAGAAGGTGATAAATCACGTCTTCAAGCATTTGAAGGTGTTATCCTTGCTGTTAAAAGCCGTGGCATTAATTCTGCATTCACTGTTCGTAAAATCTCAAACGGTGTTGGTGTAGAACGTGTATTCCAGACACATAGCCCAATTGTTGACTCTATTGAAGTCAAACGTCGCGGTGATGTACGTCAAGCTAAACTTTACTACTTGCGCGAGCTATCTGGCCGTAAAGCACGTATTAAAGAAAAATTGGCAAAAAGATAATCTCTTTTTAAGCCTGTTTTGCTTTAGCAATACGCATAAAGAAAGCCTGAATAATTTATTATTCAGGCTTTTTTGTTTTTCAGCTAAGTATATTGTCGATAAAGACTCTACAGCACTAGTCAAAGCCAATTTCAGACGGTAGAATCTATCCATTAATTTTAAGAACAACGAGATGCATTCAGATGGGTAGAGCATACCAAAACCGAAAACTATCAATGGCAAAAACAGCCGGCGCAAAAACTAAAGTTTATTCTAAATACGGTAAAGCAATTTATGTGAGTGCCAAAAATGGCGGTATTGACCCGGAAGGCAACTTAACTCTACGTGGCTTAATTGACAGAGCTAAAAAAGATCAGGTTCCTACACATGTAATAGAGAATGCGATCAAAAAAGCATCAGGTGCAGGTGGTGAAGACTTCGTAGAAGCAAGGTATGAAGGATTTGGCCCAGGCAATTGTATGGTCATTATTGATTGCTTAACTGATAACGGTAACCGTACCATTAAAGATGTACGCCAATGTTTTACTAAAACCTATTCTAAAATTGGTTCATCAGGTACTGTTTCTCACATGTTTAATCATCAAGCAGTATTTGCCTTCAAAGGTGAAGATGATGAAGCTGTTTTAGAAACGCTGATGATGGCAGACATTGACGTAACTGATGTTGAGCTAGAAGACGGTATTATTACTGTTTATGCACCGCATACTGAGTTTTTCAAGGTAAAAACTGAATTTGCTAATTCAATGCCTGAATTTGATTTAGAAGTTGAAGAAATAACTTGGGTTCCACAAACTTATACTGAAATTTCAAGTGAAGAAGACATAGCTAATTTTGAAAAGTTTATCGCGATGTTAGATGATTGTGATGATGTGCAAAATGTTTATCATAATGCAGATGTTGCTGACTCATAATTTAGTTTGCTCATATTACTTATAAAAAAAGCACCTTAGGTGCTTTTTTTTATATCTACAAATAATATCATTTAGCTAGCTTTTCCAACATAACATTCACTGCATCTAAATGTTCAGGGTTGTTATGACACATTCCTTGAAAAACAGCGCAAATATCAAGGAAGTCAGGTAAATCTGTACGTTGTGCCATTTTCATCAACCTTTTAGTTAAACGCATTGATGCAGTAGGCTTATTTGCTATCTCTTTAGCTAAATTCATTGCTTCAGCCATTAATGATTCAGGCTCAACAACATTCAGTACAACACCAAATTCTTTGGCTTCATGGGCATCAATTACTCTGCCGGTAAAGGTTAACTCAGCCGCTTTTTGATAACCAATAACTCGCTGCATGAACCATGCGCCGCCATCACCGGGAATAAGACCTAAATTAGCGAAAGTTTCACCGAACTTTGCTTTAGTGGAAGCAAGACGAATATCACACATATTTGCAACGTCAAAACCTGCACCTATAGCTGCACCGTTAATAGCAGCAATAATTGGCACTTCACATTTATGTAGTGCTAAAGGTATTCTTTGAATACCTTGTCGATAACGTGCTTCAAGTTCTTGAACATCACCAGCAAAGTCACCAGCTCGTTCAGCCATATCTTTAATATTACCACCTGAAGAGAAAGCAGATCCTGCGCCAGTAATAACTAATACAGCTATTGATGCAGTTTTATTTATCCATTCAACTGTATTAACAATATCATCAGCTATCGCAGTACTAGTCAGTGCGTTGCGAACATCATGGCGATTAAAAGTTAAAGTGACAATATTATTATCAAGCGTAAACAGGCAGTCTTGAAGCTGTGGAGGTAATTTACTCATTAGTGCTTCCCATCAAAATATTTCTGTTGTTGTTTCTTTTGCCACTTATCACCAAACGGCTGAAACACACTGTTAGCATGAAGTGCAATGAGCACTGCGTATATGACACCCATATATAAAGTAAGCCACCACGCATCATTATTATTAGCTTCGTCAATGAGCGCTATCATCGGCCAAATTAGAAAGGAAAAAATGTAAATGGCTAACGTTTTATAGAAACCTTTTACTTTAGCAATATGTTGATTTGCTTTTTCTAAATTTTCTGGTGAACGGCTTAACTTATTTTCTACTTGCTCTGTTGCTAAAGTATCAATGGTAATCGACATATCCGCCTCCTGCTTTATTTGCGTTAATGGTGTTAACTCAATTTCAAAGACAGCAGCTAGCGACTTAAGTGATTCTAAGCCTACTTTTTCATTATTCTCTATACGTTGAATGGTACGAATACTCAAGCCACTGAAATGAGCAAGTTGCTCTTGTGACCAATTTCTCTCATTTCTTAATGCTCGTACATTCATATATTTCATCCTAGTGCTGTTCGAAAGTATATTACCGAACAACATTAAAGTTTATTCTGACAGTTAGCTGACAAACACCTGACAGTGAAACTTATTTCCTGTCAGATCCTTTATAATCAAAGCGTTATACTTTACTCGCTTTTTCTTCAAGCTTGACCTGTTGCCAGTACCCTTCGAGTGTTTCCAGTGAGTGTTGTTCAAATTTCACTCCTGATTTTTGTACTTGCCTTTCAACACCATGAAATCTTTTAGTGAATTTTTGATTCGCTTGGCGAAGCAGTTGTTCTGGATCTTGTTTAGCATGACGACATAAGTTCACCACAGCAAACATTAGGTCGCCCAACTCTTCAGCTAAAGCCTCAGGATTATTTTCTTTTATTTCAACCTTAACCTCGTCAACTTCTTCAGCAACCTTAGCAAAGACATCTGCAATATTATGCCAATCAAAACCAACATGAGCGCACCGCTTTTGAATTTTGGCCGCTTGTGAAAGTGCAGGTAAATTTTTTGGAATATCAGCCAAAACACTCAAGGCAACACCATTACTTTTAGCTAAGCGTTCTTGAGCTTTTTCATTTTCCCAGTTTGCTTTTATTTCTGTGTCAGAACTTAGCTCTTTATCACCAAAAACATGGGGATGTCGACGAATAAGTTTTTCACAGATAGCTGCAACAACGCTGTCAAAATCAAAGTGCTTTTGCTCTTGACCGAGCTGGCTATAAAAAATCACCTGAAACAGTAAGTCGCCTAACTCTTTTTCTAACTCAGAGAAGTCTTGTTGTTCAACGGCTTCAATCACGGCATCAGCAACTTCATATGCTTCTTCGATGGTGTGCGGAGTTATAGAAGTAAAGGTTTGCTTTATATCCCAAGGGCACCCCGTTTCTGGATCTCGTAATTGCGCCATTACCCAGCGCAGTTTTTCTATTGAGGCTTGCTCAGTTAACATATTTCATCAGTTCCATTATCTATAATTGTGATAAACTAGAGACGCTTAACTTCAATAACATCATCAAGTTGAAATAACTTACCAATTAAACGACCGAGTACTTCATTATTGGCAATCTCTATATTCAACAACATGGCTACCGTTTGTTTGACCTCATCTGAACGGCTTTCCATACCAACAATACTTACCCGTTCATTAGAAATAATGGTTGAGATATCACGGACTAATCCTTGACGATCGCTAGCGATCACTTTTACGGTAACCAGATAGCTTTGTTGGTTTTTCTCCCCCCATTGTACTTCAACTTCTCGCTCAGGCTGCTGACTGAGAGCGTTCGCTAATTGTTCGCAATCACTTCTATGTACTGAGATACCCCGCCCCTGGGTGATAAAACCGTCGATATCATCACCAGGTACCGGATGACAACATTTAGCCATATGAGTTAATAAGTTACCAACACCTGAAACCGTAATACCATTCGCATCAGCTTTATTTTTTTGCTGATTTTGCTGAGGTTTAACAAGGCTTTGCGGGTCAAGCTCTACCGGCGGTTTACTTTTTTCGTCATGATAGAGTAAATGATTAATTACTTGCTGTAGGCGTGCATTGCCTGAACCAATGGCAGCATATAAGTCGTCTATGGTTTTAATGTTAAAACGCCGGCTTGTAGCCATTAAATCTGTTTCAACTAGATCTAATTTGCTGAGCTCTGCATCAAGTTGCTCTTTACCTAGCGCGATATGTTTATCGCGGTCTAGTAACTTGAAGAAGTGCTGAACTTTTGCACGAGTTCTTGGCGCGTGAATATAGTGTAAATTAGGGTTTAACCAATCTCTACTCGGGTTTGGTGTTTTACTGGTTAAGACTTCCACCTGATCGCCGGTTTTTAAACGATGCGTGAAAGGTACAATTCGGCCAAAGACTTTAGCACCTATACAGCAATGCCCAACATTTGAATGTATATAGTAAGCAAAATCTAATGGGGTCGCTCCAGCCGGTAAGTCTATAACGTCACCATTAGGCGTAAAAACGTAAATCCTATCTTCGAAGACTTGGCTACGCAACTCATCAATCAATTCGCCGCTTTCACTGACATCATCTTGCCATTGGAGAATTTTTCTTAACCAGCTCACTTTTTCGTCGAAGCCTGTTTTTTTATCCGCTGTTTT
>Ga0209396_1004175_pt1 | contig 14173 bp, 13 predicted proteins | sample GOMGulsemesocosm_6_FD_184638 | JGI IMG/M metagenome (GOLD analysis project Ga0209396, IMG submission 184638) | Methane-oxidizing microbial communities from mesocosms in the Gulf of Mexico - GOM8C Gulf of Mexico (SPAdes) (version 2) | ecosystem: Environmental > Aquatic > Marine > Cold seeps...
TATCTATAGTCCAATAGGTACTATTCTCAACCGCATCCTCGGCTAGAATTTTAGTAACAACTAAGGCATGACGTAATTTTTCTGGCTCTAAAATATCTGCTTCGGTACAAATTTTATCTAGCCACGCATCAACGTTTATCTTACCGTTATGCTTTAAAGGCTGATCATCTCTTACTTTTACCACGAGATGCTCCTTTCTCTTTGGTATTTCTCAAGCCCTGAATCTGGCTTCTAGCCTGTTTTTTTGCTTGGGTTTTCAATCGATCATTCATCATAATTTTCCGCCCCTGACGACTTTTACTCGCCGGCACCAATAACACCATAGTTTCGATGTGATGGGTATGCGGAAACATGTCTAAAATTGTAATGCGCTCAACATCATAATCTTCGCTGAGGGTTTTCAAGTCCCGTGCCAACGTGGCAGGATCACAGGAAACATAAACCATGCGTTTAGCTTTACGCTTAATTAATTCGGCCATACATACGCTAGCGCCTGCTCTCGGCGGATCGAGTAAGACATAGTCAGGATTGGGCAGAGATTCCAAACTGTCGCTATTTGACAAGTCTGCTTTATGTGCAATTAAGCCACGGCCGTCTTTTTCCGGGCTACTTTGCGATTTACTGCTTAATTGCTCTGCATGTAACTCAATCGCACGCACCATTTCATCACTGACTTCAACGGCATCAACGATACAATCTTTTGCCAGTGGTACTGAAAAGTTGCCATGTCCGGCAAATAAATCCCAAACATGAGCACCCGCTTCAGGGGCTAGCCAAGCCTTTGCTTCAGCGACCATCAGCTGGTTGACCTTGGCATTAACTTGCACAAAATAGTCAGGATGTATGGAAAGATTATGCCCTAAGACATTGTGCGTTAATGGACTAATGACTTCATTTACCGCCGCTATCGGCTGCTCATCATCCGGACGAATATAAATATCTATCTCCAGCTCTGCCGCCCAGATTTGAAGCTTGTTACGATCGTTATCCGTCACCTTTTTCAATACACGAAAAACCAGTACCAGACGCTCACTGGCCTGTAAAACCTCGATATGAGTAAAGCGAGCAACCCCCTCTAACTGAGCTAGACGACCACGCCAAGCCTTCCAATCCAAGGCAGGGTGCTCAACTAGAACAGGGCAAATATCAATATTGGTAAGGTGTTTACTATTACTTTCACGAAAGCCGACTAATACTTCTTGATTAGCCTTGTTATAACGAATGCCTAAACGAGCACGACGGCGATAATGCCATTGCTGATCGCTTGCTATTAATGGCGCATCCCAATTGTCAATTTCAATGCCTTGGCGGCTAAGTTCGCGGGCTACTCTTTGTTGCTTAAGAATAACTTGCTGAGAGTATTCTAAGTGCTGTAAGTCACAGCCCCCACAACGCTTATAATGAGGGCAAGAGGGGTCAACTCTATGCTCGCTAACCTGCTCAATGGATACAAGTCGGCAATACCAAATCTTGCGCTTACGCTCAAGCATCTCGGCAACCACCGTCTCTCCAGGTAAAGCTCCTGGAATAAAATAGACATCACGCCCTGAGCGTGCAATGCCGTGTCCATCCGATGCAAGATCATGCACGGTTAACGTCAATATTTTTTTCACAATGACCTACATAATCAAGCGTTTGCGGTTAAATGGGGGCAATTAGTCTGAATTCAATCACCCTTACATTTTTTAACACAAATAGTCACAACAACTACGAGGGTTGGCCTACGAAAAAACCCCTGTCGACAGGTAACGATCACCGCGATCACAAATGATCGCGACAATTGTCGCGTTCTCAACGGTTTTGCTCAATTGCAAAGCTCCGGCCACCGACCCACCGGAAGATACTCCACAAAAAACCCCTTCTTTCGTCGCTAAGGCCTTCATCGTTTGCTCGGCATCTTGCTGATTGATGTCGATGACCTGATCGACTCTAGAGGCATCAAAAATTGTCGGCAGGTATTCTTCTGGCCAGCGGCGGATGCCTGGAATACTTGCGCCTTCTTGAGGCTGCAAACCGACAATTTGAATGTCTTTATTTTGCTCTTTCAAGAACTTAGAGGTTCCCATTATCGTACCGGTAGTACCCATCGCGCTAACAAAGTGGGTAATCTGGCCTTGAGTCTGCTGCCAAATTTCTGGCCCTGTGGTTTCATAATGCGCCAGTGGGTTATCGTCATTACCAAACTGATTCAGTACTTTGCCCTTACCTTCAGCTTCCATCGCTAAAGCAAGATCTCGAGCGCCTTCCATCCCCTCTTCTTTGGTTACCAAGATCAACTCAGCACCATAAGCTTGCATCGCCCAACGGCGCTCCATACTTAAGTTATCTGGCATGATCAATACCATCCGATACCCCTTAATCGCGGCCACCATGGCCAATGCAATGCCGGTATTGCCACTGGTCGCTTCAATCAGGGTATCGCCTTGGTGGATATGCCCTCTTTGCTCAGCCTTTACAATCATGCTCAATGCAGCACGATCTTTAACCGAGCCAGCAGGGTTGTCGCCTTCTAACTTCAATAAAATAGTATTACTACTGCCTTCATTTAAACGCTGAAGACGAACTAAAGGCGTCTGGCCGATGCATGCATCTATCGTTGGGTATACAATGTGGGTCACAAGAGCGTCCTATCGTTAACAAAGCTTGGCGATAATATTATATATAACTAAAGCTACGGATTTTAATCCCGATTCTATCTGAATTGTAATATCGAATCGAAATTAACTTATGCTAAACCGTAAATTTTAATAAGAAAAACAGCTTGAAAATGGACACCCGATGAAAAACTGGAAGTTACAAAATCGAATTTTGGCCTTAGTACTGTTACCAGGACTGATTGTATCGCTATTTTTAGGCGGTTTTTTTATTATTCAACGTATGAGCGACCTAGATTTACTGTTGCATGAGCGCGGATTAGCGATTGCTAAACAAGCGGCCCCAACTTCTGAGTTTGGTGTTATATCAGGGAATACCCCGCTACTACAAAACCTCACCAATAACTTATTAGAAGAACGAGACCTAAGATCTGCACGTATCTTAAATAAAGATGGCCAGGTTTTAGCCCACGCGGGTCCTAAAATGGTCAATAATTTTATTGGCAATACACAGCTAAAAGATAGTCAATTACAACTCTCCCAAACCAATAGCAGCATCCGCATTAAAGCACCGATATTTGCTCAAAACATTAGCATAGGCGAAATAAGCAACGAGCCGCTCTACAAACAACAAGATATTAGCCAGGACTTGCTCGGCTGGGTCGAAATTGAAATGTCGCTATCAAATACCCAAGTAGCCAAATATCAGCACTTAGCCACGAGCATCGCCACCGTTATTGCTACGCTAGCGATGTGCTTAATACTGGCAATTCGCATGAGCCGAAACATATCCAATCCTATTCAAGATATGGTCGATTGTGTTGATAAAATTAGTGACGGTAAAATTGATAGTCGTGTTCACGTCAATAGTGGTGATGAATTCCAGACCCTGGCTTCGGGAATTAATGCCATGGCCATTGCCATCCAACGAACAAAAGCTGAACATCAACAAAATATTGAGCAAGCGACTCACGATATTCGCGAAACCTTAGAAACCATTGAGATTCAAAATATTGAATTGGACATGGCGCGCAAGGAGGCACTGGAAGGGAGTCGCATTAAATCTGAATTCTTAACCAATATTAGCCATGAAATTCGTACGCCGCTGAATGGAATTTTAGGCTTTACCCGTATTTTACTTAAAGATCAAAGTGATCAACGCAAAACAGACCACCTCAATACCATTGAAAAATCAGCCAATGGCCTACTGACCATCATCAACGACATCCTTGATTTGTCGAAGATCGATGCCGGTAAGCTGGTACTAGAAAACATTGATTTTAATGTCCGTGAAATTCTAGAAGACGTGCTCACTATTAATGCTCCAGAAGCGCATAAGAAGTCTTTGGAACTGGTTAGCCTTATTTACTCAGACGTACCGCAGTTTCTGACTGGCGACCCTCTGCGCATAAAACAAGTCCTTACTAACTTAATATCTAATGCGATCAAATTTACCCCTCAAGGCAACATCACCGTTCGTGTTTTGATTTTGGACGAAGATATTAATCAGGCAAATGTGAAATTTGAGATTACCGATACTGGCATCGGCATAAATGATGAACAAAAAGATAAATTATTCCGAGCCTTTAGCCAAGCAGACTCCAGCACCAGCCGTCAATTTGGTGGTACTGGATTAGGCTTAGTAATCAGTCAACACCTGGTTAAAGCCATGCAAGGAGACATCGGGGTAACGAGCGCCGAAGGTGAAGGCGCTACTTTCTCATTCTCTGTGACGTTGAAAAAATCTCGTCAGCAAGCGCTGCCAATGGAAGAGCTTAAAGGCCAACAAATAATTATTTTGGAATCTGCTTCTAGTACTCGATTAAGCATTACCCATTTATTAGAACAATGGCATGTACGCTATAGCGATACCGACAATATCGACATTTTACTGCAATCACTACTGCGCAAATATCAAAATGGTGATCCTGCGGATGCTGTCATTATTGGCTTAAGCCGCAAAGAGCTCTACCAATCGAGCACGGCCAAGTTATTTAAACAGGTGAACAGCTACAATATTCCAATCATAGCCCTAGTCAACAGTGCTGTTTCTGAAGAACTTGAATACGCGCAAAAATTAGGTGCCTATCAATGTTTGGCCAAACCTCTGCAAAGCGGGCAACTTTTCAATACTCTATGCCTTAGCTTAGGAAAAGAGCTAGAAACAAACTTGGTTAATAACCGCATAGAAATGCCAGCGCCTACTATCCTGGCTGTCGATGATAATGAAGCCAATTTAAAATTGGTCAAAGTATTACTTGAAGATATGGGAATTAAGGTAATCGCCGCTGATTCAGGCCCGCAAGCACTACTGAAACTTGCGCAAGAAGATATTGATATGATCCTTATGGATATTCAAATGCCTGGGATGAATGGATTAGAAGCGACACAATTAATTCGTCAAAAAAGAACAGCAAAAGAATTACCTATTATTGCTCTAACAGCCCATGCGATTGCCGATGAAAAAGATAAGATTCTGCAAGTTGGGATGAATGATTATCAAACTAAACCCATTAACAATGATCAGTTAATGCAGTGTATCGAGCGCTGGACAGGCTATCAGTGTCGCGAAACCGCTCAACCTATAAGGCCTAGGATTGCGCCCTATGGCATGGCGGTTATTTCAAGAGAATTAAGCAACCCCTATAGCGAAAGTGAATTCTCTCCTCTCAATATGGATGACAAAGACTGCGTAATATTTGACCCCAAATACTCTATGAGGTTAGCCAATAATAAACTCGACCTTGCCTGCGATATGTTCTCCATGCTGCTCGAAGGGCTTACTGATGATTTATTAGAAGTGCAAAGTTTATGGCAAGGACAACAACACGAACAACTTTTAGGGTCCATCCATAAAATTCATGGGGCTACGCGCTATTGTGGAACACCTTGTCTAATGCATACCATGGAACAGCTTGAAAGTGGCTTGAAAAATCGTGATCTCGTCGATTGTGAAGAGTTATACCAGCTTGCTATACAATCTATTATTCGCATACAGCAATGGGCGCAAGAAAATGATTGGCGCGAGAAGCTAGAAGCTGTAGAAAAAGAACTCGCTTAACTGCAATTAACTTAAAACGGCAAAGGCGAGAATCATCTCGCCTTCATCGCTTAAGCTCAATAAGACCTGTTGTGCTTCCAGTGCCTGCATTCGTATCAATGCTTGCCCGGTTAAGGTCACTATGGGTTTCCCAGCATCATCTGAAGCTATATTCATTTGCTGAAAACTAATACCCTTAGCAATGCCCGTCCCTAACGCTTTTGCAATCGCTTCTTTGGCAGCGAAGCGCTTCGCTAAATAATTAACCGAGCACTCTCGCTGTTGCCAAATAATGATTTCTTGCGGGGTTAGTATACGCTGAGAAAAACGCTCACCTTGGCGTTCGATTACCTTAGCAATGCGCCCTTGATCGAGTAAATCAGTACCAATACCTTTAATACTCAATTCAATAATCTCTCGATAAAGAGCGAGGCATAGAAGGCTTAAGCTTGGGCATAACGAATTAGCTCACGCATTTCTTTAACCGCTTCTTTTAAACCAACAAAAACTGCGCGAGCAATAATGCTATGGCCAATATTGAGTTCATTGATACCTGGGATCGCTGCAATGGCTTCTACATTATGATAATGCAAGCCATGTCCAGCATTTACAACAAGTCCTTTTGAAAGTGCATAGGCAATGCCTTCCTTTAAAATTTCTAACTCAATCCCTTGCTGCTCAACTGTGTCGGCATCGGCATAAGCACCTGTATGAATCTCAATTGCAGGAGCACCACAGCGTACAGCTGCATCGATTTGAGCTTTATCAGCATCGATAAAAAGCGATGCTTCACTATTGATCAGGGCTAAACGATCACAAGCTGCTTTAATAGCTACTTCATTACCAATAACATCCAAACCACCTTCGGTAGTCAATTCCTCTCGCTTTTCTGGCACTAAACAGCAATGCTCAGGCTCGATCTCTTCCGCCAACTCCAGCATGGCTTCCGTTACCGCCATCTCGAGGTTCATGCGGGTATTAAGCACTTCTTTAAGCACATAAACATCACGTGTTTGAATATGACGACGATCTTCTCGCGGATGAATGGTAATACCATCTGCACCCGCTTCTTCAGCTACTAATGCCGCTTGCACAGGGTCAGGGTAGCGAGTCCCACGCGCTTGGCGTAGCGTTGCTACATGGTCGATATTTACCCCTAATAAAACTCGTGCTTTTGCCACAATAATCACCTAAATAATTCGATATAAATAACCGTGTTTCTACAATATAAAATTTATATACGCTGAAACAGCTTACGACTGGTTAGAGGTTTATCCCCTAATAATGGTTTTAACGCAAGCCTCGCGACTTGTTTAGCGACTTGCCAACTCGATGCTTGCTGCCAATCATCCGCGGCAATGGCTAAGATAGCCGCCCCAGAAAACCTATTACCCGCGTTTGAGATAGTAAGATTCCCACCGTACGCCTGAGCATTAATCGGCTTAAAGCCAGCACTGGGGTCAAAGTAATAATGCAGTTCAGGCAGAATATCGCGACAATCACAATCCTGCTGCCAATTATATTGATAACCCAGAATGGTTAATAAATGAAATTCGAAGCGTCGTAGAAAAGGTTCTGATTGCTGATCATTATCCAGCAGCAATAACCCCTGTAACGTTTGCTGATATATCTTAAATAGCTCAGCCTGCGGCTCATCTTGCCAGGTTAAACGCATGATAAGTTCATTAAGGTAAAAACCACAATAGAGATTTTTACCTTTAAAGCTTTGCCCCTTTAGCTCGGACAAACTGGAGTAATTGGCTTCAACATTCTGACAGTACTTTAAATGTCCTCGACCAGAGAACTGTATCTGATAAGGAATAAAAGGCTGCAAAGGAGGGTGTTTTTTATTTACTCGATACAATGCTGAAAAACGTCCTTGTTTTTCGCAAAATAGATCCAGAATCTGACTGCTTTCTCGATAAGGCTTACGATGTAAAACGTAATAAGTGGCTATTGAACCACTCTGTTTTAAATCCGCTTGCATACAGGCATCACTTCCAGGGAAATATTGATTAATCTAGGCCGTCGTAACCCAAACTTTTTAGAGCGCGCTCACTATCAGCCCAACCTGATTTGACTTTAACCCAGGTATTAAGCATGACCTTGCACTCGAACATTTCTTCCATATCCAAACGCGCATCACGACCAATCTGCTTAAGACGGCTGCCCTTTTCACCAATGATAATATGCTTTTGGCTTTGACGATCAATCAAGATTGCCGCGCTGATAACCAGTAGGCTATCTTCGTAGCGAAACTCTTCAATTTCAACAGTCATCGAGTACGGTAGTTCATCACCGAGCTGGCGCATTATTTTTTCACGCACTAACTCAGCCGCCAAAAAGCGCGAACTACGATCGGTAATCTGATCTTCAGGAAAGAGGTGCATCCCCTGGGAAATAAAGCTGGTAATAATACTCTCTAGACGCTCGACGTTATGTCCAGACTTAGCACTCATAGGAACGATATGGGCAAAATCCCTCTTAGCATCCAGCTTTTGTAAAGTTGGCAATAAATCTTCTTTATCCGCTAAGAAATCGACCTTATTTACCGCTAAAATAACTGGGCACTTAACGTACTGCAAAGATTTTAAAACCATCTCATCTTCACTGGTCCATTTTGTACGATCAATCATAAAGACAATGACATCAACATCTTTAACCGCACTTTGTGCAGCCTTATTCATGTAGCGATTCAGGGCTTTATCATGATTCTCATGCATGCCAGGAGTATCAACGTAGACCACCTGCACATCATTTTCAGTTTTGATACCCATGATTTTATGTCGAGTCGTTTGCGGCTTACGAGACGTAATACTCAGCTTCTGACCCAAGATATAATTCAATAATGTAGATTTACCCACATTAGGACGACCGATAATGGCGACATAGCCCGAACGTTCACTCATTTCATTTTCCATCGTGACTATTCCTCACCCATTTCTAGGCTAATACCTAATAGCTTTAAAGCTTGTCCTGCTGCTTCTTGCTCTGCGATACGTCGACTGCCACCTTGCCCAACGATTGATTTCTTTATATCTTTCACAGTACAACTTATTTTGAATAATTGCTCATGAGCACTGCCGTCAATACTTAGTACATCATATTTAGGCAAAGGCAGCTGCTTGCCTTGCAAGTATTCTTGCAAGCGCGTTTTTGGGTCTTTAAGTGGGTCATCAAGACTTAGTTTATCTAAACGAGACTGATACCACTGTAAAATCTTGCTCTTTACCGTGGCGGTATCTGAATCAAGATAAATAGCACCGATAATCGCTTCAACCGTATCAGCCAAAATGGATTCTCGTCGGTGACCGCCACTTTTCATCTCACCTGAGCCAAGATGCAAGAAGTCACCCAAACCAAAGTCACGAGCTAGCTCAGCAAGGGTAACCCCTTTCACCATCCGCGCACGCAATCGGCTTAGCTTGCCTTCTTTGGCTTCTGGAAACTTCAAGAATAACGCTTCAGCAATGACAAGATTGACAATTGAGTCGCCTAGAAATTCTAAGCGTTCGTTATTTTTACCACCACAACTACGGTGCGTTAACGCCAACTCGATTAAAGAGGTATCGCGAAAGGTGTAGTCGATGCGCTGACTAAGCTTTAATAATGGATTATTCACGGCTTAAAAACTGTACTCGTGATTAAAAGTTAAGGCGATGTCAACATTAGACATTACATGTTCACGGCGCTCGTATTGCCAGATCAAGGAGATCTGGCCCTTATGTTTGGTAATCACTAATTCGTTCATTGGAATCATACGCATACGATTAATCTCCAAACGATTATTTAGTAATTTTCGTACGTCTTTTACACTGCTATCACGATCAATGACTTCGGGTAAATCATCAAGGATACTGACCAGAATACGATCATCCCAATGCATGCCGAAGATCTGTACGATAAAATTTAATGAAAAAACCAATAATACAAGAAAAGCGAGTATCGCAATAAACGATGCGCCAACCTGTTTAGATTTATAATTTTGTTTAGACATAGAGATTAATCATCCACCTTGAGTACCGCCAAGAAAGCCGACTGTGGAATTTCCACATTACCAATCTGCTTCATGCGCTTCTTACCGTCTTTCTGCTTCTGTAGCAGCTTCTTCTTACGGCTGATATCACCACCATAACATTTAGCCGTTACGTTTTTACGCATGGCTTTAATGTTGGTACGGGCAACAACGTTGGCACCCATAGCCGCTTGAATTGCCACGTCGAACATCTGGCGCGGAATAAGCTCTTTCATTTTATCAGTTAATGCACGGCCACGACTGCGCACGTTGTCGGTATGCAAGATAACCGCTAACGCATCAACACGCTCACCATTAATCAGAATATCCAAACGCGTTAAGGATGCAGGAGAAAAATGACTAAAGCTGTAATCTAACGATGCAAAACCACGACTTACTGATTTTAAGCGATCGAAGAAATCCATCACTACTTCTGCCATCGGGATTTGATAGGTTAAGGAAACTTGATTCCCCACGTACTGCATATCTTTTTGCATGCCACGTCTGCCGACACACAAAGAAATAACATTGCCTAAGAACTCTTGCGGCACAAGAATATTCACATCAGCAATCGGCTCATGCATTTCTTCAATCGTGCCTGGGTCTGGCAATTTAGAGGGATTATCAATTTCAAATGTTTCCCCTTTGCGGTTCACCACCTGATAAATTACCGTTGGCGCTGTGGTAATCAAATCAAGATTGTATTCACGCTCTAAGCGTTCTTGAATAATTTCCATGTGTAACATGCCTAAGAAGCCACAACGGAAACCAAAACCTAAAGCATCGGAGCTTTCAGGTTCGTAAAATAAAGAAGCATCATTTAGAGAAAGTTTGGCGAGGGCATCACGAAAGCTCTCAAAATCATCGGAGCTAATAGGGAATAAACCGGCATAGACTTGCGGCTTAACTTTCTGGAAGCCTGGTAAAATTTCAACATCGGGAGTTTTAGTATGGGTAATCGTATCCCCTACTGGCGCGCCATGAATATCCTTAATGCCGGCAACCATATAACCTACTTCGCCCGCTCTTAAGATACCGGTATCGGTACGTTTAGGGGTAAAGATACCAATACCATCTGCGCCGTGATCTCGGCCCGTCGATAGCATGCGAACTTTATCGCCTTTGCGCAAAGTACCATTTTTAATTCGCACTAAGGATACAACCCCTAAATACGGGTCGAACCAAGAGTCAATAATCAAGGCTTGTAATGGGCCTTCTGGATCGCCTTCAGGTGAAGGAATCAACTTAATAATTTCTTCCAAAACACCTTCGACATTTAAACCACTCTTGGCAGAGCAGCGCACGGCCTCAGAAGCATCGATGCCAATAATTTCTTCGATCTCTGCGGCGACACGATCAGGATCCGCTTGCGGCAAATCCATTTTATTCAGTACCGGGACAACTTCTAGACCTTGTTCAATCGCCGTATAACAATTGGCAACCGATTGCGCTTCAACACCTTGTGCAGCATCAACAACCAATAACGCGCCCTCACAAGCGGCTAAAGAGCGCGAAACTTCGTAGCTAAAATCTACGTGTCCTGGGGTATCAATAAAGTTCAGCTGGTAAGTTTCACCGTCTAGCGCTTTATAATCTAAGGTAACGCTCTGGGCTTTAATGGTAATGCCACGTTCACGCTCGATATCCATTGAATCGAGTACCTGAGCTTGCATTTCACGCTCAGCCAAACCTTCACAATGCTGAATAAAACGGTCAGCTAGAGTGGATTTACCATGATCAATATGGGCAATAATAGAGAAATTACGAATATGGTTAAGCTTACTCACCAAAGAATACCTGTCATAGACAACGATTAAATAGCGCTGGAGTCTACTAGATATAGGGAAATAAGGCTATGAAGATCGCACGATAGCCCTATTTTTTCTACCTTACTATTCACTCATTCGTAATGGAATGAACATCGCAGATCCGCGACGTACAATCTGCATGGGTACCGAGCGCTTATTTGGCAATGCTGCTACGATGCGATCAAAGTCAGCAATTGAAGCAATTCGCTCACCATAAATCATTGCAATGACATCACCTTGGACTAGGCCTGCCATAGACCCTGCTCGACCATTGATGACTTTCGATACCAATACCCCAGCACCATAATTTCGTTCTTGCTGAACACTTAGCTCTGCTACCACAACCCCCAAGCGATTTTCTTGTCCCATTGGTTTTTGTGGCACCAGTCCAAGTTTCTGCCCATCACCATCAGGAAGAGCCCCTATCTCAAGGGTAATAACTTTCGACTTACCATTACGTACAATACTAAGCTTCGCTTTAGACCCTGGTTTTATACGTCCAACTCGATGGGGTAAGTCACTCGCAAGGTTGATTTCTTGACCATTAAACGCAGTGATAATATCGCCGCTTTGCAATCCACCGGACTCCGCAGGACTGCCCGGGACCAGCTGAGCAACTAAGGCACCCTTCGCCTGCTTAAGACCAAAAGATTCAGCCAAATCTCTATTAACCTCTTGAATAACCACACCTAACCAGCCACGGCTCACCTTACCTTTTTCTTTTAGCTGCTCAGCAACATCAACAGCCACATTGATCGGTATGGCAAAAGACACCCCCATAAATCCACCCGAGCGAGTATAAATTTGTGAATTAATACCCACAACCTCACCCTCAAGATTAAATAAAGGGCCACCGGAATTGCCGGGATTTATTGCCACGTCGGTTTGAATAAACGGCACGTAGCTTTCATTTGGCAAACTACGCCCCTTGGCACTAACAATTCCGGCAGTAACAGAATAATCAAAGCCAAAAGGTGAACCGATGGCTAATACCCACTCACCAACCTTTAGCTTGTCGGAATCACCAAGCTCCACTCTAGGTAAACCGGATGCTTTTACTTTCAACAATGCTAAATCGGCCCGTTCATCTGCACCGACCAATTGCGCATCTAATTCCCTGCGATCACTTAGCCGCACAATGATTTCATCGGCCCCTTGAACAACATGGTTATTAGTTAATATGTAGCCATCTGAAGAAATAATAAATCCTGAACCAAGGGAGGATTTTTCTTGCTGCGGTTGCTGACCTCGCCCCTGCCCTGGCTGGCCAAAAAAGTGTTTAAACATATCAGGGACTTGCTGCGGAATGTTGTAACGCTCTGCTAAAGCACCGTATTGATTACCGTGTTTTATGGTAGCAATATTCACCACAGCAGGAGAAGTATCTTGCACCAACTCGGTAAAATCTGGCAAAGAAGCTTGGCTAGAAGCACTTAATAGACTGAGACATAAGCAAAGAGTCGAATAAATTACAATTTTAAAATTTATCGAGTGAGGGTTTTGCTTCATCATAAGAAATAAGGTTCCTACTAGTTTATAGTCAATTCTATTTTATCGTGCTTTATTGGCTAGTTTTGATCAAAGATTGACGATCGAATGCCATGATAGTCGATGCACAGTTACGAATAAAATGAGGCTGCCAATGGCGCTTATTTTTCTCAGACCAATCGCGCGCTAACTTAAAGCCTAGCAGCATGGCGGCCATAGCGGTAAAAATGGAAGCTAACTCTCCGCCTAAAGCATTACCAAGAATAGCGCCCAATACCAAGAATACGAGTGGCACGCCATATAAAACCACCGTGCTTTTTAAAATGGCTCCTTCTGGTAAACCAACGACGATTTGCTGCCCGAGCTTAATACCTTGTTTAACATCAATACCCTCTTCATTTGAATCATCAAACGGCAGCCAGAGTGATACTTTTCGCCCCAATTGACTCATCGCATGTTGGCCACAACCTGCTTTAGCACTGCAACTACCACACGCGCTTTGCTGAATACCTTCTACCCAAGCACCCTCTGAGGTAATCTCAATTACTACAACCTGTTCTTCAATCATGTCATGCGCTCAGATATTTTCAGTCGATTATACGTGATTTACGACTCACTTACCTTGGCTTTGAAATTCAACAATACGGGCAAATGGCAATACCCCTTCTTTTTTCTCAATACTTGGGTCGGCAGGATTCTGTAATACATACTCTTGCAGTTGCTGCTGCGCTGCTTCTAGCTGTTGCTGCTCTTCTAACGACAAGTTGGATGCGGTTAACTCACCTTGCTTACTTTGCAACGCGGGTAACATTTGCGCATCCGCCAAGCCTAAACCATTATCAGGCTCAATAGACTGCACTCCAATCAACACGGCAAAAGTAACGGATGCGGCTACTGCGACCGACGTCAGAGGCTTATACCAAGCGGCTCGCGAAGTCTTTAGATTGCTACTCTCGTGAGTTTTAATAGGAGTCGATGTTACTGGCGCTTGATTAAGAGTATCTTCACCATCTAATGCTTTATTAATACCCAGAGTTAGATCAATACTATCAAAGCTTTCATCTCGCATAAGCGACCCCATAAGGTGATAACTCTTCCAGCACGCCGCTAATTCATCGTCTTTTTCCAATTGATTCAGAACTCGGCGCATCTCTAATTCGTCTGCTTCACCATCCATCAGTGCCGATAATGATTCTTTATTTCTGTCTGTCATATATATTCTCCAATT
>Ga0209396_1004185_pt1 | contig 14151 bp, 6 predicted proteins | sample GOMGulsemesocosm_6_FD_184638 | JGI IMG/M metagenome (GOLD analysis project Ga0209396, IMG submission 184638) | Methane-oxidizing microbial communities from mesocosms in the Gulf of Mexico - GOM8C Gulf of Mexico (SPAdes) (version 2) | ecosystem: Environmental > Aquatic > Marine > Cold seeps...
AGTATGCTCTAAATGTATTTTCGCCCAATGCTCATCACTAGTGACATTAACCGAGGCCATTTTAAGAGCAAAGTATTAACTCAACGGCCTAAATTGGGTATAGTTATAATTCTAGAAATACACCAATTTATAAACAAAGGTTAGCTTGTAATTATAATTATGATTGATATTGACATGCCTGCCTCTGAAAAATTTGTCTACTTAGAAATGTTTGACGCTATACTTTCAAGACGTCTTACTCCAGGTATCAAGCTTAAAGAAGATACCTTAGCTAACATCTTTTCAGTGAATCGCAATATTATTAGGAGAACACTACTGCGCCTTTCTCACGATGGCATCGTTGAAATTCGTCAAAACAAAGGGGCTAACGTGATTCAACCTAGCGTCAAGCAAGCTAAAGAAATATTTGAAGCTAGGCGATTGATTGAAGGGCGCATCATAATACAGGCTACCGGTCAAGCTGATCGCTCCCAGTTCAAAGCATTAAGACAACTGATTGACCAAGAAAAAGAACAGGCAAAACAGAACAGCCGCAGTAAAATGATTCGAATGTCGGGTGATTTTCACCTTAAACTCGCTGAAATTTCAAACAATTCTATATTAGCGAGTTTTCTGTTTAAATTAGTGCCTCAGACATCACTCATTATATCTCAATACGAAAAGTCAACACATTCGCTGTGTTGCTATCAAGAGCATCAAGCATTACTGGATTTGATGGAGAACGGCCGTGCTGAAGAGGCAGCCAAGTTGATGGATAGACACCTTGAAAAAATAGAATACAATTTATTCATACAAGAACAGGAAGAACCTTTCAATCTCGCTCAAGCATTTTCCCATCTGCAGCCTAAAACCGGCAATTAAGCTTTTTTCCAACCTGAATTTAACGCTGGGGTGAGAATGCGGGGTAAAAACTTAATTTCTAGATTCTCAATAAAACAGTCACTTGTTGATTTTCCCCGCCGCAGCTATTACCTGAACAAAAATGTAAATTGAAATTGCCGTTCTTGCGCACGCTAAAGGTAACGCTATTGATGGGTCGATAATTTTCACTAATATCTCTGAGTGTCTGGTTAGCGGCCTTTTGGTCTTAACACTAATTTGCTGTGTGAAAAATTAAAATCTGTCCATATTAGCTGCTCCTCCTCGTTGTTCAAAAAATACGGCTAAGCCAGTGGGCTTAACTAGTAGCTTTAATGCTATTTTCGAGGGTGGATTTTCTAGGCCAACACTGGTTATATAATGGCCAATACTCTATAGAAAATGATCCTCTCCCCCTCCTTGTTTTGTCCTTTCCTTGATTTCTCTATAGCGGCTCTTTCAAGCTAGTTTCAATTCATCTATAAATTTTTTACAACCAATAGCTAAGCGCTCAATACCTACAGGGCTGTCGCAAAAACGTCGCGAGCGAAAAAAAGGGATGAAGGGCTTAGCTGTAAATTAATACTAAACACGATAGCTACTTTGAAAAATTCCGACATTAAGCCGATGTTTACGCCGAATTATTGAGCGCAGTCGTTTTTCGACATCCACAAGGAAGGGCACACTGATCAGCGCAAGCTGCACAGAGAATATCGGGCTCCTTACAAGGGTTCTAAAAAAGACTATAGGAATAACTGAAAATTCATTTTTATTGATTGCTGAGTAGCCCTTCCTAAAGGGCGATTAGGACTTGTCTAGGGCTTCACTACTTAGCCTCCCCAGGCATTTTAACCCTCTTACTAAAAATCAAATATATCCAATATTTATATGATAAAGCACATAGTGAAACCAAAAATGTTCATTTTATATTCACTTATGCTTGATCAATTATTAATCAGCAAGTAGCATATTGTTAACAATTTAATAAAGTTTAGGTAACATTAATTAAATATTATATCAATATTTTTTAACCCTTAGTCGTTCAGACATTAATTAAGGAGAAGCAGTTTTATGAAAATAATGGTTATAAACCCCAACACAACAGCGTCAATTACTAGGCAAATGGCTACAAGTTGTAATAACTATGCTCTACCAACGACACAACTGATTGTTACCAATCCCACACTGGGGGTAAAAAGCATTGAAGGGGCTAGTGATGGGCTCAACAGTGCTTATCACATGATTGAATTAATTAAAAAGTCCGAGCTAGAAGGCGTACAAGGCTATGTGATCGCCTGCTTTGATGACACAGGCCTCGCAGCGGCCAGAGAGATAGCAAAAGGCCCGGTGATAGGTATAGGTGAGGCTTCAATGCATATTGCGTCTTTACTGGGTGCTAAATTTTCAATCATAACTACCTTACAGCGCAGTGTCGCCATTATAGAAAGTAATGCAAAAGTTTACGGTTTTTTAGGGGCTTGCTGTCAAGGTGTACACGCTTTGAACTTGCCTGTACTTGATTTAGACAATAACCAGAAGGGATATACAAAAATGCTGGCTAAAGCGCAGCAGGTGGTCAAAAACGATCATGCCGAGTGCCTTGTACTAGGTTGCGGGGGGATGACTGAATGGGGAGTAAAACTATCGAATGATTTAGGCATTCCGGTTGTCGATGGAGTGACAAGTGGCTTAAAACTAGTAGAAAGTTTACTGGCTTTAGGGCTAAGCACTAGCAAAAAAATAACCTACGCATTCCCAATAGAGAAATAACTTCTTTGGATAGTTTTTGTAAACCTCTGCAGAAGTAATGTTCAGTACAGTCTTATGCAACTTTCACTTTGCTGATTAACATTACCCAGCTTTCAAGCCAGTGTTAATGATAAAACAGCCACTGCTATGAAATCGTACTGCTGCTATCTCTGCTAATACACAGGCTCAAATGTACTACAATAAAAAGGATGCATAATATGAGTACGAATGAAATCAATATCAATGCCCAACCAGCCCAAGGCGCTGAACAAAAAGCGATGGGGGAAGAGTCTCTAGCGCCTCAAGACATCCGAATTATGGATCGCTGGTCCTATTTTTTTGCTTGGCTAGGTGGCTGCGTCTCAATAGCGACATTCACCATTGGTTCTTCTCTGGTTGGCACATTAAATTTATTGCAAACCGCTATAGCCATCACTATTGGCTGTTTCACTATTGGTATATTTTTGTTTATTAATGGTCAGGCGGGCCATAAATACGGTATTCCATTTATGGTACAAGCACGCAGCGCTTTTGGCTTTGTAGGTACTAGACTTCCCGGTGTTATTCGAGGGGTTCCCGCGCTAGTATGGTACGGTTTTCAAAGTTGGATCGGCGCCGGTGCGCTAAATCAAGTTTCTGCTGTGATGTTTGATTTTGACAACATAGTGCTGTTTTTTATCGTCTTTCAATTCGCTCAAATTGCGTTGTCGGTCTTGGGGTTTCACGGTATAAAATGGTTGGAAAACATCGGTAGCTTTTTTATCATTGCCTCGCTAATTTATATGTTTGTCAGTGTGCTCGATAAGTATGGCGATGTATTAGGCGATAAACTTTTTAATATAGAGGGGACTTGGGGCATAGAGTTCTGGGGGGCGACCATGTTATTTTTAGGCATTTATAGCACTATGATCTTAAATGTCAGCGACTATTCAAGAGAGTTAGATAAAAAAACTAAACCTGGTTTGTTAGTGACAATTTATTCGATGTCGATTCTGCCGGCCACACTATTCATGGGAATGATTGGTATTATGGTGTCCAGTGCAACAGGTGTTATCGACCCTATCGAAGTTTTCTCCAGCGCCGTAGACAACCAATTATTGCTAGTGACCACTTTACTCTTTATTGCCTTTGCGCAAGTCACCACCAATATTTTAAACAACGTTGTACCGCCCGCTTATGTATTGATGGATACCTTCAATATCTCTTTTAAAAAAGCGGCGGTGATTACTGGATTACTCGCCTTTGTCACTTGTCCTTGGCTGTTAGTCAGTGCAGAATCTGCAGCGGGACTGACTATTTTTGTACAAACTTACTCCGCTTTTGTCGGCCCTATCGTTGCCGTATTAATTACCGATTATTATATTATCCGCAAACGCGATCTCAATATCGAGAATCTCTATGATGAAAGCGGTCAGTATTCTGGTATAAATTGGGCGGGAGTGATTGCTGTAACGATCGGAGCTTTGGCAGCCTTTACCTTTAGCAGCGTCTCTTTCTATGCCAGTTTACTACCGGCGGGTATCAGCTACTATCTGTTAATGTCAAAAGGATTGGCAGGCAGCGAACGCTTCAACCATTAACGATAAAAGGAGTTTGTGATAAAACACAAGCTCCGTTAGCCACGCTATATTATCGACAACGCCGTTTTGGGGACGTTGAAATTAACCCCCCTGTTGTTCCCTGCGCTTTTTCAATGGAGCGTCTAAACGCTCTGTATGGTTGTTAAAAATTGTGATTATTTATTATGATAATGATACTGCAGCCCGACCTATACATTGGAGAGCTTATGCTGGTCTTGCTGCCTTCTAGATTTGGCTTTAAAAACTGCAAATTCTGACAGAGGGCAAGGCTTAGCGATGCCATAACCTTGCCCGAAATCAATCCCTAACTCAGTCAGCCGCGACTGGATAGCTTCATTTTCAACAAATTCAGCCACGACAATTTTATTCATCGAGTGGCCAATTTCGTTAATCGTTTTTACCATTGCTTCGTCGACTGAATCCTTCAGCATACCCGACACAAAACCGCCATCAATTTTAATGTAATCCACCGCTAAATGTTTTAAGCCACTCAAGGATGAAAAACCTTTTCCAAAATCATCAAGTGCAAATTTACAACCCATCTGGCTAAGTGATGACATAAATTGCTGCGCACAGGGCAGATTATTCAAAGCTGAGCTTTCAGTAATTTCAATAATCATCGCATCTGCACACTGACCATAAATATTGAACAATTGCAGGGTGAATTCTAGAAACGAATCTTCTGATAAAGTGGGCCCTGTTAGATTGATTGAAATTCGCCCGTTATCCAAGAGCTGCCGGTTTTCATTTATCCAGCAAATAGCTTTTGTAAAAACCCAGCGATCAATCGCCGGTAGCAGATTGTAGTGAGCGGCAGCGGGTAAAAATTTATCCGGGTATATTAGACTCTTATCTGGCCCTTTTAATCTCAGTAATAATTCGTAGTGCGTGGTAGAAAAATCACTGTTATTCAACGGAATTATAGGTTGAAAATGCAAGGTGAATAAGTCATTTTCCAACGCTGTATGTAAGCGGCTAACCCAACGCACTTCACTCGCACGCTCGGCGACATATTCATCCGTAGGACGATAGGCATGCACTAAATTACGCCCCCTTTCTTTGGCAATATAACAAGCCGAGTCAGCCGCTTTAAAAATATCGCCAAGATTACTAAATCTATCCGTTATTTCTACCACCCCTATGCTTACCCCAATCGGAAAACTTTGATGCTCAATGATAAATCGATATTGCTGTATTTTTTCACGAATAGTGTCCGCTATGGTTAATGCAGATGTCATTGAGCACTGTGTGAGTAAAATGCCAAATTCATCACCGCCAAGACGGGCTAATATATTATTTTGGGGCATGCATTGCTTAATCACTGTGCTAATAGTGCGCAGTAACTCATCGCCAGCGGCGTGCCCGCAAGTATCGTTCACTACTTTAAATTGATCAAGGTCGAGGTAACAAAGACAGTGGTGACAAAGCTCTTGCTTGCTTTGCTCTATTGCCAAGGTGACCTTGTTTTCGAATGCACTGCGATTTAATAATCCAGTGAGAGAATCGTGTGTTGCTTCGAAGGATAAGCGTTTAGTTAATTGCTGGTATTCTGTCACATCTCTAATAACAATAACCAAACCAATCACTTCTCGATTTGAATCATAAATTTTAGCGACTGTTTTTTGCACCCCTATTGTCGACATATCTCTCCGTATCAGATGACCTTCTAAGATAGGGTTTTCGTCTTCTTGTAAAAACTCTATGGGTTCCCCGGTGTGGCAATCATCGATCTTTAATACTTCAAAAAGCGAATAACCGACAGCTTCGTTCATCGACCAGCCAGTGATCATTTCTGCCACTGGGTTAAGGTAATTAATATTATTGCTATTGTCCGTGGTAATGACACCGTCGCCAATTGAGGCTAATGTGACATCAAGACGCTCACTAATACGTTGTAAATCCGTATGTGAATCTTCTAATCTATCCACCATCTGATTAAAAGAATCTGCCAGTTCAATAACTTCAAGTGCCGTCTGTTTTGGCATTTGACTCACTCGTGCTGCCGAGTCTCCACTGGCGATTAAAGTGGCGGTGTGACTAATTGACTCTATCGGTCTAGCGAGTACTCTCGCGGCAATCCAACCGAGAAATCCGGCAACAATGAGCCCAAATATAGAAATAAACAATGCTGCCCAGCGAACATCACCTGCTTGAGCACGCAACTCTGCTAGAGGTTGCGGAACCATTACTCCCCATCCTACGCCAGGGACAGAAGTATGACCTGCAATCATATCAGATTGCATAGGCGGCGAAAAAAAAGTACTCACCCCAGTCTCACCACGCATCATTTTCTGCACCACTGACAATTTTGAAGCATCTTTAGCTGACAATACCCATGCTTCTTTTGGATGTGCAATTACTTGCCCTATTGCATCAACCACCATTGAGTGTCCTCTTTCACCAAAGGCAATCGATTTTTGAGTTTCAATAATGAAGCGAGTTTCAAGCGTCCCAATTAACAGTTGACCTGGGGTTATCGCCTGCACCAAAAAGAAAACCGGCTTATCGTCTATTTTAGCTAAATTGGACACTTGCACCTCATTGCTATATTGGTTGGCAAGTGTTGTCAGCATTGACCATTGTTGTGTGCTAATACTAAAAGAGCAATTCTCTCGTTCAGCAATGTGATTGTTAATATTAACAAGGCATAGATTGCTGATCCCCATTGCATTTAATAAGTTTCTTGATTCATGCCAATCTGTACCATTGATCGTAAGTGTGCCTACATGTTTGAAGACTGATTTAGTATCAATAATATAGCGCTCGAAAGTGCGACTTAAATTTCTCGCAATAACCAGATGTTTGTCTTCAACTGCCGAAAGCTCTTTTTGATAGGCTGTTTCCTGGACCCAATAACTCAAGAGCAATACGGGTATCGCAGAGATAAGGGTGAAAATCAAAAATATGAGATATTGTAAACGTATACCTGAATAACATTCGAGGCGCAAAAACGTTAAAATCCGAACAAACATTTTCTACTCCATGTTTTATATTCGTTATTTAAAATCTCTATTTGCCATAATAATAATGTCATTGAGTACATTCAATAACTTGTCAAAGGTAGGATTTTTTCGTAGCAACTAACACGGTTAAAACAATTGATTTAGGCACACAATGCTCAGATAATTTAGCAATATTTAATCTACTGTTTATTCACTAATCATAGTCGATAATACAAAAAAAACATCCAAAAAACATCCTCAACAGAATGAAGTATCAGTTTGAAATTTTGAAAAATTTATAAACTAAATAATATCAATTAGAAACACATAGTTAGTTCACATTCACTGGGGATGACTTTGTTGATCAACTTAATTATTCAGAATAATGCCTACAAGATATAGGTATTTATTTAACATCAACACCTATATCTTGTAGCACGATGAATGTTTTGGCTACTCGAAATAGGCGCCTGCTTTTTCATGATAATTGCACAGTTTATAGAATATTAATGCCTAATTTGACAACTGAAAAAGAGTACAGATCAACGACCATTTTTGGATTTAAAGTGATTGATTAACTTGCAAGAGACTACTTTTTCTATGGTTGCCAATTTACATATAAAGGGTCCAATAAATGATCCCATCTACCATCCGCTTTTATTTTAGTAATAGCATCCGAAATCATGTTGTCTGCTTCTTGACCCTTTTTTCCTTTGGGTAATACTGCATGCACATCAAACTTTCTATATAGTTCTCTGTTAATATTTTTATACCCCATTTTCTTTAACACTGGGTCGACATCTGACTCCGCATAAATATACCCATCAATTAACCCTTGATTGAGCATTTTAAGGCTACTTTCTACACTGCTAAAGTTATCACTTACTTGAAAGTCAAATAGGTCAGCATGTGCAGCTCCAGATAAAATATTATATTCTGAGAGCTTAGATTGATCTAGATTAATTGATTTATTAGAATACAAAACAAAATTTACTTTGTAGATAACACTGGTGGAATAATCAAAGCTTAACTTTTTATCGCTCAGATGAGGATTCCTTATGAGCGGGACATGAAAGTCAACCTGTTGATTAATGACATTTCTAAGCGATCTTTTGAAAGGAAAAATCTCAATATTTATTTGATTACCGGTCATATTAGACCATAAATTAATGAAATCTATTAACACGCCCTTACCATTACTATCAACAGCTGGTGGCATAAGAGCAAGACTAGCTTTATAGGTTTTTTTTGCAGCGAAAGTATGAGATGAAAATATACAGAAAAAGATAATAATGTGACAATGTATGGTATTTTTAAATTTTTTCATGAATTTCCCTTCAAAAGGATCAATACAACTTCACCACTATTTAAAAAAGTATAGCTAAATAATTGTTAAAAACCACTCAATTAAATTTTATATTACCCGCTGGCCAGTGCCTGTAAACGTACGTTTGTAGTGCTGTCATTTGGATGCGGTGAACACATCCGTAACGTCCCTAGCGCAAAGGATTGCTTGTGATTGAGGCAATGTTTACCAGTGGTAGACCTGTGAAAACCATTAACAAGGAGAGCGAACTATCCAGCCACCTCCCGCACGGGCTTTACGATGTAAAAAACTAAGGTCTTTCGCCCCCCCTTGAAAAACGTCGTAAAGCAGCACTGTTTATTATCGGTATTAATCCGTTCAGTGCTCATCAGACATGACCTATGATGGCAAGCATAAACTGATAGCTCTCGAGCATATTACTTGTCGATGATGATTTCTATGCTAGGCTGATAGAACACGTAAAGGGAGTTACGGCATGGGTTCCATACTTGAATATATGGGTTCTGCAACAGCTTTAGAACGGTTGTTATCGTTGACGCTTGAAAATATGAGCCAAGGACTCTGTCTGTTAGATGACGAACTAAACTACGTTTTTATCAATAGAAAATGCCTTGAACTGCTTGAACTTCCGACAGATTTTGGCAAACCCGGTGTTAAATTCGCGGATGTAATACGCTTTAAAGCTAACCGAGGAGAATATGGTCCTGGAGATATTGAGCAACAGGTTGCCACTCGTGTTGAACGCGCCAGTAAATTCAAAAATCATAAGTTCGAATATACAAGGTCTGATGGAACGACACTGGAAGTTGAGGGTGTTTTTCATGCTGGAATCGGTTTTATCACAAATTACACAGATGTAAGTAAGCGCAAAAAAGCCGAGCAATCCCTCTATACAGTCAAGGACGAATTACACCTTCAAGATAATCGTTTACGCGAAGCGTTGGATCTAATGCCAATGCCAATGCATATTCTTGATAGCGACGATAAACTTGTGACGTGGAACAGTGCCTACCAATGTTATTTTCCTAGAGCGAGCACCTTCCCCCTTAAAGTCGGCATGACATTCAAAGAATTGTTGGAAAATGTTCCCTGGAAAGATCACGGAATTAAAGAACCTGTTATATCGCAAATGATTGCAACACGCTTAAAGACTCATGAGACCTATGAGGGAGTCTTTGAAGAAAGGATTAACGAAAAGGTATGGTGGCAAACCAGCGAACATAAAACCACCGAGGGTGATACTGTCATCATCCATGTAGATATCTCAAAATTAAAAGAAAGGGAATTACAACTCGCCCAAAAAGAAGCTGTATTACAAAGCGTTTTCAACAACATGGATCAAGGCATTGTCCTTTACGATTTTGATCTTAAGCTCGTTGTTTGTAACAAACACTTTACTAAGATTCTGGACTTACCTGATCATTTTGGCAGTCCAGGCGCTGTTTTTTCTGACCTTGTTCACTTTAATGATCAAAGGGGAGAGTTTGGCGAAGGCAATACTGCTAAATTAGTGCGCGATAGAATAGCGCGCGTTAAAAGATTTGACCCGCTTCGCTATGAGCGTATAAGGGGTTCAAATATCCTAAAAATACGCGGTCGTTTAATAGAAAACGTCGGATATATAATCACCTACAGAGATGTCACTGAACAACGACTCAGTGAAGCGGCTGTCGAAAATGCGGCACAAGAGTTGAAAAGTTTGTCTGAAATCCTTGAAGGCGCCCTCACCCATATGCCCGATGGGTTGATCATGTTAGATGAACAGCTAAATGTGCAAATCTATAACAAGCAATATCAAGATTTTTATGAGATACCTGACAGTATTTTTGCTAACGACATAACGGCCTACGATATTTTAGAGTTTCAACGTGACAGAGGTGATTTTGGCAGTGTAAAAGCCGAGCAAGACTTACATATTGAAAAGACGGTCAAGCAAATTCAATCCCCACATGCTTTTGTTTGGGAACGTATGGCACACAATGGACAAAAAGTCGAAATACGCGGCAACACCACACCCAGTGGTAAAGGAAAAACCTTAGTCTATTCCGATGTCACAGAACGTAATGCTGCAATACGCCAAGCTAGACTGGGCAGTGCATTGGAAAATATCCCTGTAGGAATTTGTCTCTATGATCGCGATGATAACATAGTGTTTTGTAACCAATGCTACCGGGATTTTTACCCCGTAGCAGGCCGCTTTTTTGTACCTGGGGCAAATTTTAAAGCCTTAGCAGAAGAACTCATCAAGACGGGTTTGGTCGAAGGTGACGAACAATCTACATCACTGTGGTTAGCACGGCGTTTAAATAGAAGAAATACTCCCTTTATAAAAGAGTCATATCGAATAAGTGACGGGAGGTATATCGAAGTCAGTGACCATATATTGGATGATGGTAACATTATCTTTGTTGGCAATGACATTACTGCGCTTCGAGAAAAAGAGTTGTCAAATGAGCAGTATGTAGCAAAGCTGCAAGCGAGCGAAGAGCGCTTTAAGACATTATTTCATAACTCGCCGGTAGGTGTTTTGTTAGAGGATTATTCGCAAGTCAAAAGCTGTATAGAGACATTACGTGACCAAGGTATCACGGATTTTCATGCTTATTTCAATGAACATGCAGATCAACTAATTGCCATATGCGCTGAAATACGCGCCATTTATGCCAACAGAACTTTTCTAGAAATACATAATTTTCCCAATTTGCAGAGCTATGTTAAAGCGAAACATCGATTAGTTAGTAGCCCAACCTCTGATCGGCATACTTATTTTATTGAAGAAATCAGCAATTTTGCCAATGGCTTAACAATAACAACCAGAGATGTTGCCGACATTACTTGGGATCATAAGCATCTTGAGCTGCAGATTAATGCGCTGATTGTGCCCGGTCATGAAGAGAACTGGTCTGAGGTTATCACTACTCACGTCGATATCACTTATCGTAAAAAAATTGAATCTGAGCTGGAAGCGTCCCTAGAAGAATCAAAGCTGGCTTTGAGCAAGCTACAAGCAATCCAGAGCGAGCTTAAGCAAGCGCATGCCACCCTTGAACAGCGGGTTAAAGAAAGAACGCTTGAACTGCATGAAAGCCAGAAGTTATTTAAAACCATTTTACAGACCAGTCCGGTCGCTGTTGGCGTATTACGGCTGCGCGATGCCACTGTTGTTTATGCAAACCCAACCTGTATCAGAATATTTGGATATCACTCTTCGGAGTGGGACGAGATGATCTCCTTTAATGTATGGGTAAACAAAGATGATCGTAACGAACTCATGGGAATCTTTCAAAAAAGAGGCCATGTCCCCGCTAAAGTTGCCCAACTAAAACGTAAAGATGACAGTCATTTTTGGGCAGAAATTACTGCAGACCCCATCGCTTTTAATAATGAAAAATGTATTTTATTTTGGATTTTAGATATTACCGACCAAAAAGAAACTGAACTTACTTTAACCAAAGACAAACTGATAGCCGAAGATGCTACAGAAGCCAAATCCATGTTCTTAGCCAATATGAGTCACGAAATTCGCACCCCAATGAATGCGGTTATCGGCTTTAGCCATTTGGCGTTAATGACCGAGTTAACGGCGCAACAGTATGATTATATTTCTAAAATCCAAGACTCTTCGCACAATTTGCTAGGTATTATCAATGACATCTTAGACTTTTCAAAAATTGAAGCGGGAAAATTGGAAATCGAACGAATTCCTTTTTCGATCGATGACGTGCTTGAATATCAATGTGATTTACTGCGCTCAAAAGCCGCTGACGCAAATATTGAAATTTTACTATCATACCCATGGAATTTGCCAAAAAAACTGATTGGAGACCCATTACGTCTGGGGCAAATTCTGACCAATCTAGCCAGCAACGCGATAAAATTCACAACCCGTGGCGAAATCACACTATCGGCTTCCTGCCTCAGTCAGACCTCTGAAGAGGTGATGCTACAATTTGAAGTACAAGATACCGGTATTGGAATGAGCAGAGAAGAAACCAAAAAAATCTTCAATTCATTTGTTCAAGCCGATAGCTCTACTACCCGAAAATATGGAGGTAGTGGCCTAGGTTTAGTCATCTCCGAGCAGCTGGTAAAGCTGATGCATGGAGAAATTTCTGTCAAAAGCGAAAAAGGCATAGGCTCAACTTTTACTTTTACATGCCTCTTGCAAATTGATCAGCAACACACCCCCTCTTCACATTCGCTAGCAGAATTAAAGGATAAAAGGGTTTTGATTGTTGATGACAACGAGGCCTCCCGTACTATTCTGGCTTCTTTAGTGCAAGGTTTTGGGATGCAGGCGCAAACGGCTAAATGCGGCGAAGATGCCTATAACATAATCGCTAGGCAACAAGATCACTACAATGATCATTTTGATCTGGTATTAATGGATTGGCGGATGCCCGGCATGGATGGATTGGAATGCGCTAAACAGATCTGTCAACTGAAAAGCGCAACCCCCCTTCCGGCGATTATTATGGTCAGTGCCTATGATCAGTCCAAAGTGATGAAAGGGGTTGGCAGTAACCACTTAGAAGGTTATTTGTTAAAACCTGTGCAACCTACAGTGCTGCTCAACACTATACAAAAAGCAATGGGGATTTATGTAGAAGAAGATAGCACTCTTCATCACTTTCCTAAAAGAGACGATCAAGCGCTTTCGCAAATCCTTGGTGCTAAAGTACTACTGGTAGAAGACATTAAAACTAATCAGCAAATAGCCTGTGAATTACTCGAAGGGCTTGGACTACATGTGGATATTGCCAATAACGGTTTAGAAGCAGTGCAGGCAGTGCAGAAAAATAAATATGATATTGTCTTAATGGACATTCAAATGCCGGAAATGGATGGGCATACAGCCACTCTAGAAATCCGAAAATTGAATTTAGGGTATCAATTGCCGATTGTAGCCATGACAGCCAATGCCATGAAAGAGGACCAAAATAGAAGTAAAGAAGTGGGCATGAATGGACATATCAATAAACCAATATCCCCAGATGAGCTATTTGATACTTTAGTTGAGTGGATTAAACCCGCCTTACGCGAAATATATCATCGCCATGACAAGGGTAACCCCGCTAACATAGATTCTGAACTACCGAGTAAATTAGCTGGTTTTGATCTGCAAAGCGCTTTATTACGAGTCAATAGAAAAGAAAGGCTATTGCTAAAATTACTGCGAGATTTCTACCGTGAGCAAGACAATACCCTCCCTACCCTTATTCAAATGATTGAAACAAAATCCTATAAAAAAGCCGCTTACTTAGTCCACAGTCTGATTGGATCAATAGGTAACCTTGGCGCAAATCAGTTAGTTACACATGCCAGAGCATTAGAGACTCTTTTCAAAAACAACCAATTTGACGCTGCTGTATTTGAGCGCTTTGTCATTGAGTATGAAGTTATTACGACCAGTTTGGCGTCAATTTCGACAGACAACGAAGCAAAAAACCAGACAACTTCTATTGAAACTCAGGAGAGCGTCGATTGGGGTAGAGCAATATCACAGAGCAAAATTCTGTTAAAGAAACTACAGATGGGTGATGGTAACTCTCTACAAAGCCTCTCAACCCTTGAAAACATATTGGGAAATTCATTTGCCGGGAATCAATCGACCTTGCACGCACTTGTAGATGATTTTGAATTCGAGCAAGCCTGCATTGAATTGCAAAAACTAATGGATAATCTGCACTAATAG
>Ga0209396_1004190_pt1 | contig 14140 bp, 11 predicted proteins | sample GOMGulsemesocosm_6_FD_184638 | JGI IMG/M metagenome (GOLD analysis project Ga0209396, IMG submission 184638) | Methane-oxidizing microbial communities from mesocosms in the Gulf of Mexico - GOM8C Gulf of Mexico (SPAdes) (version 2) | ecosystem: Environmental > Aquatic > Marine > Cold seeps...
CTGGCCGAGGTCAGAACCGCAATGGGCTTCAGTCATGGCCATCGGACCGGACCAGCGGCCGTTGATAAGATTGGGCAGGTATTTATTTTTCAGCGCTTGCGTAGCGTTGCGTTCAATAGCCGCAATACTGCCATCGCGAGTCATATAAATGGCAAAGGCCGGGCTGGCGGACATGACAAACTCTGTTAGCGCGCCGTTGAGGACGCGGGGCAGACCCTGGCCGCCGAATTCGGTGCTTTCACTTAGCTGACTCCAACCACCCGCTGTGTATTTCTCATAGGCCTCTCGGTAGCCCTTTGGTGTAGTGACTTTACCCTTATCCCAGTGACAGCCCTCTTTATCGCCGCTGTGATTTATTGGGTGGACTTCCTGAGACGCGAATTTTCCCGCTTCGTCCAAGATAGCATTGACCAGATCCGGAGTGACGTCGGACATGCCGGGAAAGTTCGTATAAGACTCGTAAATATCAAACACGTCTTCGAACAAGAATTGGGTATCACGCACAGGGGCGGTATAAGTTGTCATAAAGATCTTCTTTTAATGGGGCTGGTGAGGCGTGAACGCTATAATACTCTCCCGTTTAAACACAATGCAGTGACAACAAACTGCAAGTGATTGACTTTTTCCAGTAAAAACAGATAAGTTGTTGAAATCAACGCTCTTATTAATTCGCTCTTATTACCCCGTTCTTATTAACTACAGGTCGTCACTACCTTGAATGCCCCCGATACTATTCACAGCAGTACAGTGCGTGGCTTTTTAGCGGGCTGCCAAGCCAATGGCGTTGCCCCGGCTGACATTCTTGAACAAATTGGTTTCAGCTCCGACATTTTGACCAACCCCGAACTTAGATTCCCAGCCGAAAAACTGGGTGAATTACTTACCGCTATATCCCTTACCTTACAAGACGAGACCTTGGGGTTTATGAATCGCCGCACGGCGACCGGCGGATTGGAAATGTCGATTCACGCGATGATTAGTGCCACAACCTTAGGCGACGTAGTGCAACGTTGGATTGCTTACTGGGGGCTACTTCACAGTGATAGTGTATCGTCCTTGGCGGTACGGGGGGATGAAGTGCATGTGGTCACCGATTTTCTTGGCCGCAAGGTCGTAGATCAATCCAGGTTCATTACTTGGACAATGTTTATGTTATTGCGCGTGGCCGGTTGGATGGTCAAGAAACCACTATTGCTTGATCGAATGCTTTTTACGTTTGAAGAGCCCGAGGACATGGCCGAGTACAGCGAAATGTTTCCCACCCATGTCTATTTTAGTCAAGAGGTGAATAGCGTGGTATTCAATAAACGTTTTTTAGATTTTCCTGTATTACAAACGCCGGAAAACGTACCGGCTTTTATTAAAATTCTCCCACACTTGATGACGGTAAACCGTGTGGATGATAGCTTTAGCGGCAGTATCCGCCGCCTATTGCAGGCGGCTGAAAATATCGATGCACTGTCGTTAAAAGCCATCGCCGAGCACTTCAATACGAGCCAGGATACGGTGCGACGACACCTCAATAAGGAGGGGAGTTCCTATACAGAGATTAAAGAGAGTGTGCGCCGTGATATGGCTATTTACCACTTGCAGCGCAAAGACACTTCGATCGGTGAAATTTCTTATCTTCTCGGATTTTCCGAGCCCAGTGCATTTAATCGGGCGTTCAAGAATTGGACTGGCGCAACCCCGGGTGATTACCGCAGAGCGGCGACGCAATCACTGCCGGGGTGAGTGCGATAAACGTGGTTGTCAGTACCCTAGAGTAGTGTCAGGGCTGTTTGCGTAACTTGCCTGGCGTTGTATTGAAATGCTTTTTTATCGCTTTTCCGAACGCCGCCTCAGAGGCGTAGCCAGCGCTTTCAGCAATACTAAACATTGAATCATTGGTGTTTTGCAGCTTGGCCTTTGCTTTCATCAAGCGCGTATTGGTTAGGTAGAATTTAGGGGTTTCTCCGACCATATCAACAAACTTTTGCGTAAACGCGGTGCGTCCCATTGCAGATGCTTCAGACAGAGTCTCAACAGTCCATTTTTGATCTGTCTCCCTGTGGATCAGATTCAGCGCCACACCTATGTGAGGGTCGGAGAGTGCAGCCATGAAACCATTGGAATGTTTCACCTTGCGCATGTGCTCTCTGAGCAGTTGAATAAAAAAGACCTCAGCGATGTGATCAACGATGAGTCGCTTTCCGGGGTATGACCCAGATGACTCATCTATCATGAGGCTCGTTAGGGCCTCATGTTTGCGTAGATCACCACTTGACCTTGAGCTGCCCTGAATAAAGCAGGGGAGACTTTCAAGGAAGGGGTGATCAATAGATGAGTCATAGGACAGTGTACCGCTCAGCAATATTGTAGCCTGGTCGTCCCCCGGTGAGCCGCCATCAGCGGGTGCCTCCATCTGGGGGGCGTTCCCCCAGGGGCCGCTATCCAGAGCAGAAACGGTTATTCCTCCCGTCTTCAGCAATAAGAGACCGTCATCGCCAGTCACTTTCACGACATTCTCTGCACCTAGAGACTGGCTGCCGGGGCTGTCACTGATCCAGTGAGCGCCTCCCGTGGGGAGGGCCACGCTATCACCCGCCTGCATTAGCACCGCGTTATTGCTATTGCTCTCTCGCAGATAGCACTGACCTTGTATCACAGTATGAAAGATACCCTCAGGGCGATAGTGAATTTGCATATTCCAAGACCCAGCCACTGCCCTGCAAACGTAAATTTTTGCGGATAGCTGAATCGATTTTAATAAGTCTGATAAGGCGTCCATATTAATATTCTAGCGTGAATCTAATCTTGTCGGCTATGACCGTGACATTATTCTGGTAAAAAAGACAAGAACTACGGTAAAACCAACGTTTTCTTACGACGTATTCAAGGCGAAACTAAACTCATAGAAAAAACGCCGTTGCCCGATTGGCGGTTTATTAAGGTATACACACAAAGGGAAAATGATGAACGTAAAAAACCTTTACCTCGGTATTATTATTATTTCCATCGTAGCATTTATAGCAACCATGGTGCCGCAACTAGCCGCTCACGGCTTTAACCCTATGGCTTTTATGCACGCGCTTTTAAGCACACCCATATCGACAGGCATGACGCTAAACGTGGCAATTGCCTGTGTATGTTTGATGATTTTAAACCATACCGAAGGTCGCACTCTAGGCATTAAAACCTGGATGCCCACCCTTGCCTTCAGTGTTTTTGGCATTGCCACCGGTCTGTCAGTGTATTTATACCTTCGCGAGCGCGTAAAAGAACAAGCGTAAATTCATGGCCCAAAAGCCCTAGGCTCTTAATAATTAGCCTGATACTAAATGCAGAAAGAAATGGCAGATAAACGATTGACGCCTTATTCCAGCGGTGTCGATAAATATCTCACTAAAGTGAAAATTGATTAGAGGTTTTAAGTGGCGAATATCAAACTGTATGGTTACGCAACCAGTCCCTATGTCCGGAAAACCGGATGTTTTCTTTACTACAAGGGGATTGATTTCACCCACGTTCCGGTTAATCCGCTCAAAACCAAGGCCACCATTGGGCACACCAATGGCAAGCAGGTGCCCGTACTGGAAGTGGACGGCGAGTGGCGACGCGAGTCCTCTGATCATGCCCGCTGGCTGGATGAGCTCTTTCCCGAGAAACCGCTTTATCCCTTGGCGCACCGAGAAAAAATCGATGAGATAGATCGCTGGATAAGCGACACATACCTATCCAGCCTTTTTAGGGCCGCGATCGATGGAGACTTTAACAAGCAATTTCTGTTTAGAGCATGGCGCCTGGCAGCGATTGTTAACGCAGATACGCCGTTACCCTTTCCCGTTCGTCTTATTTGGCCCTTTGGGCTTCGAAGAGCGCCTTTTATACAGCACATGGCCCAACACATCGATCTCACCGAGAGTTATGAGGACATGCGAGCGCGCATTTTTTCAGAGCTCGTTGGGCACATTGGTGATGGCCCCTTTATGGGGGGGCTGGATCAGCCAACCATGCTTGATTTTGCTGTCTTTCCACAGCTCGTATTTAGCTACATGTTTGGCTTAGAGGAGCAATTAAGCGCGGCGAGCTATCACCCGATTATCAAAGACTGGTTGAAGCGCGTTGCTGAACATTTGCCGGAAAACCCGACGCTGGCAGCCGACAAAATGCAGATCAATTCTCTGTCAGAGGCTTTGGTCTGACAGCCACGTTATTGAAACTTTGAAACTTTGAAACGTTGAGTAGAACTATGAAAAAGATATTGATCGGTGTTGGCGCTTTTGTCGTGGCCGGGGGCTATTTACTGTCACAGTATTGGTATTACTTACCGGGAATTATTTCGGGCATTGTTGCGCCTATTGCTGAAAACCAAACCGTCGTCTGGGAGCAGGGCCCAGCCGAGCCCCCGTCTGCCAGCCGCGTGACCGAACAGCCTCCCAATGTGCTGCTTATTGTTGTAGACGATCTGGGCTTCAACGACATTACTTTCTATGGCGGGGGTATCGGCAATGGCAGTGTACCGACACCGCAGATTGATTCGATTGCGGCGCAAGGTATTCATTTCACCGAAGGGTATACCGGTAATGCTTCCTGTGCGCCATCTCGCGCGGCGCTGCTCACAGGGCGGTATCCCACACGGGTAGGGTTTGAATTTACGCCGGCATCACCGCAATTCATGAAAATGATTAGTGGTGATAGTTTTAAAGAGGAAAATGCCGAGAACTATCCAGATCCAGGGTCACTAGGCTTGCCAGGCAGTGAGCTTACATTGCCTGAAGCGCTCAAGGAAAAAGGCTACCATTCGCTTGCAATAGGGAAATGGCATCTTGGCTACAATGAAGGGCTGACTCCCAATGATCAGGGCTTTGATGAATTCCTGGGTCTTCTGGGAGGAGGCGGGCTGTTCATGGAGGAAGACGATCCTGAGGTTGTTAATTCAAAGCAAGATTTCGACCCAATCGACAGGTTCCTTTGGCCCAACCTTAAGTACGCTGTGAGGTTCAACAAGGGCGATAAATTCAAGCCCGATTCCCATATGACAGATTACCTTAGTCGCGAAGCCGTCAAGGCGATCGAGGCTAATCGTAATAGGCCATTTTTTATGTATCTGGCCTATAACGCACCCCATACACCCTTACAGTCGGAAAAGCAGGACTATGACGCTTTAAGTCATATAGAGGACCATACTGAACGAACTTATGCCGGCATGATTCGTGGCCTGGACCGAGGCATTGGCCAGGTGCTGGCCTCACTAGAAGAAAATGGTCTCTCGGACAACACCATAGTGATTTTCACATCGGACAACGGCGGCGCGAATTACGTCGGCCTACCCGACCTGAACAAGCCCTACCGTGGTTGGAAAATGACCTTGTTTGAAGGCGGAATTCGTACGCCGTATTTTATTAGGTGGCCAGAAAAAGTTTCCGCGGGTAGCCAATATAACTCACCCGTCGCGCATATCGATATCTTTTCGACGGTGCTTGCCGCCGCGGGAATTGAGCCACCGGAGGATCGCGTTATCGACGGCAGCGACATTCTTGCGGTGGCGCTTGACCCAGAACAACCAACGCTTGATCGACCACTGTTCTGGCGGTCTGGCGGATACAAAGTGGTACAACAAGAGGGTTGGAAGCTGCAACTACTGGAACACAACGGTAAAACCTGGCTTTTCAATCTCAACGAAGACCCAACCGAGCAGCATAATCTTTCCACGTCACACCCAGAGAAACTCAATCAACTTCGTAAAGTACTCTATTCACTGGACAGCCAAATGGTGGAACCCTTGTGGCCTTCACTCGCTGAAGCGCCAGTGGCGGTTGACTACACGATTGATAAAAAACCCGACACAGATTACGAAACCATCATCTGGGAGAATTAATTTATTATGTATTATCTTTATGGCGCGCCGTTCTCGGCCTTTACCGCAAAGGCGCGGTCTTATTTGATTAAGCAAGGCATTCCCTTTGAAGAGCGTGCTATCGGTCACCCCCGCTTTATGGGGGATATCATTCCCGCCACTCAGCGGATGATGGTTCCTGTGCTGGAGACTGACGATGGCCTGTTTGTGCAGGACACGTGCGATATTCTGGATTGTCTCGACCAGCGAGGCTTGGAAAAACTACCCTCGCGTCCCGAAGGTGCCGTGGCTCGCGCAGTGACCCATTTGTTTGAGCTCTTTGGTGGGGAGGGGCTGCTCCGGGCGGGCATGTTTTATCGTTGGTTTTTTGATGGGCAAAACATGCCGTTCATCGAGCAGCAATTTGGTTTGTTTATGGCTCCCAGTCTGCCCGCAGATCAGCGTTCGGAACTGGCGACTAGTTTAACAGGTGCTATGCGGGAGCGGGCGGGGGCGCTGGGGGTGACCGAGGCGACAGGCCCGGCTATTGAAGAAAGTACCCTGGACTTCCTTGCTGCTTTTAATGACCACCTGGAGGAGCATCCCTATCTTGTTGGTGCAACCCCCTCCTTGGGGGACTATGGCCTGCAGATCATGCTCTATGCTCATTTGGCGCGCGACCCCTATCCATCGGCGATACTAAAGAATCGGGCGCAAGCGGTCGTGCGATTTACCGAACGTATGAACCAGCCTGGCATCTGTGCACCTGAATACATCGATTATCCAGAAGGCTTTTTTGCCGATGGCGAAGTACCTGAGACACTCAAGGCGATGATGAAATTGGTGGCTGCAGATTACTTGCCTGAGCTTGAGGCTAACATTGCGTTGCACAACCAATGGCTCGGGGAGAACAGTGTAGAGGAGGGCGCTGCTATTTTTCCCGATGAAACTCAGCGGACACTCGGACCTATACAGTTCAATGTACGCGGTACTGAAATTTCATCTTTTGCACGCAGTTATTCGCTGTATATTCTGCAACGCCTGCAGGACTGGGTTGATCAACTCAGCCCAGAGCAAAGGAAACCTGTGCTGGAAGTGTTTAATGAAACGGCTTGTACGCCCTTTCTTGAACTACGTTGCAGCCAGAGAGTAGAGCGGGCGAATTACAAGGAAGTTTGGGGCGGCCCAATGCGCCCGTTTAGGAAATGAGAAACAGCAAAAGCACCTTCAGCTTATAAGCGCGACTATCCAATTCCTATTCCCCAAGGGCGAACATATCGCCCTTCGTTATCAAGGTTTTCGTGACTCTTGGTTATGGCGCAGTATTTCCAAAAAATTATGGGGAAATTAAAGGAGCAATTTGATGTTTAATATTTATGTAGAACGAGTGATTGATAAAGATATTAACACTGTGTTTGAAATATTGTCTGATCACGAGGGGGCTTCTCAATACAGAGGCGTAAAAAATGCAAAGCTCTTAGAACCGGGTGACTCAGAAAAAAACGGTTTGGGCGCTTTGCGGCACGTCGATCTGGGAGCATTTAAATTTGATGAGAGAATTACGTGCTTTGAAAGGCCACACCGTCTGGATTACATGATCGAAAAATCCAGTCCGCTTCCATTTAAACATGAACAAGGGACGATTACGCTAGAGGAAGTCAATGGCGCCACCAAGGTTGTTTGGATATCCAAAGGCACCATCAATATACCCATACTAGGAGCGTTGCTATTGGATAAAATATTTGAAAGTAGCGGCAATAAAGCTTTTGGTTCATTGTTGAAGCAGCTATCAAAGCGATAAAATCGCAGTGTCTACTATATGGAGCCAACGGCTACAGTGCACCATTGGAGATAAAAAAAAGGCGTAGCGCAGGGTCTTAGGTTTATTTATTCGTTGTAAAAATTTGTATTTTTTATTAAGGAATGCATGTCATGTTAAACGCTTTGCAACTTGAAACAACTTTTTTGTTTGCCGCAATTTTCGGTATTCTGCATGTGATTTTTACCCTGCGAGTGGGAGCTTATCGGTTTTCAAGTAAAATCAGCTTGGGCGATGGCGGGGATAAAACTTTATTGAAGCGGGTGCGCGCCCATGCCAATTTTGTTGAAAATGTGCCGATGGGCTTGTTGTTGTTGTTATTAAACGAGCTTAATGGTTTGGCGGAAAATACTCTGTTGATTCTAGGTTCGGTTTTTCTATTATCCCGTTTGACTCATTATGTGACGATTGTTTCTCGCCTTTTGCCTGTATTTATGCGTCCTTTATCGATGCTGGGCACCCTGGGCGTGATACTGGCTAGTGCTATTTTACTCCTTGTTCAATGAATATGCATGGGGATGATTTCTTGGGGTTTTACTAGCAGAGGGCTAGTCCGCACCAGGCAGCGGGCGTGTTCAATCAGTCATAACACTCAGTAGATACTCATTAAGCTATTAAAAGTTTCTGGTGCTTTTAATGATCTAAGCATAAATGTTTCTACTTTTGGACTTTATTTTTAACTGCCTGTGACCATGGGTTCATTTCGAGAAAAAAGACCAAAAATACGGTAAAAACGACATTTTCTTGCGACGTAATCAGGGTGAAACTAAAGGCATAGAAAAATCGCAGCTGCCCGGTTGACGCCTTAGTCTAGCTGTATTGGTCAGTCTCTCACGCAAGTGAAAAATGAATAGAGGTGTTAATTGGTGAAAATCAAACTGTACGGTTACTCAACAAGTCCTTTTGTGCGCAAGGTGGGCTGTTGTCTCTACTACAAAAACCTGCCCTTTGAGTTTATTGCCGTCAATCCGATGGATCCCAAAGAGATCGCCTTCACCGGGCAGGCCCAGGTTCCCGTTTTACAGATCGGCGATGAGTGGCGAACCGACTCTACCCCGCTGGCGATATGGTTAGACGAATTATTTCCTGAAAAGCCCTTGTTCGGCAACACTCAGCAGGAAAGGGACAGTATTTTAGCGCTGGATTCGTGGGTAACAGATAGTCTTATTTTGACTGGCTTCCGATCCGCCTATGAAGGCGAGATGAGCGCGAAGTTTCGAAATCAAGCATGGCGACTTGCCGCAATTGTCAGCAGCCAAACACCTTTGTCCGATGAGGTTCGTAACGCCTGGCCTGACCTGTTGAAAATGGCGCCATTCATTAAACATATGATGTGTGATGTAGACAGGTCAGAAACCTTATCAGAAATGCTAGCGCGTATTCCTTTGCAGTTGATTGAGAATTTGCAGGGTGGGCCATTTTTCGGCGGCCGTAAAGAACCGTCACTGGTAGATTTTGCCATATTTCCGCAAGTGGTATTTAGCTACATGGTGGGTATGGAGCAGCATTTAGGGCTTACGCTCGAACCGTCTTTAAACAACTGGCTCAATAACATGAAACCGTTAATGCCAGAGAATCCATTACTTGTGCCTGACTTCATGATTATAAATCCGCTCGCGCGGGAATCTAAAGGTCAGGCGGCCGTCACACCAAAAGAAACGAGCAGGAGTACCACATGAATAAAATAAAAACGCTAGTATCTTCCATCGCTTTCGCTACTTATAGCGCGGCTGCTATGACCGAGAGCTTCTTAGAAGAAGTGATCGTAACGGCCCAGAAGCGCGCCCAGAGCATCCAGGAGGTGCCTATATCCATCACTGCATTCAGCGGCGACTTCCTCGAAGAGAACGGAATCCAGAAGATTGCAGAAGTTGCAAATATAACCCCCAATTTCAACATCGCCGCTTCTTCACAACCTTCCAATAGTCGCATACAAATACGCGGCATTGGCGCGGCCGGCAACAATGCCATTGAGCCCAGTGTGGGTGTGTTCATCGACGGTGTGTATTACCCCCGTCCCGGCTCCGTGATTGGCCTGCTGATGGATATCAATTCCTTCGAGGTGCTGCGCGGCCCCCAGGGCACCCTATTCGGCAGGAATACCGTCGCCGGTGCCATGAACATCACAACCCGAAACCCCTCGCAGGAATCCGTGGGTCTGATTGAAGCGGGTGTTGGTGACTATGGTCTCTACGAAGTTGGTGGTTCCTTTAACGGTGCGCTCAGTGACAGCGTCGCCGGCAGACTCTCCTTCAAAAACGCCGACCGCGACGGCTATGGCGAGAATACCCTCGATGGGGAAGAGTATGGCGCCAGGGATGATCTCATTGTCCGCGGCAAACTGTTGTTTGATTTTAGCGATCAGTTCTCGATGCTGGTGACCGCGGACTACGCCGCAGTCAACATGGACGGGATTGTCCCTGAGCTGCTGAATTCAACCATTACCCCGGCGTTCGAGGGAAGAACAACGGCATTTTATGGCGCCTCGCCGGCGACGGAAGATTCCTACGACTGGAAAGTTCACCAGTCCGTAAACGACAAGCACGAAGACGAACAGAAGGGCTTGTCGGTTGATATCAACTACGAATTTGCTAATGATCTGACGCTGCGTTCTATAACGGCTGTTCGCGATTGGGAGGCCACTTATTCGGACGGGGATGTAGGGTATGCCGTCGCGCTGATGCCTGGCACTACCGACTACTACACCGAGACTGCATCGCAGGAATTTCAACTGACGTCACCGGGCGGCGAAACCGTGGACTGGCTGGCCGGGCTGTTCTACTACCAGGAAGACTACGACATCGGCCTGTCACGGGACTTGGGTGAAGCCTTTTGTAATCCGACTATCGCCGCCATCGCCGGTGCGGGCTTGGGCGCCCTTTGCCAGGCGAGTCAGCAGGAGGGTGCAACAACCACCACTTTCACACAGGAGTTGAGGAGTATCGCCGCATTTGGACAGGCCACCTGGAACATCAGCGACGCCTGGAACGCCACCCTGGGCCTGCGCTGGTCCAATGATGAGAAGGATGGTGATTATATCGCTGGGGTCAATAACCCGGCCGCCACACTGTTTGCCACGAATGAGACCGTGCTGGGCATGGAGCGGGACGACTCGAAAACGACCTGGTTTGGCAATGTCAACTGGCATGTCACCAAAGACATCATGCTGTTTACGACCGCGTCTACCGGATACAAGTCTGGCGGTTTCAACTCGCAGCCGTCAGGGCGGACACCGCTTGGAAGAGAGGCGCGAATCTTTGCTCCCGAGGAAATAACGAACTATGAGTTGGGGGTAAAGACGACACTGCTCGATGGTTCCATGACGGCCAATGCCACGCTGTTTCGCACGGACCTCGAGAATTTTCAGGACCGAGCCTTTGATGGTCTGAGCTTTATCGTACTCAATGCCGGTGAACTGCGCCAGCAGGGCGTTGAAGTAGACATTAAGTGGGCACCAATGGAACCGTTGCGCATTGTAGCGGGCCTCGGTTACCTGGATTCCGAGTACCTAGAGTTCGAGGGTGCCCCGGGCCTGCCGGGTGGTGGGCCGCAAGATCTGAAAGGCGAGAGCCGGACGTATTCCCCCGAGTTGCAGACTTCCCTGACCGCGGATTGGACCCAGACCCTTGGCAATGGCATGCAGTGGTTTGTAGGTGGTAGCTGGAGCTGGGTGGATGAGCAGAATGTTGGCGCCTCCTCCAACAACAACCCCCAGTCGATGCAGGATTCGTACTCTATCGTCAACGCGCGCCTGGGGCTGCGTTCGGCTTCGGAAAAGTGGGATGTCACCCTGTATGGTAATAACCTCACCGACGAGGACTTTTGCCAGACCATCTTCGACCAGGCTTTCGGTGCACCCTTGGGGGCGGTTAATCCTGTGAACAATACCTCTGTCATGCGTTGTGCACTGGGTGCTCCAACCACATGGGCTATAAAAGGAACCTATCGCTTCTAACACTTTACACGTCGGGGGGCGACCGTTGAATATAGGGTCGTCCGCCGTACTGAAGGTGCATTAAAACCCACGGTAGCTTGTCCGTTACTCATAAGCTTCAACCCTATTGTCATCAGTGGTGATGTCACCGTAAATTAGCCAACTCTTGGACCAACCCTATGACCGTAAAATCACGAGTAAAAGCCATCTCGGTAAGTTTAGCGATCACGGCCGCTAGCCAAACCAGTTTCGCTGCGCAGTATTCTGAAGACAGTCAGGTGCTGTTTGGCGATACCCACCTGCACACTAGCTATTCCTTAGATGCTTTTCTCAATCGCAATCAAAGCGCAGACCCCGACACCGCTTATCGTTGGGCAAAAGGCTTGCCAGTAATACACCCGTATCACCGTGCTAGAGTGCAGATTAAAACCCCGCTGGATTTTCTTGTGGTAGCGGATCATGCTGAGATAATGGGGGTGATCCGGGCAATTCATACTGATCAGGCTGAGCTAGCTGATATGGGCTGGCTAGGCAGTATCAAACGTTGGTTTGCCATTAAGGTACTGACAAATATCATCGACGACGACGACGGCATGTCGTTCTTTACAAAAATGTTACCAGAAGCTGCAACAATCCCCGGCGCCGACCCAGTGCAAGACCCCAACAATGTGATGGCCGATGTTGCCTTTGGCGATACTACCGCAATGGAAACCACTGCATGGTCGGACATTGTGGATGCTGCCGAGCGCCATAACGAACCGGGTAAATTCACTAGCATTATCGGCTGGGAGTGGAGCTCAATACCCACCGGCGCAAACTTACATCGCATCGTAATCAGCCCCGACGGCGCCGACAAAGCTAAGCAATATTTGCCCTACGGTTCTGATCAAAGCCAGTATCCTGAAGACCTTTGGCAATGGCTAAGTGATACCGAGGCAGCTACCGGCAGCCGTTTTATCAGCATCCCCCATAACTCCAATATTTCAAAAGGCTATATGTTCGCCAACACCACATTAAAAGGCGAAACCATCACTGCCGAGTATGCAAAAATTCGAGTAGCCCGAGAACCCATTGTAGAAATCACCCAGATTAAAGGCGACTCTGAAACCCACCCAGAGCTATCGCCCAACGACCCCTTTGCCGACTTTGAAACCTACCCCCATTACATTCAGCAGACGGTAGAAGACTACGAGCCTGGTGCCGCTGATTACGTGCGTTCGGGGCTTAAGCGCGGCCTGGCGATTGAACAAAAGACGGGAGTGAACCCTTATAAATTTGGCGTGATTGGCTCCACCGACAGTCATACCGGTTTAGCCTCGGCAGAAGAAACTAACTTTCTCGGTAAAACAGCCCGAGACTCCATTCCTGAAAACAAAGAAAACACTGAGAGAGGCAGTTACTGGCGTATGGCTGCGCAAGGCCTGGCTGCCGTTTGGGCACCCGAAAATAACCGTGAAGCGATATTTGCCGCCTTTAAACGTAAAGAGGTTTACGCCACCACCGGGCCGCGTCTTAAAGTGCGGTTTTTTGCCGGCTGGGGGTTTACCCAGGACGATGTCAACGCCAATCAATTTGCGCAAATCGGTTATGCCAAGGGTGTGCCCATGGGCGGCGATTTAAGCCGCAGCGAACAAGCACCACAGCTGCTGATTCGTGCCGTGAAAGACCCCATAGATGCTAACCTCGATCGCGTACAGGTAATCAAAGGCTGGTTAGACCAGCAAGGCCAGCAACATGAGCGGGTGTATAACGTAGCCTGGGCTGGAGAGCGCCAGCTTGATGATAATGGTAAGCTTGATGCCCTGCCGACAACAATCGACCCAAACACGCTGAGCTACAGCAACGACCAAGGCGCCGCCGAACTGGCAACCTTGTGGACCGATCCGGATTTCAATAGCGATCAAAAAGCATTTTATTACCTGAGAGTGCTGCAAATTGAGACCCCTAGGCATTCAAGTTACGACGCCAAGGCGCTGCAACAAGAATCGGCTGGCCAATATCCTGCAAGCATTCAAGAACGGGCATATACCTCCCCTGTTTGGTATACCCCCTAGGATTGTTTTATGTCTAAGTTATTCGCTGAGCCCCTGCTGCAATTTGCCATCGCTGGAGTTTGTCTCTATGCCTTACTGCAATTTTTTGCAAGCCCTAGCGCCCTTGATAGGCGGTCTTCGGAGATTATCGTTAGCCAGGATGCGTTGCTGAGCTACTTGCAATATCAGACCAAGAGTTTTACCGGTGGCGATGCAGCAAAACGGCTACAGCAATTGGACCAAACCGAACGCGAAACACTGATCAATGATTTTATCCGAGATGAAGCACTCTATCGCGAAGCGCTTAACCTTGGCTTAGACCGGAACGATGAGATTCTACGGCGCCGACTGATTCAAAAAATGGAATATGTAGCCCAGGGGTTTTATAACGAAATGCCACCGCTAAGCGAAGCCCAGCTGAATGAGTTTTTTCAACAAAATAAACAAGACTACGCGATTGCCGCCAATGCTACTTTCACCCATGTATTTGTTAGTAATACTGGCGAGAAATTAAACGCCCAAGCCCAAGCTAATAA
>Ga0209396_1004192_pt1 | contig 14136 bp, 10 predicted proteins | sample GOMGulsemesocosm_6_FD_184638 | JGI IMG/M metagenome (GOLD analysis project Ga0209396, IMG submission 184638) | Methane-oxidizing microbial communities from mesocosms in the Gulf of Mexico - GOM8C Gulf of Mexico (SPAdes) (version 2) | ecosystem: Environmental > Aquatic > Marine > Cold seeps...
CAGGCTATAAATGACAAAGTATGTCGATCACCAAAAATTGTATTAGTCGATAATGATCAGTTAACAGTTAATAAATCGAATAATGAAATCGCCACATTTAGATCCATTGCTGAATTGCTGAGTAACGAGTTGGTCCCATACCAAGCAATCATATCCAACCCTGAAGCTATGAGGCATGTCATAAAGTTAGGCTGCCAAAAGCTCCAGCAAATACGACATGAAAACCCTGCTGCTGGCGGGTTAGTTGTCGCAGCATCAGTAGATCACGCAACAGAGGTGCTAGAAGTACTGCGAACTGAGTTTAATCAAACGGCAGTGATAGTCACCTATCGACACGATGAACCATTATCTGAAATTGCCTCTTTTCGCTCCAACGACATTCAATGGATAGTCAGCGTTGGTATGATCAGCGAAGGCACCGACATCCCAAGGCTCCAAGTGTGCTGTCACCTAAGCGCCGTTAAAACTGAACTGTACTTTAGGCAGGTACTCGGTCGAATACTAAGGATCAGCAAAGCAAAAAATCAAGAAGCGTGGTTATATACTTTTGCAGAAACCAACCTCAATGAATTTGCCGAGCGAATAGCGATTGATATCCCTGAGACTAATGTTATTCAGCACATTAACAGTGAAATGAACAGCGCGATATCAGTTGGAAGTGACTTCATATTTGAGACAAAGTCACGTTCAATAGCGACTAAGGTTGGTCTATGTGATGATTTGTTAACGCTTGATAATTTAGAATGGAATAGCGCCAACAACAGCCACATAAATGTAAAAACCACATCGACATTAAGTAATAAATTGTCGTTCGATAGCCTCTACCTCAGTACAAACTTCCGCGAACGGTTGATTGATAGTTTTGGTATGTTTTAAATAGGTGAACTTAGTGATATATGGTTCATTAAAATTATTTATCCATTATTCTGCATAACAACACTATTATTTATTAGCTGTTAAGTACCATTTAATTGTTGGGCGAATATAAATAGTAGATCCTTTATTCGGGGGAAGAAATGAACTTACTGACTTTAAATGTCTTAGTTAAATAGTAATTGTAAATCAATAGTTAATTGATCTTAAGCTATTGTTTAATCCGTTGTTTTCTCATACTCTTGGTCTATTGAACATGTAATATATAATTCAAGCATGTAAATTTTAAAATGGATAGCATAGAGAGGGCAGAAATGTTGGAACAACTGTTAAATTGGATCGACCTGAATCAAGTAGGAGCAGTACTCGTTGCTATAGTTGTTTTTTTTGTTTTTATCTTTAGTTTAAAAAGTGCAAGCACAAAAATATTCGCGTCAAACCGAGGTGTAAGTGCGGGAAGAGATATAAATGCTCCAGTAATGACTGGTGACATAGGCACTAACAGTACTAGTATTTTAAGTGCATTGGCAAGCATCGCTACTATTCTCGGCCTTCTGGTAGGGGCTGCGACTTTGTACGTTTCATATTTAGCTTTAGTTAAAGCAGGTTAAAAATGTTTTTAGAACGTGCCTGGTTAACTGTAACTAAAGTCATAGCAACAGGTAAAGCTGTTGCTGCTGGAAGAGATATAAACGCTCCAGTGTTTACGGGTGATATCAACGCACCGGTAAGCATTGATCAAAAGTCATTTGAACAAGCGACATTCTTATCTCAAGCGAGTGCTTTTGATCGTTGTGTCAATAAAGTTCCATTACTTTGGGCAACTCGTCAATGTTTAAAAATGTTATCCCCTTCAGAAAGGTATCAAGAGAAACTGGAGTTTAAGTTTATTCAAAACAAAATCAGCTTTATGGTACTCGTTTTGAGTAGTAATTCTGACGATGTGAAAATTCTATATTATAAAAATAGCATCGAAGATATTAATAATGACGATCTAAAGAATATTATTGCTGAACTTATTAAGTATAGTGATGATAATGCTATTCAAATTATTGTTAACAATGAAATATCACAAAATGTTGAACGATATATTGAAAAGGCCGTAAAAGGTGATTTTAGTTCTAAGCTTTTTAGTAAGAACAAAGATTCATTTACCGATTTTGATATACCAATTTTAAGAAATATCTTCAATAATGTGAAGGTAGAAAGGTTAGATAATAATTCTGATTTCAGTCCTTATATTTCATCCGATAATTTAGGGCATGTAAGTGAGTTTACTAAGGCGCTTGCCATTAAATTGCTTTCAGAGTCTTCCAAAAAGGAGTTATTTGAAATTGAACGCCATTATTTAGAAGTTATATTTGGCGCTGAGCATTACAACGATATTTTTCCGGCTCCTCCTAAATTTGATGATTTGCTTCCTGATCAGCTAAGGGAAGATCAAAAAGCCATCTTAACCTCAATATTGAATAAAAAGAAAAACTCCATTATTCATGCCTCTGGTGGCGTTGGGAAAACGGTCATGGCTAGATTAGCAAAAACCGTTATTCCTTTGCATTCTTGCTCAGTTGTTTACGATTGTTTTGGAGACGGGCTATACCGTTCTCTTAATAGCTCGAGGCACTCGATAGATAAGGTACTAGTTCAAATAGTTAATGAGTTAGCAATTAATGGGCTTTGCGAACCATTAGTTGCCTCAAATAAAGATAAAGAACGATTAATGCAAGAATTTATATCTTGCATAGAAAGCTCTATTAATTTTTTGAAAAAAAGGAACGAACAAGCAAACTTATACATTTTTATTGATGCGGCAGATAATGCAGTAATGGCAGCAAAAGAAAGGGCTGAAAATACAGTTGTTTCTGAGCTGTTGAATAGTCTAATGATCGAAGGTTGCACTATAATTGCCTTGTGTAGGACTGAACGTGTTGAACTACTTAATCCTAGAGAGGGCATTCAGCAGTTTGAATTAAGTTCATTCAATGAAAAAGAGTCTTTCAGCCATTTAAAGAGTCACTTCCCAAAGGCAACTTTAGAGCACGCTAAAGAGTTTCACCGCTTATCTGGCGGAAATCCTCGTGTTCAAGCTTATGCTATCAATGACTTTCCACAATCTTTAAATGAAATGTTAGAGAATTTAGGACCAACCCTCACTACCGTAGATGAGCAGATTGAAGTTCAACTAAATAAGGCCATTGAACGTTTAAAAAATGAAAGAGTTAAGAGTGAAGCAAACAAGATAGATCTAATTTGCACAGCTTTAGCCAGTTTGCCGCCATTCATCCCCATTGATGTTATTTCGAAGTTAACAAAATTCTCAGCATCCGAAATCACTAGTTTTATCAGTGATTTTGGTCGTGGCTTAATGTTGATAGATACTAGTATTCAATTTAGAGATGAGCCTACAGAAACTTGGTTTAGGAAAAAGTACGCGTCGAATTCACAACAAGCTAAAGAATTTGTTGTGAATATAAGTCCGCTTGCAAGTAAAGACAGTTACGTATCTGAGTGTTTGCCATATTTAATGTTGGCCGGTGAAAACTATGATGACTTGATTAATCTTGCATTATCGGAAGAGTTTTTACCTATTGATAATGCAATTGATGCTCGAAGTATTCGCACCTCTAGATTGAATGCAGCTCTTAAATCAGCCTTACGGATAAAAGATTATCTAGCAGTTATTAAACTAGCGATGCGAACAGGGGAAGAGTTTGCTGGTGATCAAAGGCAAATAGAGTTGCTAAATGATAATGTAGGGTTAATCTGTATGATTCAATCACCAACGGAGGTCCAGAAATTAGCATTCCAGGGAAGATTATCTAGTGGGTGGAAAGGCTCTGAAAATCTTTACAAAGCATCGTTATTATCTGTTCATGAAGAATATAAAGGCGAGTCCTTAGGTTATTTAAGATCTGCCGAACACTGGTTAAATACATATTTTAAGTCGAGAGATGGCGCCAATAATAATCAACTCCATGAAACTTTAAGTAGTAAAGATATCGCAGAACTATTTTTTGTTTACTTCAATCATTTTGGAGCCGATAGAACCATTGAAAGAATCCTTTGCTGGACACCCGCTAAAACAATGCACTCAGCTATAGCTATATTTAATAAAAAATTATTAGACACAGCCAACTTCGAGGCTATTAACGAACTAGCTAATGCTTCGAAAGAATTCAGCTACATTTCTATACATTTTATTTCTTCGCTTTTTTCTATGCAGCACAACGTTGATAAGGATACTCTAGAAGGTTGCTTATCAAACTTACTTGATGATACTAATAAAGAGCACCTTGAAGCTAACCAGAAAGTCCCGCTAAGCGAGCTAATATTGTTCATTGAGTGCTGCTTAAAAATGGACCTTGAAAAAGGTAAACTGTCCCCTCTGATAAACAAATATATTAAAATCAAGCCCCAAACCTGGTACGGTAATACCACTCATCATGATAAAGAATGGGTTGGCTTTATTGAATTGTCAGCATTAAAACACAGCATATATGGTGAACTCCCAAGTGACGAGGAGTTAATTCCTTCTGAGTTTCTATCTGAAAAAAAAACGCATAAGCAAAAAGAAGGTGAAGTAAAATATCGAAAAATGTTAGAAGCGACAATTCCTCTAAAATTATTTCTAACTAAGTTAAGAACAGGTCAAGTTACCAATTTTTTAGTAGATTACGAAGAAACTTTGAAGAAAATTAATAAATCCCTATCTCCTCCTTATAGGGAAAAAGATTCATTAGATGAGTATATAGACAATCTCAAATTAAAATGCATATTCTGGGCAAGTGGAATAACTAAAGATAAACAAAAAGAATTACTTTCAAACTTAGTTAAGGATGGTACATATAAAGATTTATTGTACGGACTATTCCATACAACTCGTGTAGTAGACCTTTCACATTTGGCCGAGCTATATGAAGATGCATTGTCCCAGAAGATTTTGTCATTTAAAGGTGAAAGCCCCGAATCAATGTCTAGCTCATTCATCGACTTTTCTATTGCTATATTCCCGCTAAGTAATATTCAATCTGCTAATTATTTTGAAAAAGCAGTAGAAGCAGTTTCGAAGTTTGGTAACGAAGCGTTAGTTCGACATACTGCTCTTTTATCATTGGCAGAGAAAAGTGCTGAGAAAGATTGTACTCCCGAGTTAACTTATAGATTCTCACGTGGGGCAGAAGTTATTTATGAATATATGTCAGATCACTTTCCTTTAGAGAATACTATAAAGGTTATCCATGACATGGATGGACCATCAGCATTTGCTGTTATGGCAAGGTGGTTAGATCGGGAGGTGGCATATAGAGGCGCTATTGACGATTATTTATTTGAACATTCGCTCAATAGTGACTCGATTTCAGGTGAAGACGCTTGGTGTGCGCAAGGTTTTATTGATAATACATCTTATGCCGGTTTTTTGTTCAATTGTATGAAAAAGTGTAAAAATGTTAGGTTCCGTAATATTATTTTTATTGATGCCGTAAACCAAACATTAATTAAAACCACTTCAATACCTAAGCTATTAAAAATACAAGAAACTGGAGCTATTTATAATTTAAGTTCGCAGAAACTTGATGGTGCAATCTTAGAGCTGCGCGAACAAGAAGAATTAAAAGAGCCAACAAGAGATTCTTTGTCCTACTTGGATACGGATGACGTATTTATAGATTGGGATTTTGTGTTTTCTACTTCTATCCTAACAAGTTCAAAAGCAATCGAAACGGCACTTTCCAAGTTCAGTAATATAGAAGGTAATTGTTATAAGCATAATTTCTGGGAACAACTTTATTCTAGAACATCCCCTGTATCAGCCATTGATGTTATCAACGCTATATTAAACTGTGATTTCACTTCCAGAGATGAATTACGTAAAGCTCTGGAAAACACACCTAATGAATGGTTTACAAGAAAAGGTGTAAAAGAAATATGGATCAAGATTTTTGATGTTTTTGTTCAGCAGAATGTAAGTATAGTGGCAAACCCTTGGTGGCCAGAGCATTCAACTTCAAAGTTTAATATAGAAGAAAACTTCTCAAAACTGAGAGTACCGGGAATAATAAAAGCGCTCGAAAACAAAACAGACTTCGACGATGCTGAGTTTGTTTTTTCAATTGTTAGCGTTTTATCCGAGAAGCTTTCCCCAACAGAGGCTCAAGCAGCACTCACGTACGGACTCGAAAGATTAGAATTACATATCGATAGTGATGACGCTGATGGTGATTGGGAGCGTTGGCTAACTCCACCAGATAACTGTATAGATGCTTACGCAGGCTTTATATGGTCAGTTCTTGCAAACCCAACATCAAAAACTCGGTGGGAAGCAGTCCATATCGTTTGTAGGCTAGTTCAGCTTGAGTGCAACGAAGTGATTAATTCTATGATTACACTATTTGCAAAGGATGAAATAGGAGCTTTCGGTTCAAATGAATATCCATTCTATAAATATGACGCTCAACTCTATTTTTTGATTGGTTTATTAAGAGGAACGCAGTCAAATACTTCACCGTTGTTAAGTCATAGCTCTTTTTTCTTAAATCAAGCTCTATACTCTGGCCATGCTTTATTGGAGCATTTCTCATCGAAGATAGCCTACAAATTATTGGAGAAGGATTCAGAAATTTATGATAGTGAGGAGTTAGAAAGTTTAAATTCAGCGGCAGTAACCCCTTACAATAAAACTATTATCAACCGAGATAATGAGTTTGCTAAAGCCGATATTACACATATTAAAAAAGATTTACCTGAACTATCATTTTTTCTTGATTTCCAAGAATATTGGCTCAAGCCATTAGCTAGTGTGTTTAACGTTTCCGTTAATGAGTTAAAACAAACAGCTACCAGTCTCGTTATAAATGAATGGGGAATAACATATGACGAGAGTCATATTAAAGACCGCCGCAGCGGGATGTGGAGAAATGGACATAAAGAAACATATGCTAGTCATTCCTCAACACCAACGACCCAGCCTTATGATTTTTATTTAGGCTATCATGCGATCTTTGTTATGGCATCAAGACTGTTAAAAAAATTGCCAGTGGTTCAAAGCGAAAATGAATGGAATGATGATCGCTGGCTGGAGTGGATTTCTAGCTACTTGTTGTCAATGGATAATGGCTATTTGTTAGCTGATCTTAGAGATCCTGCTCCTTTAGTTAGAAGACGCTGGCTGACTGAAAAAGTTACGGATACATGGAAATGGGAAATTCAAAATAATGATTTTCTTGAAGGCTTATTGTTTAATAAAGATAGCAGAACATTTATCTGTGTTACTGGTTCATGGTCCGATAATGATAGTCGTGGTAATAACGAAACTTACAGTATATCTAGCGCATTAACATCAACTAGCAACTCAGAGTCGTTGTTAAAGGCTCTCGTAACTTGCAACAGCTCATATGATTACAAACTTCCTTTTTACGATGAAGAGCGATGTGAGTTAGATGATTCTGAGTTTCAACTGAAAGGTTGGCTCGAAGAGCCTGGTGAGTATAAACGCCTCGATGAAACTGATCCTTACGCGGGAGAGCTAAAATTTCCATCACGAAAATTAAGTGAAGAGCATAAACAAATGCTTGAATTGGAGTCTTGCTTTAAGAGTCGATGTTACACAGATAAAGAAAATAGCACACAAGGCTTTTTAGAAACATGGACTGACACACACGATGGTGATCGACACCGTGAAAGCTTTATTCGTGAAGGCGATAGGCTTTATATGTCTTTAGATGTTTTAAAGCAATTATGTACTAAAACTGATTTATCACTAATATTCGAAATATCAATTAATCGAAAAAGTTCAACTTACGACAGGGACATACCATACGATGTCAAACACCCAGGACCATATTGCAACGTGTATACACTCTCAAAAGATGGAGTTATCAAAGATTACCAATCAAGAAGTTATCAACTTAGGTAAGGCTCTGATTACGGAGTTAGGCATGGAAAGAGTGTGTAATACACCTGCTCGATGGTTAGTGCACTACATTGCAGAAAATATTCACAAGTCGGAAAACTGCCAAGGTCAAGAAAAGGACGATGCTGAAAAAAACTGTGTTGATGCGATTATGAAGCTTTGGCATCACCGGTCCGATTTGCCAAGAGGTATTAAGCCATTTACTGAGTTTGACTCTACATTTAGAGGACTTTCAAGATTAGATAACTCTAGTCAAAGACCCTATTACAACGAATTTTCTCAATTCGAAAATGAATTTGATGAAGACGAATCAGAAGAAAGTAAGCAATGGGTTAATATAGCTATAGCTATTGATAAAGTAGCTAAAACATTAGTCTCAGATTGTTTTGAATTAGCGGCGAAAACTGCTCTTACTGATAAATCTAAAAAGATATTAAGCCTTGCCCCTGAAGGTTCAGGTAGTGATATTCAAACAATGCTTAATCTTCTGATGGATAAAGATCCAAGTGAATCATCTGATGAAAAAGTTAAAAAAATAAAATCGAAAATTCAATCTATTGTGACATTGAAAGAAGTCTGTGATGTTTTTATAGATAAGTTAAATAATGACTTATCACGCCTTGAAGAAGGATAATCTGAGCTTTTTTACACTATCCAATTCATATTTAAACCTCACTTTGGGACTTTAATATTTAACTTAGCTGAATTTAAAATAAATTAGTGGCGAATCAAAGTGTATTTATTACAAGGATAATAAATGAATAAAGAATTATCAGATATAGACTTCATTAACGCATATGACCTCTCTATTGGTGAGTTATACACCAAAGCAAAAAGCTCTTACAGAGATGCTCCGATCCAAACATTAGTGGAGTTGAGAAGCATTATTGAGTTAATGGTTGCTCAGTTTTTGGTTGAATTTCAAATTGAAGTCATTGATAGACGTCTGAACTCAAAGGTTGATGCACTAGAGGAGAACAATGTCTTCGCACCTCACATTGTAAGTTTATTTAACGACTTAAGGGTTAATGGTAACAGGGCAGCTCACAAATATGATTGTAGTCTAACTTACGATGAGTTCGCTGAGTTAGCCCTTAAAAGCTTAAAAATGTTTTGTGAACTAGTTGAGCTTTTGCAAAGAGCTGACAATCAAACCATCCAAACCTACACTTTTGATGAAAATGTGAACAGTCAGTTTTTTGAGCTATCCTATCGTGCATTATTTGAAGAAGATAAAGATGCTAAATTCCGTGTTGGAGTGGCGTTAGTCGACAAATATAGGGAGCAGTTTGACAGCATGGTTTGTGTCTTTATAGATGAGCGGGCTTTGAAAAGAGGTATAACGCTAATTGAAGAAGCTGCGGCAGATCGTCATCCGGAAGCAATGTTTGAATGTGGTTATATGTTAATGCATGGTATAGCTCGCGAGAAAGATATTTATACCGGAATGGTGTCTTTTCATAGTGCAAGCAATGGTGGTTTTATAAAAGCGATGGCGCATTTTGCTGAAACAATCTTTGAACATTATGATACTGATGAAGAGGAGATCAATGAAGCTCTTAAATTTCTGTTTGAAGCTGTAAGTGAAGGGGACGCTCACGCGCAGTTTGTATTAAGCGAACAATATAAACATGGAAAATTCGTAGTTAAAAATAGTGAGGAGTCATTGCGCCTATTAAAGCTTTCAGCCGATGGGGGTTATACCAACGCTATGTTCGAGTATGGAAAGCTATTGATCGAATCAGGCAGTGAAGGGGAGGGATTTAGGTGCTTGGTAGGTGCCGTAAATAACGGTAACAAAGACGCCTTGCTCTATGGTGCACGTATCTGTGTTAAGGCTAATAATTTTGAAAAAGCTGAAGAATGGTTTGAAGGCTATTTTGAACAGTGTGACTCCGATTACTACGCATACATAGAGTATGCCAAGTATTTACATACTGAGAATGGAGGTAATATTCAGCGAATAAAAAGAGCATTAGAGTTATTAGTTATCGCATGTAGAACTAACAAAACTAGAAATGGGCCTTCACGAATCAAAAGAATTGTAGATAAATTAAGTCCAATGTGGTTAGAGGAATACGGTAGGTTATCTCGTTTGAAAGACTTTCTAAATATGGATGATGCAAATCTATATGTGAATTTTGATCCTGATGGTCGTGTCATTGATGAACTAAATATAGTCCATCATAATTGCATTGAAATACTACGAAAGCCAGGGCTGATTAAATCGTTGAGTTATACTCCACAAAGTAAAAATATCTCGACCAGTAAAAAATCGGTTTTACCAAGAATTGGGGTAAAGATAGGACGAAATAACCCATGTCCTTGCAAATCTGGAAAAAAGTACAAGCAGTGTTGTGCTAGCTAAATAATCATCTATTGTCTTTCAAATTATTGATGTTTGCGGAGTGATGCGCTTAGAGGGTAACAACCAAAAATTGATGAGTAGCAATTTCTAATTTGTAGTAAATTTACAACATGTAGTATTGAAATAAATAGATTTTAAATGGCTCATGCAATATTATGCTACATTTTTATGCAAACTTATGATGCATAGAAACTGCTAACTAATTGAAGTTTGGTAAGCTGTTATGTCAACTTATGGTGCAATCGACACCGTTTGTCGCTTGCACCATAAGTATTCATAATTGCACTATAACTCTTCATAATTTGCACCATAAGCTTTCATAGACTACTATCTGTTGTAATAATACTACAAGTAGGAGTATTACTATGTATCGTCGCAATCTGAGATACTCAAGAGTTAAGAACCTTTATAAGTTTGCTAGCCCTAAAATGAACACCGTTTATACCGTTGAATCATCTCTTGAATTTGACGCCTGTTTTCACTTCGAATATTCCCCAAACATAATCCAATATGAAGCTCAGCCACTAGGCTATAAATATCAATTCGAAGGTAAAGTTCTGCCTTATACCCCAGATTTTAAAACGATTGTTATAGGCAATGTTGAAGCTTTTATTGAGATCAAGCCACGCTCCAAAACAATCGATAGTGATTTTAAGGCCCGATTCAAAGCAAAGCAGACTGCTGCGTTGGAACTTGGTAAGTCATTAGTACTGATCACTGAACAGCAAATCAGAGTGAGCCCAATCCTTAGTAACCTAAAATTATTACATCGTTATTCTGGATTTCAGCAATTCACTCCATTACAGCTTAAGTTACTATCTTTAGTACGCTCTATAGGTATTTTGACTGTGCTGCAGCTGTGTGAGCAACTCTATCTTTCTATTAGAGAGCTAATGGCAAGTGTGATTGGCTTAATCTCCCATGGTGCATTGCTCACAGATTTGTCTCAAGGTGACTTTGGAATACAATCAATTGTATGGGTGGGTCATGAACAATGAAATTGGTTTGTTTATTGACGAAGCCTATACGGCTTATGCTGATCAGAATGAAGAAAAGTCACTTTCTATTTATGCAGACAGAGATCTCGCAAGCTATCCAGACTTAATTCAAAAAGAAACAATGAGGCGCGTAAAAATCCTTAAGTGGATCAATAAACGTCTGACTGGTGGCTGGACTGAAAAAAACCTTAAGCATCTTATACTAGCCGCTAAACAAGATCTAAAAACGGATATTCCCAGCGCCAGAACACTAGGAACTTGGTGGAGTTTATATTTCAATTCTGGCTATCAGTTGATGTCACTTATTCCAATGCACCACTTCAAAGGAAACACTAATAAGCGATTAAGTGATTCAGACGAAATTTTCTTTGAAAGAGCAATAGATCGATATCTGGTAAAGGAAAAGCCATCCATTGCACATTGACGTGGTCTAATTGATTCGACCAACCCAGTTAAGAGATAATAACTTAACTGGAGAATAAGATGACCGCTAGAAAAAAATACTCAAAAGAATTCAAGCTCGATGCAATTAACTTGGTTCTTGAACAAAATTATACCCGTACAGCAGCATCTAAAAGCTTAGGGCTTAACCCTAATGTTCTAAGCCGTTGGATAAAAGAGCATGAACAAGATGATGGGCACGCATTCCGTGGCAATGGCGTACTAACTCCTGAGCAGGATGAAATTAGAAAGTTAAAATCTCAGGTTAAACGTCTTGAGATGGAAAGAGAAATATTAAAAAAAGCGACGGTCTTCTTTGCCAAAGAAATGAAATAAAGTACTCATTTATTGCCCAAAATAAGAAGACCTGGCCGGTTGATTTAATGTGTCGACTATTGGGTGTGAAACGTAATAATTTTTATAGCTATCAAAAACGTAGTGTGAATAAGGCTGTCGTTCCTGACCATGATGAGATGATTGAATTTCTCACTAGAATGGCAAAAGCCAGTGATCACACTTACAGTGAAAGGCGGATGAAGAAGGCATTAAATGCGCTAGGATTCCCAGTCAGCCGCTATATGACGGCAAAACTAATGAAAGAGGCTGGCGTTTGGGTGCGCAGTAAAAAGAAATACAAAGTAACAACTGATAGTAATCACAAGCTGCCTTTGTTCGACAATGTGCTCAATCGAGAATTTGATGTTGCAGAGCCAAACATCGCTTATGTTGCTGATATCACGTATATCTGGACTCAGGAAGGCTGGTTATATTTAGCGGTGGTTATTGACCTTTATTCTCGAAAAGTTGTTGGTTGGAGCATGAGTTCACGAATGAAGGCGCAACTAGTCTGTGACGCCCTCACGATGGCTCTCTGGCAACGAAGACCAGCACCAAACCTGATTGTGCATACCGATAGAGGCTCACAATATGCAAGCCGCCAATATCGTAAATTACTGGCTGAAAACGGTTTCAGAGGTAGCATGAGTAGGAAAGGAAACTGTTGGGACAATGCGGTAGTTGAAAGCTTTTTCGGCAGCTTAAAGCAAGAACGAGTTCAATGGAAAAGCTATCAAACTAGGCATGAAGCTCAGCAAGACATTTTGAACTACATAACGATGTTTTATAACAGCATCCGATTGCACTCAACGTTAAATTACTTGAGTCCAAATGAATATGAAGCAAGATTGGAAGTCTTGAATAAAGTCTCTTAACTAGGTTGTCTGAATTTAGTTGACCAGGTCAACAACGTGTTTACCAACTATTGATTCTAATACATTCTTTGGTCGTTCGACCTTTATTGTACGCTCGTGTCTAGCTTCTATAATTCTCTCCAACTGCTGCATATCACCTGCTTTAGAAAGAATGTTTATATATTCTTTTATTTCGTCCATATTCCCGTTTCGATTTTTCATTTTGCTATCTCTATCTCTTGAATTCGAGTGGCAATTAAATCATGTTCTGCTTACTCTTTGAGGACCCCATTTTATATGTGGTTAAGCCCATGATTATATTGTATTTAATTCCACGTGAGAGGTGGCGAAGAATAGACTACTGAACCACTATATGCTTTAATTCTTTTTTCACACGGTAAACAGTAGCTACACCGCAACCTGCAATTTTAGCTATTTCATCAACTTTCAGGCCTTTATCTAAATACGAAACTATCTTAGCTCTAATTTCTTGGTTTTTAGTGCTACCACCAATTGTTTTACCAGCTTCAATAGCCCGTTGTTGCCCCTGCTTTATTCGCTCAATGCGCTTGTCATTGTCCAGCCTAGCCATCGTTGCCATTAAGTCTAATAGCATGTTATTGATGATTGATAATATGCTTGAGGTGATATCGTCCGAAGATAGGAGGGTATGTGTGGTCGGTAGATCAACAACTACCAAACGTAAACCTTTCTCACTGATGATCTGCTTTAATTTATCCCAGTCTTTGAGGGGTAAACGGGATAGTCTATCAACACTTTCAACTAGCAGAATTTCACCATCTTTAGATTCATCTAAAAGCTGATTAAGTTTAGGTCTGTTTAGCTTTGTACCTGAAAAGTTCTCAACGTATTTAGCGACAATATCTAAAGAGTTGTTTTCACAAAATTGCGTTAATAACTGTTCAGCACGTTGAGCGTCTTGCTCTTTAGTTGACGCTCTCAAATAAAGTCTTGTTCTCATAATCAATCTCAGAATTATCAATCAATATATCCATACTATAGCCCATTGATAAACTATCAATGGATATCCTTGAGGTAATGATTGATAGATAAATTTTGATGAAAGCTAACGTTTAAACATTATCAGTGGCTTATGCGTGGATGGAAGCCAAAACATCATGGATTTGATCCGTGATGCTGGTGGATGATGTTTTGGCTTGACGATGGTTCATCGCTGTGGATGTGGTTTCGTAAAATCCTTTATTTTTCAATCGCTCAACTATAGTTGAATGATATTAAAAAATCTGGGTAGGTGAGTCTCTTTTTTGAGAAAAAACCTCTGTGCGATAAAAAATATCGGATTGATAGGTTTAAATTCGGTTATTCTACAGGATA
>Ga0209396_1004195_pt1 | contig 14129 bp, 15 predicted proteins | sample GOMGulsemesocosm_6_FD_184638 | JGI IMG/M metagenome (GOLD analysis project Ga0209396, IMG submission 184638) | Methane-oxidizing microbial communities from mesocosms in the Gulf of Mexico - GOM8C Gulf of Mexico (SPAdes) (version 2) | ecosystem: Environmental > Aquatic > Marine > Cold seeps...
TGTAAATATTTAACTTTTTATTTAACTTTTTATTTAACTTTTTATTTAATTATGTACGTACAGTTAGAAATTAAAAAGCCAGTGATTGGAAAAGTCACTGGCTTTTTTTGTTGCGATTAATATCTCAATTAACCGTTCGTGACTTAATTAACCGTTCATTAATTAATAATGCGGTGGTGGTGTTTCGTCTGCTTCGCTCGCGATTTCAGTGCCTGTTTGCATGGTTTTGATTCTATTAATAAGGAAGGTTAATTGTACTTTTTGATCTTCCATTACTTTTTGTTGATCAATAATAGCGCAATTTAATTGCTCGATAGTGTCGTCTTGAAAGCTGAGTTTCATTTCTAGATCGCTAATACGTTCATCTAATTCGCTTAAATTTATATTTGTCATATTCTCGGCCTTGCTCATAATTTAGGGGCTATTCTTTTAGACGTTATTGGCTTGGGAACTATTTTGATTCTCAGCGCTCTATACTATCTCTTTGGTTGCAGTTTAACATGTATCTGAGTTTGGCTGTAGTTTATCCCTTGCTCTTGGCAATAAGCGACACAGGCTTGAAGTTGTTGATATTTGCTGCTTTAGTTCTCGAATTAATAAACGATTTTGGGCGTAAAATTAGGTAAAGTTGGATGAATTATCATTTTTTATATTTATACTACTTATTATCTTGTACGACTGTCGCAAATAGTTATTATTAAACAACTTAGAACGTAGTTGTGGAATTACACTGCATTATTTTAATTAGGTATTTTGATGAAAAAATTTTTTAAAGTAACGGTACTGGCTTCAGCAGTATCTCTATTAGCAGCTTGTGGCCAAGAAGCTCAAGCTGATAAACCAGTAGACGTTAAAGCATACAGTGAAGACCAACAAGCTGCGTACGCAATTGGTTCTATTGTTGCTCGAAACTTAGTGACACCACTGAAACGTCAAGAAGAATTAGGCGCACCATTAGATAAAGAAATTATCGTGCAAGGTATTCAAGATGCGCTTGCAGAGAAAACGCAATTATCTGATGAAGAGCTACAAGCTGTACTAAAAGTTTACGATGAAAAAATGCAAACGCTATCTACTGAAGCGACACGTGTAGAAGGCGAAAAAGCCGAAGCTGAATCGAAGAAATTCTTTGTTGAAAATGGCAAGAAAGAAGGCATGAAAACAACGGATTCTGGCTTACAGTATGAAGTACTTACTGCTGGTAAAGGCGATTTAGCAAAACCTGAAAATACAGTCACTGTACATTACACAGGTCAATTACTCGATGGGACTGTATTTGATAGTTCTGTTGAACGTGGCGAACCAGCTACATTTGCACTTAATCGTGTAATTCCAGGTTGGACTGAAGGTCTTGCGCTAATGAATGTTGGCAGCAAATACAAGTTATATATCCCTTCTGAATTAGGTTACGGGCCTCAAGGCGCTGGCGCCGATATTCCACCGAATGCGACTTTAATATTTGAAGTTGAGCTTCTGAAGATAGCTAAGTAGTTTTATCATTATTGATGGAGTAATTTGGCTAGGTAATAAAAAAGCAGTAATTTGAGGTTTCAAATGGCTGCTTTTTTATGGACTATTTTTACGCTGTGAATGGCCCATAAAATAGCTTAATACTCGTTTTTATGACGAGTACCAATATGGTGTAGAGTGCTTGTGCTTGATCAAACGTCTTCGCTAACAACTTCTTTATGATAAGTTGCTAAGGTATATAGCAACTTATCTTCTAGCTCGAACCGTTGCTCTAAAATCTCACCTACTTTCGACATATCTTTGTCTAGCGAAAGCATTAAGCTATCACTGTCTTTTTTACATTCGGCATATTTATCGTTGAACTCAACTAACGCTTCGGTTGTTAAGACAATTTTTGGCTGAATTTGCTGTGCTAGGTCTAAACTCTGACTACCGTTCTCTGCACATTGAGACACAATTTGATCATAAACTTCGAAGTGACCAGTAGATAAGTAATCGATTAACAGTTGGCAGAACACTTGTAACTTTTCTGAGCTAGGTAGGGCTGTATTGTGATCGAATGGTGGTACCCCTTCAATCTTGCAATATTCGACGATGAGCTTTTGGCGCTCTTCTAGCCAATGGTCGATGGCATTGTGGTTACCACCCCAAGCTTGTTGCGCTTGTTCTAATTTGGTTAACATATGAATTACTCCATGTACCCTTAAGCGATTAAGGTATCCTATTACTAAATTTTTTGTACTAAAACGTCAATGATATTTTATCTGGTCTAACCTGATTTTATCGTCTTGATTTAGCATGTAAATCTACTAAGTGTGTATAATCTTTATTAAATTTCTAAACTTAAGCATAACATATAAGAACTTGTAATGATTAGTTTTTCCCTTGAGCAAATAAGCATGTCGCTAAAATGTGATTAAGGTCTTTATACAAATAATGGATTCTTTTAGTTTTAAGTATTTAAACACTATGGTATCTCAATTCGGCATTTACATTTTTATTAGCATTTTTGCAACACGAAAATGAAACTTAGCTTACTACGATCAACTTATTGCTAGATTGTTATCTATTAATCGGTACATATGTTTTTTTCAATACATGAACAATGTTACACTGCCGCATTATTACAAGCCCCAATTCAGGAACGGATATGAGTGAGTTAAAAAATGACCGCTATTTACGCGCGTTATTAAAGCAACCAGTTGATCAAACACCAGTATGGATGATGCGCCAAGCAGGCCGTTATTTACCAGAATATAAAGCAACGCGTGCTGAAGCGGGTGACTTTATGTCTTTGTGTAAGAATGCTGAATTAGCCTGCGAAGTTACTTTGCAGCCACTGCGTCGTTTCCCACTTGATGCTGCAATTCTGTTTTCTGATATCTTAACTATTCCAGATGCAATGGGTCTTGGTCTTTACTTCTCTGAAGGTGAAGGTCCTAAATTTGAACGCCCGATCACTTGCAAAGCTGATGTTGATAAAATTGGTATCCCAGATCCCGAAGGCGAATTACAATATGTAATGAACGCTGTGCGAACTATCCGTAAAAACCTGAAAGGCGAAGTGCCATTAATCGGTTTTTCTGGTAGTCCTTGGACACTGGCTACATACATGGTTGAAGGTAGCGGCACTAAGACGTTTACTAAAATCAAGAAAATGGCATTTGCAGAGCCACAAACTCTGCATCTGTTATTAGATAAATTAGCTGAATCAGTTATTTCTTACCTGAACGCTCAGATTGCTGCTGGTGCACAATCGGTTATGGTATTTGATACTTGGGGTGGTGTGCTTTCTCCACGTGATTACAAAGATTTTTCATTGCAGTACATGCACAAGATCGTTGATGGTTTAACGCGTTTTGCTGATGGCCGTAAAGTGCCGGTAACACTATTTACTAAAAATGGTGGTCAATGGATCGAACAGATCGCTGCGACAGGTTGCGATGCGATTGGTCTTGATTGGACAATTGATATTGCTGAAGCGAAAGCGCGTATTGGCGATAAAGTTGCACTGCAAGGTAATATGGATCCTTCAATGCTTTATGCCTCTCCTGAACGTATTCGCCAAGAAGTGGGTACAATTCTAGAAGGTTTCGGTGAAGGCACTGGTCATGTAATGAACCTTGGCCACGGTATTCATCTTGATGTTGAACCTGAAAAAGCAGGTGTATTCATCGAAGCTGTGGGTGAGTTAAGTAAGCAATACCATAAGTAATTACTTTTTATAAGCTCATAAAATATAAAAAAGGCACATTGAATGTGCCTTTTTTATATTTAAAATTTACGTTTTAATTAATTGTTGAGAGCTAATACTGCTTCTGCATTGGCTTTCAATTCTGCTTGGCCTAGAATTTCATAAGCTGATACCATGACTTCAAGCGCCCCGACACGAGCCTCAGTATCTGAGAAACTATCAATAATATACTGGCCGCGCTGGGCTGCAGCGATATAAGCTTGGCGTTTCATGTAGTATCTTGCTACTGCTAATTCATAATTTGCTAGACGATTTTTGATTGCAATTGCGCGCTGCTGAGCATCTGCAACATACTGACTTTCTGGGAATCGTTTAATCAAGCTAGTGAAGTCGCCAAAGGCAGCATCGGTATAACTTGGGTCTCGATCTGATCTATCTATATCAAAAGCAGAGTGAAATACGTTATAATCCGCCGCCATATTGGTTAAACCACGCATGTAGTAGACATAATCTATGTCTTTATGGGTTGGATTTAAACGTAAAAAGCGGTCTATATTTGCTAGAGCCTGCGCTGTATCATTATTTTTATAGTACGAATAAATAAGATCCAGCTGCACTTGTACTGTATGTGGACCAAATGGATAACGCGTATCTAGAGCTTCTAATGTTTCGATTGCTGAAACAAAGTTGCCTGCCTGTAATGATTGTTGAGCTGAACTATAAAGCTCAACAGCTGGTTTATCAGGGATTAATCGCGTTGATTTACTTGAACAACCTGTTGCTGCAAGAAGGGCAAGAGATAAGCTAACTGCTAGTTTTATTGATTTTTTCATTAGGTTGGATCAATTCCGAAATTGCTTAATGCTAAAATAATTACGTATCCAATATGCTACAGCAAAATAAAAGGCTAAAATAGCCTGAATCTTGTAATTATACTGAAAATTAGGGCCAACGAGGGTCCCCGCTAAATATGAGCCAACAAATAGAACTTTCTGCCGTTGTTGCAGAACACCAAGTCGGTCAACGATTAGACCAAGCTTTAGCCGAGATGTTCCAAGATTATTCTCGTTCACGTCTAAAAGAATGGATTCTTGCAGGTTTTGTTACTCTAAACGGTAAAGTTACTGTTAAAGCACGTGAAAAAATACAGTTTGGCGATGTGTTGGTATTAAACGCTGAAGTCGAAGAAGAAGAGCGTTATTTACCGCAAGATATTGCACTTGATATTGTTTATGAAGATGACGATATTGTGGTGATTAATAAGCCTGCTGGTTTAGTTGTGCACCCTGGTGCTGGTAACCCTGACGGCACAGTGTTGAATGCATTGTTATTTCGTTACCCTGAGATTGTTAACGTACCACGCGCTGGTATCGTTCACCGTCTAGATAAAGACACAACAGGTCTGATGGTTATTGCTAAAACAATACCGGCTCAGACTCACTTAGTAACAGCTTTACAAGCGCGCCGTATTACCCGTGAATATGAAGCAGTCGCTACGGGAACGATGACAGCGGGTGGTTCGATTGATGAGCCTATCGGCCGTCACCCGACTAAGCGTACTCATATGGCTGTGCGTCCATTAGGTAAACCAGCTAAAACTCATTACCGTGTGGCTGAGAAATATCGCTCGCATACGTTATTGCGTTTACGTTTGGAATCAGGTCGTACGCATCAGATCCGTGTTCATATGGCTCACATTACGCATGCGATTGTTGGTGACCCTGTTTATGGTGGTCGTCCAAAACCGCCTGCGAATGCAACTGATAATTTAGTTATGGCGTTACGTGGCTTTGGCCGTCAAGCCCTACACGCTCGTATGCTAAAACTAGAACATCCAATCACAGGCGAAATGATGATGTGGCGCGCAGAACGCCCATCGGATATGGCAATGTTGATTGGTATCTTGCGTGAAGATACAGCATTGAATGCTGTTGATACGTTTGAGTACTAAGCAAGTCATGGTTAAATTGTTAGTAACTGAAAAATGGTTACTAACCGAAAAATTGTATTTATGATGCAATTTATTCAACCAAGCTGGCCAGCGCCAGCACATGTAAAAGCTTCGAGTACAACTCGTTTCGGTGGGGTAAGCCAAGGTATTTATTCTGGTTTTAACCTAGGATTACATGTGCAAGATGATGCTGAGTTAGTTGGTCTGAATCGGCAGCAGTTAGTTACTGCTGCCAAATTACCACAAATGCCTTTTTGGTTAAACCAAACCCACAGTACTGATATTGTTCATTTAATCGGTCAACAACATCAACCTTCATCTATTCCCAATGCTGATGCCAGTATTACGAAACTACCCGAACAAGTGTGTATCGTCATGACTGCAGATTGTTTACCTGTGTTAATTTGCGATAAAGCTGGAACGCAAGTAGCTGCTATTCATGCTGGATGGCGCGGACTACTCGATGGGATTATTGAGAAAACGGTCGCATTGTTTAATGCTGATCCTAATGAATTGTTAATTTGGCTTGGTCCTGCTATCAGTCAACGCGCATTCCAGGTTGGTAGTGAAGTTCGCACACAGTTTATGTTACATGATAGCGATGCTGAACAAGCATTTATTGCCGATGCTAATGATAAGTATTTTGCCGATTTGTATCTATTGGCGAAGCAGCGCTTACAACAGCAAGCTATTACACCTGCGCAGATTTTTGGTGGTGAGTATTGTACTTTCCAAGATAATCAACGTTTCTACTCTTATCGTCGTGATGGTCAAACCGGTCGCCAAGCGAGTTTGATTTATTTAGATCCTCAAAACGCTAGTTGAGTCATCCTCAGTCTCTTGATTTTAGCTTTATGTTCCCCCATCCTTAAACTAATTCAATTTTATTTTCAGTGACTCACAGTAGAGGTATCTATGCGTTTAGATCAGCTAACGACTAAATTCCAAATGGCGATTTCAGATGCGCAATCATTAGCCCTCGGCAACGATAATCAATTTATCGAACCTATTCATTTAATGACGGCATTGATGAATCAAGATAATAGCGCGATGCGTCCACTACTGACCGCAGCTGAAATAGACAGTAACAGTTTAAGATGGCAATTAGCCGATGAACTAGAACGCTTACCAAAAGTCAGCGGCAATGAAGGTGATATCCAATTGTCTTCAGCATTGAATATGTTACTTAATCTATGTGATAAATATTCGCAAAAACGTAAAGACAAGTTCATTTCCTCTGAAATATTTGTATTAGCCGCCTTGGAAGATAAAGGCCGTTTGGGTGATTTATTACGTAAAGCGGGCGGTACACGCAAGAAAATAGAAGAGGCAATTGAGGCCATTCGTGGCGGTGAAAAAGTAGAAAGTCAAGGCGCAGAAGAGCAGCGTGAAGCACTAGCAAAATATACCTTAGATCTGACTGAGCGTGCTGAGGTTGGCAAACTTGATCCTGTTATTGGCCGTGATGATGAAATTCGCCGTGCCATTCAAGTTTTACAACGTCGAACTAAGAATAACCCTGTATTGATTGGTGAACCCGGTGTGGGTAAAACTGCGATCGCCGAAGGACTCGCTCAGCGTATTATTAATGGTGAAGTACCTGAAGGATTAAAGAATAAACGCGTATTGTCTTTGGATATGGGCGCTTTGGTTGCTGGAGCAAAATACCGCGGCGAATTTGAAGAGCGTTTAAAATCGGTAATTAAAGAGTTAGGCCAAACTGAAGGTCAAACCATTTTATTTATCGATGAACTGCATACCATGATTGGCGCAGGTAAAGGTGACGGTGCTATGGATGCAGGTAATATGCTCAAACCGGCATTAGCCCGTGGCGATTTACATTGTATGGGTGCGACGACATTAGATGAATATCGCCAATATATTGAAAAAGATGCTGCTTTAGAACGTCGTTTCCAAAAAGTATTAATTGACGAGCCAAGCGTCGAAGACACCATTGCTATTTTACGTGGTTTAAAAGAGCGTTATGAACTGCATCATAATGTTGATATTACCGATCCCGCTATTGTAGCCGCAGCCACGTTATCACATCGTTATATTTCCGACCGCCAATTGCCAGATAAAGCGATCGATTTAATTGATGAAGCTGCATCATCTATTCGTTTGCAAATGGATTCCAAACCTGAAGCTCTGGATAAATTAGAACGCCGTATTATCCAATTAAAAATTGAAAAACAAGCACTGCAAAAAGAAGATGATACTAGCAGCGTGAAACGTTTATCTTCGCTTGATTTAGAGCTAGATGAAAAACAAGCCAAGTTTAATGAGTTGGATGAAATTTGGCGCAGTGAAAAAGCGGCATTATCTGGCACTAAGCACATTAAAGCGGCGCTGGATAAAGCCCGTGTTGAATTAGATAAAGCGCGTCGTGCCAGTGATTTAAATAAAATGTCAGAGTTACAGTATGGCCATATACCTATGCTGGAAAAACAGTTAGATCTTGCTGCACAAGCAGAAATGCAAGATATGACACTGCTTAAGCATCGTGTTGGTGAAGCTGAAATTGCCGATATTCTATCGCGTTGGACTGGGATCCCTGTCAATCGCATGCTGGAAGGTGAAAAAGAAAAGCTCATGTCGATGGAAGCTAACATGCACCAACGCGTGATTGGTCAACATGAAGCTATTAGTGCGATTTCCAATGCTATTCGTCGAAGTCGTGCGGGGCTTTCAGATCCTAATCGTCCGATGGGCTCATTTCTATTTATGGGGCCAACAGGGGTAGGTAAGACTGAAGTGTGTAAAGCGTTAGCTGATTTTATCTTTGATTCAGACCATGCCATGGTGCGAATCGATATGTCTGAATTTATGGAGAAGCATTCTGTAGCTCGACTTATTGGTGCGCCTCCGGGTTATGTCGGTTATGAAGAAGGCGGCTATTTAACTGAAGCTGTTCGTCGTAAACCTTACTCGGTGATCTTGTTAGATGAAATTGAAAAAGCCCATGGCGATATTTTCAATATATTATTACAAGTCCTGGATGATGGCCGATTAACGGATGGACAAGGACGTACTGTTGATTTTCGTAATACCGTGATAATAATGACGTCGAATCTAGGCTCTGATGTTATTCAAGAGGGTTATCATAAACAGCATCATGGCGAAGTATTTGATCAAGATATGATGCAAGCGCAATTACTTGATGTATTAAGTGCTAATTTTAGACCGGAGTTTATTAACCGTATCGATGACACTATTATTTTTCATCCATTAGGTCGTAACGACATTGAAAAAATTGCAGCCATTCAGCTGAAAGCAATCGAAGGTCGCCTTAAACTGCAAGGTTATGGTTTGAGTATTACCCGAGAAGCGATGGGGAAAATAGCCGAGATTGGTTATGATCCTGCCTTTGGTGCTCGCCCGTTGAAACGGGCATTACAGCGTGAGGTTGAAAACCGATTAGCGAATGCCATTTTGGGTGGCGATGTTGCAACAGGTGCAACGATTAAAATCAATGTTAAAAATGGCGAACTTAATGTTTGTTGATCTGCAGTAGACTAGCAATAAACGAGTGTTTAGTTCATCAGCTAAACACTCAGTCAATGAGGCCGTGGCTGATTGCGTATTGGATCAGTTCTACATTGGTTTTTACATTAAGTAGTTTCATTATGGAATATTTAGGAAACTCCACAGTACGCGGGGAAATAAACAGTGTTTCGGCCACCTGCTTTGCTGGTTGTCCTTGTACTAATAAACGCAGCACGCTTAGCTGACGTGAAGTCAGTTGCGGTTTTGCGTGGTCAATATTGATTGATGTTGAGATGTACTGGCCACCATCTAGTACCGCATATACCGCTTCTTCTAAACTTTCACTGGCTTCATGTTTTAGCACGTAACCCTGCGCCTCTGCGGCAATTGCGCCTTCAGCATATTCTGGTTCGTCATGCATAGTTAGGCATATCACTTTAATATTTTTGTTAATGCGTTTTAAATTAGCGATCGCTGCGATACCTGTCATACCCGGCATACTGATATCAGTGATAACCAAATCTGGACCATGTTGTTTTATTAAAGCTAGTAGTTCTATGCCGCTGCGTGCAATTGCCATAATACGGTGTTCTAGTTGTAATAGACTGGCAATACCTTCTGCCACAATAGTGTGATCATCCGCTAAAATTATTTTACTCATCACTTTAATCTTGGTTATCTCATTTAAATTATTTGAAATTGTGTATGTCATATTCATCGTTATTAACGCTATCTATTAATGTGCCATCAAATTGTTGAATGCGTTCCTGCATACTGATAAGTCCGATACTGCCGCCGTTACGTTGCTGGTTAAGGTCACAGCCAATACCATAATCGCGAATTTGAAAGATTAAATTCTCACCTTGAATTTGTCGCTAAGTTTTTATCAAGCCTAGGAATACTCGCAAATAGTGTTTGGATATGCACATCGGTTATCTTAGCTATTCTGCGGCATTCACTGTTTAGTGCTGCTGCTAAACCTGCTGTTGCAATAGAGAGCACAGCCATACGCTGGGAAAAGTTATCGTGTAACTCTCTTGATAAACGACGACGTTCATTTTCTTGGCTTTCCATTAACCTTTGGCTAAGTAATTTCAGTTGTTGGTTTTTTAATTGTAGTTTCTGCCAGTAGCCGTAACGCTCATAAGTTGCAGCAAGTAATTGTCCCAACTGACGAATAGCATTGATAGTTGTTGCTTGCCATTGTGCTGGTGGTTGATAACGGCTCGCTGCGATGCCTCCCCAAATTTGACCGTGAATGCGAAACGGAACGGCTATGTGTGAAAGTACCCCATGCATTTGCAATAATTCTATTTCAGGTTCATCCATTAACGTGGCAATACCCTCAGCGGTTTGGATTATCCCTGTAAATGCATCGAGCTTGCCAGTAATAAATTAGCTGTGACAGTAATACAGGTATTTATACTAGTAGTTTAAATTTGCCACCGTTCTATAATTTTTGCCTTGTTGTTTGCCTTGTTGTTTGCACTGTTTTGTTGGTGATGACGATGTGTTTATGAAGCAAGAGGAAAGAATGTGAGTTTATTATCCATGCCGTTTGTCGGCTCAGGTGTTGATGTAGGACTGCAAATCGTTGCAGTTGTAGTGCTTTTTGTGACGGTCGGCGCTGCAGGATTTGGTTTTTGGAAACTGCATGAGCTACCAATTAGCCAAGCCCATAAAAATAGTCATCAACAGTTATCCCTTATTACTGCGTTAACATGGATAGGATTCCTCTGGCATTGGGTGTGGGTGTTAGCTGTGATAGTCGCCTTTATTGATGGTGACAAGATTATCGCCAGAGTGCGTGATATTTGGAAAGCGGAAGGAGACAAATCATGTTAGAAGGTTTAGTTGTTTGGACGTTATTCATATACCTATTGCGTATGATTGGTATGCCGTGGAATAAATTCAGTAAGTTATTTGCCTATATTGGCGGTGGTGCTTGGTTATTATTTGTTTGGGTTGGCCTAATTACATATACACCGATGGATTTATCCGGTGGCTCAGTGGTGCAATCGCCGCATATTCAACTTCGCCCTGCGACGACCAAGATCACTGGTAATATCAAAACTATCTATGTGAAGTCGATCGCGCACAAGCCGCATATATATCTTCGCAAGATGATGTTTCGATCAGTCTCTCGAAACAATCTGTCGCGGAAAAACAAGTCACTATTAATGAAAGCCAACAAGTTGAAATAGAAGCTGACGTTCGCTGGAAGAGTAAAACGCTGCAGCGTTATATCAAGCAAAATAAAGTTGCTGCTTTTACGGTTACCGCGAGTAAAATTGACGAACAAAGTACTCAGGTTGAGGTTGCTAAAGCGCAATTATGGGTATTAAAGTCTAAATCCGAGAAATTACAGTTGGATGTGGAACAAGCCGTTTTAGAAGTTATAAAAAGTGATCATGCTGTAGCAAATAGATTGGCGGAACTTGAGATCAAACAACAAGAACTGCGGCACGCACAATGGAACTTGGATAATACTCGCGTTTATGCCCCTGTAGATGGGTATTTGAGCAATTTTATCGCCAGAGAAGCTCAGTATGTCGGTATCTTGGCGCGCATGCAGATGTATACCAATGAAAAATATGTATTGATGCGAGTCAATCATCAAGCTATTCGTAATATTAAAGTCGGGCAGATGGCTGAATTCACTTCCGCTGTCTATCCAGGTAAGATTTTTTCAGCTGCAGTTGAAGGCATTATTGAAGCGACGGGGGAATCTCAAGGTTCGCTATTAACTCGTGAAACAGATGTGCGTATCACTACGGGGAAAAACCTATTGCCTTCATGGGATTCTTAGATGTGGTACGCGGTATTATTATCCGTATGAAATCACAGATATATTACTTTTATTCGATGTAGCTTTTGGTCATTATACATACTGCATTTCGAGAACTATAAGTTGAGGTTCTCGTTGTCCGTTAAGTAAATATGCTCAGAATTTGACTTACCTGTTGTGAAACCTGCTGCTGAGCAAAATCTGTTTTTTGTTGTGCTTCCTTACTATGTACTTGTAATGACGCAACTTGGGCATTAACGGTCTGGATACATTTCACTTGTTGCTGAGTGTTTTGGCTGGTGGCCGCAACACTGTTTTGTGCTTGTTTAGACTGAATAATCACGCTTTGGATCTGTAAGCTAACGTCATTTGAGCTATCTAATTGCGATTGGCAACGCTGATAAATATCATTAATGTTGTGTTCAAGAGATTGACTGGATAAATTTAGCTGATTCAAGAAGGCACTAATTTGCTCTAGCGCATATTGTGTTTTCTTCGATAAGTTGCGAACCTCATCGGCGACGACTGCAAAACCCCTGCCTTTCTCTCCCGCTCGCGCAGCCTCAATAGCTGCATTGAGTGCTAATAGGTTTGTTTGGTCAGCAATATGATGTATCGATGTCACTATGCCCTCGACACTCTCCATATTACTGTTTAGTGTTTGAATTGCGGCTAAACTATTATTGCCCGCTTCTTTTGTTGCCTGAGTGGCAACGCTAAGAGATTCTATTTGTTTTGCAGCATGTTGCATCTGCTGATTGGTCTTATCGGTGATCTCATGAACCGATTGCGTTTGTTGGTCCACCTGCTGAGCTAATGTATCAATAGCTGTGACACTGGCATTTATATTCTTTACAGCAGAATTGCTTGCTGTGGAATAACTGGTTATAGACTGAAAATCTGATTTTAGTGAATCGAGAGATTGGTTGATCTCCTCAACGTGAGTCACTTTTATCAATTGTTCTTGTTTGACGTTGTCTAATAATTGGTTGAAGTGCAGAGCAATGATGCCAATTTCATTATGGTTATTGGCAAAGCTTAAGCGTTGGCGAGTATTCGTTTCAACGAGTGAGGAAAGCGCTTTATCAAGTATAGATAGCGGTTTAACAATCCAAAATTTTTGAGTGTAATAAAGCAAAACACTGAAAGCCACCAAGGTCATCGCGAGCAACCCAAGTTGCAGATACGTTCGTTCTCGCTGTTGTAGTACATAAGCTTTGATAGGTTCTTCGAGGGCTAAAATGCTTTGTTGAAGTTGGTTAATTTTGGTATTAACTAATACCTCGTTATCGTACTGCTTTGTTAATATCTGTTTAGTGTTTTCCAGTTCTTTTGGGTAGCGATTAATTAAGCTAACTATGTCGTCTATAATGTCAGCGGGAGTAATTTGTCCATCGCCGTTATCTTCAGCAAGAAAATTATCCTCTTCAATTTCAATAATTGAAACTTCCTCATAGATGGCTAAGTACTTTAACTGCTTAATGAAAGACTTGGTTTCATTTATCTGTTCGTTGAGTTGCAGCCATTGCGTGGACTTTAGTTGTTTAAAGTAACGCTGACGCAGAGATGTTAAGCGCGATAAGCTAGTTTGAACATCGAGTAATAGTAACCAATTAGATTGTTAGCTAACTTGCCTGAAGAGCGTAACTCGCCTTTTAGTAAAACATTAAAGCTAGTTAGTTGTTGAGATAGCTTACTACTTGAAATGTCCATAGGGAGCTCGGTGTTTGAGGATTGCAATTGAGCAATAACTTTTTCTGCTGATTGCAGTTGATTGGCATTGCCGGTATTCAAGTATGCAGAAATAGATTGGTTTAAGGTTGTGATCGTGAGGGTTTTCATATTTGAAAAAATGGCATTTTGCTGACTAAGTTGGTTGAGCTGCAGGTGACTCATATAAAGAGTGTAAGTTATGAATAATGATAAACTGATTAAAAGTAAGCTGCTGATTCGAGAAAAAGTTGTAATACGCACTGTTATCATTCTTAACGGCTATGTTGCGGATGAGCATAGTTAGGAATTATGACAGTCATATTAAAGTGATTAAAACAGAACCTTATTATGCTTAGAGGTGTTTTGTTTGATATAGACTTAATTTGATGCTTTTTTAATCTTAATTATAGGTTTTGTCGCTGAATTATTATAATCACTTGCCATGTAATCGAAGATCTCTATAATGCGACCTCACTGACACGGCAACAGCCGCTCAGTAAGGCAATTAGAAAATACTTAGATGATTC
>Ga0209396_1004197_pt1 | contig 14127 bp, 13 predicted proteins | sample GOMGulsemesocosm_6_FD_184638 | JGI IMG/M metagenome (GOLD analysis project Ga0209396, IMG submission 184638) | Methane-oxidizing microbial communities from mesocosms in the Gulf of Mexico - GOM8C Gulf of Mexico (SPAdes) (version 2) | ecosystem: Environmental > Aquatic > Marine > Cold seeps...
AAACTACCCAGAACAAAATTAAGATAAGATATTATTATGGCGTTATTGCAAATTTCTGAACCCGGTCAAAGTACCGCTCCCCATGAACACCGATTAGCTGTTGGTATTGATTTAGGTACAACTAACTCATTAGTAGCAACCGTTCGTAGTGGCGAAGCAATAACTCTAAGCGATGATAAAGGCAGAGACTCTTTTCCTTCAATCGTACATTACGGCAAAGATGATCTTATTGAGTCTGGTCATGAAGCAAAACTTCATGCAATTAGCGACGCCGTAAATACCGTTGTATCTGTTAAGCGTTTTATGGGTAGAACATTAGCCGATATACAGTCACAACACAGTGAATTACCTTATGTATTAAGCCCAACTGAAAATGGTCTTATTAACATAGAAACACGCCAAGGCAATGTTAATCCTATTCAAGTTTCAAGCGAGATTTTACGCCCGTTGGTTGCTTTAGCTGAAAAATCATTAGGCGGCGATTTAACCGGTGCCGTAATCACAGTTCCTGCCTATTTCGATGACGCACAGCGACAAGGCACCAAAGATGCTGCTCAGTTATTGGGTATTAAAGTATTACGATTACTTAATGAGCCAACTGCTGCAGCCATTGCTTATGGTTTAGATAGTCATGAAGAAGGCGTTATCGCTATTTATGACTTAGGAGGTGGTACGTTCGATATTTCAATTTTACGCCTTAATAAAGGTGTATTTGAAGTATTGGCAACCGGTGGTGATTCTGCACTAGGCGGCGATGATTTTGACGAGTGCATTAGCCAGTGGATTATCGAACAATCTGGTTATACGGGTGAACATTCTCCAGCACTACAACGAGAAATTACCCGCGTCGCTTGTGATGCAAAAGAGCAACTAAGTTTTTTAAAGGTCGCTAAATTAGCCCTTGATCTGCCTTGCGGTGGACATTGGAATGATACACTGTCGCGTGAACAATTTAATGCATTGATAGCGCCATTAGTGAAAAGAACCATTATGGCTTGTCGCCGTACAATGCGTGACGCTGAATTATCTACTGACGAAATCAAGCAAGTAGTTATGGTTGGTGGTTCAACGCGTGTTCCTTTAGTACGTGAACAAGTAAGTCAGTATTTTGACAAAGAATTATTAACCAGTATTGACCCTGACAAAGTGGTTGCTATTGGGGCGGCGATACAAGCTGACATCCTAGCGGGCAATAAGCCAGATGCAGATATGTTGTTGCTGGATGTATTACCGTTGTCATTGGGATTAGAAACTATGGGCGGTTTGACAGAAAAAGTCATTAATCGCAATAGCACCATCCCTGTGGCTAAAGCCCAAGAGTTTACTACTTTTAAAGATGGCCAAACGGCCATGGCACTGCATATTTTGCAAGGTGAGCGTGAATTAGTCGAAGATTGTCGCTCGTTAGCAAGATTTGAATTACGTGGTATACCGCCAATGGCTGCTGGAGCAGCGCATATTCGTGTGACTTTCCAAGTTGATGCCGACGGTCTCCTTAGTGTTAGTGCAATGGAAAAAAGTAGCGGCGTGCAAGCAGCGATTGAAGTGAAACCTTCATTTGGTCTTACTGATAGTGAAGTAACCAACATGATCAAAGACTCTATGACGCATGCGAAAGGTGACATGGACGCACGAATGCTTGCAGAAGAAAAAGTGGAAGCGTCTCGCGTTCTTGAAGGATTAGTTAGTGCAATCAATCACGACGGTAATCTATTAGATGAAAGTATGCTTAGTGGCATCAGACATGCTATGTCTCTATTAGAACAAGCAGTAGCTGCCGGAGATATTCAAGCAATTAAAGCCGCTATCAAAGAATGTGATAGCTCGAGCAGCGATTTTGCTGCTAAACGAATGGACCAGTCGATTAAAGTCGCACTAGCTGGCCAGTCAGTAGACGAACTATAATTTATCAGTAACTTAATATTGGTATAAACATAAAGCCGATATGGTCAGGAGTATAGAATGCCAAAAGTAATATTTTTACCACACGAAGAATTGTGCCCAGAAGGCGCAGTGGTAGAAGCCAAAGAAGGCGAAACACTACTAGACGTTGCACTAGCAAACGGAATCGGTGTTGAGCATGCCTGTGAAAAGTCATGTGCATGTGTTACTTGTCACATGATTGTTCGTGAAGGTTTTGATTCATTAGATGAAGCCGATGAACTTGAAGATGACATGTTAGACAAAGCGTGGGGCCTAGAGCAAGAATCTCGACTTGGCTGTCAGGCATGTATTACTAAAGAAGACTTGGTTGTTGAAATTCCTAAATACACAATTAATTTAGCGAGTGAACAGCACTAGTACTACAGTGAACCATTGGCAATCTGTAGTGTTTAGATTGTTTAAAAAGGGCAAGAACATAGTTATGTTGTTGCCCTTTTTTTGTGCCTCAAATTAATCTTCACCCTAATTCCTGCGTTTCAGCGAAACGATAATGCTATTTGTTATTTCTTGATAATTTCTTGACAAGTTTTCTTAATAATACGGACAAGTTCTTCATTGAATTTTAAATCAGTTGTCATTCATTAAATAGGAAATATCATGAACAAATTTTTACTTATATTAAGTTTAATCTTTACCGGTATGAGTCATGCTTCATGCTCGAACTTATCAACAACTGCACCCATTAAAATTGCGCCAAGTGGCCACTTGGTCGTTAATGTCACTATTAATGGTTTGTACACGCAACCATTTATTATTGATACGGGGGCCAATAGTGTCACAATTCCAGCGTCGCTGTTTCGTCAGCTTGACGTTCCAGCCAACAAAATAACAATCAAAGATGAAATTGGCGGTAATGGAACATATAAGGTGCAATCATTTAACCTGAAATCAACCGGAGTCGGAGAGGCATCTGTTAAAAACTTGGAAGCGAGTGTAGCTGTCAATCCAATCTTTATTCCGGGATTCGATGGCATTGAAATGGGCGTTCTTCCGAATATTTTTCTTGAGAATTTTTTAACCGAAATAGATCAAGGGTCAAAGACTATATCGTTTCACCATTTGGAAAAAACACCAAATGAGTTATATCCTGAACTGGAATTTCAAGACACACCTGTAACCATTCAGCCCGGTGGGATGATTGATTTTACAATTAATGTCGATGAAACCAATCTCACGAGTCATTTTGACACAGGGGCAGGGAATAGTTTACTTATAAATTGGCAGGCGGCACAGAAATTAGGACTGTCTAAATCAAGTAAAAAGATCAGTGTATTAGGTCAAGCTATGGGCACAGACGGAAACCCTTTTGATTTATATGGCATGAAAGAACAAACATGGGTTAATATTTCAGGATCTCGTTTTAAAACAAGGCTCTTAATTGCAAATATGTCAGTATTTGAAGTGATGGGTGGTGGTGCGAGGGGCAACCTTGGTGTAGGCCTTTTTAAAGAACGGAAGTTATTTATAAATTATAAAACCAAACGTTTATATTTTAGTAAAGTTTAATAATCTCAATCAATGGCTGATGTAATGTACATTTCAAATTGCATCAGCCACGTCAAATAATAGGTTTGATTACGAAATGAAATACTCCGTTATCTATGTTGAAGACGAGGTCGAAACAGCAAAAATTGTTGAGTTATATCTTCAGCAAGCAGGTTTCAATGTAGCTTGTTATCACGATGGCCACAGTGCGAAAAGGGCACTTGAAAATCTTAAATTTGATTTAGCCATTTTAGACATCATGTTGCCTGGCATCACAGGTAACCAACTATTAAAGCAAACAGTCGCTTTATCGCTCCCCACTATCATGGTAACGGCTAAATCGACAGAAACGGACAAAATTTTGAGCTTAGACGGTGGGGCTGATGATTATGTTTGTAAGCCATTTAGCCCAAAAGAGTTAGTGTCTAGAGTGAAAGCATTGATTAGGCGCTCATATCAAGAAGCCGCACAAAGCCGTTACTATTTTGGTGACTTTATTTTAGATGTCGAAAATCGTCGTTTATCAGAAAATAATCTGTCGTTGGATATAACAATGATTGAATTTGAATTGTTGTCAATTTTAGTAAAATACCCATTAAAATCTTTTAGTCGACTTGAACTGCTAGACAGCATCAGCAAAAACAATTTGGAAGCAAGTGAGCGTACAATTGATACGCACATCTTAAACTTACGTAAGAAAATTGAAAAAAACCGACGAAATCCGCAATGGATCAGGACAATTTTTGGTGTGGGATATACATTTTCCGATAAGGTGAAAGCATGTTAATTCGGACGAAACTCTCGTTATTAGTGTCATTGCTTATGATAATTATGCTGACATTTTATTATTTTATAGCACTTAAATATTCTCAAGAGGCATTTTTAGAGTTAGCTACGATTGATGCAACTGACATTAAAGCTAACCGAAATTCCCTTTCAGTTACTAGCCTATTACAGAGTCCTGAATTAGCAGATATAGCGCCTACACAACTCATTGAAAAAATTGAAAATTACAACAAGTCAGCATTTCACCTTTATGTAAGAGGAAACGTTATTCTTGCCCACAACATGCCTCAAGGCATATCCATAGATAGTCTTTCTAGAAAGGATAGAAAGATTTTATTAAGTTTTAATGATGAGAAAAATAAGATGAATTTGACGCTACATGAGCAAGACAATATTGTTCACCTGTTCAAAGGAGATCTTATTATCTCACTGCCTGATCAAATATTTTCATCGAACTATATAAAGCAAAGCGAAGGTATGACAATTGATCAAAAACTCTTTCTAGCGCTGTCTCTTTTAGCTATTTTTGCCATTAGCATGACGTGGATTTTTACACGCTTCTTTTTAAAGCCCATTGATCTGCTATCTGATGGATTTGAGCGATTGTCTCATGGGGAAGATAAAATAACTGTGCCAGTAATCAGAACTGATGAACTCGGACTGTTAGCGACACATTTTAACCGAACTGTCGCAAAGTTAGACGTGCTACAACAAGCACAAAAAGACATGACAACGGACATAGCTCATGAACTTAGAACTCCATTAAATAATATGCAAGTTAACATTGAGGCGGTTATTGATGGCGTAATAAAGTCAAATGAAGATACTTTTGTATCATTATTAAGTCATATTCAGGGACTGTCTCACCTAGTTAATGACTTACAAGACCTGTCGTTAGCCCAAGCTGGTCAACTCAACTTTAACTATGAACAAGTTGATACTGTAAATGTTTTGCATGGAAATTTTAAACTATTCGATGAAGCAATGAAGCTTAAGATGATTACATTTAAAATAACAGATTCTGAGCAAGCAGCCCTAAATATTGATCCTACACGGTTAAACCAAGTTTTGTTTAATGTGCTTGAAAATGCTAGAAAATACACACCATTAAATGGTCACGTAGAACTTTTTGGGCAATTAATTGAGGACAATTATGTTTTTGGTATTTCCAACTATGGGGCCGGCTTGTCAATGCCTGATAAATCGAAGATGTTCGATCGTCTGTTTAGAGATAAACATCAGCAAGAAAGCACTACCCCAGGACATGGTCTAGGCTTAACAATTGCCAGTAAATTAACTCAATTGATGGGCGGCACCATTAACGTGCAAGACTCATCACAGGGTGGTTTACTCATAGTTATAGCATTTCCTGTGATGTGCAATGATTAATGTTCTAAGTTAGGCTGGCAATTATTTAGCCCTAATCTTTAATTAATAGATTAGGGTTTAGAGCCCGTTTAGTTAGTTTTGGTTAGCTTGTAAAAAACTGTTATAAACCCATCTGTACGTGGTGTGCTGGCCTAGAATACCACCTAATTCCATACCTTTCTCGCTGCGCCAATCATCCATCACTTCTGCTAATACTGATGCCCAAGTAGCCACTTTTACGCCGGCTTGAGTCATACGGTGAATAGACGCCTGTGCAACGGCGTTATTCCATGTTCCTGAGGCATCAACAACGGCGTAAACATCATAGCCTTCAGCTACTGCTGAAATGGCTGGGAACATTAAACATACGTCAGTGACAACACCTGCCATGATTATTTTTTTGCGGCCAGTTGCTTCAATTGCAGCTTTAAATTCTGGGCTTTTCCAAGCGTTGATTTCCCCTGCGCGCTCAATCACTTTATCGCCTAGGATATCGAGAATTTCTGGCATAATTGGGCCATTGGGTCCATCTGGCATGCTTGCGGTTGTAAGTGTTGGCATGTCTACGGCTTTGGCCATTGCACATAATCCTTTAATATTTTCAGTCATTAAATGTGGATCTTGATCGCGGCAACTAACAAGTAGACCTGTTTGGTGATCAATCATTGCAAGTACGGCGTTGTCAGTCGTTAATGTTTCTGCAAATTTGTTCATGAGTTTATCCTTTGATAATTGGTGGCTAAGAATGTTTGCTAATGATGATTATTTCACTGGCAGTTGTTGCTTTGATGGTGGTTTGATAGCTCTGAATTAAATCACCATCCTGTGCGTTAAATTGATTGTTGGGATCGCTAAAACTGGAATCTCCTTTGCTCATGTAGGCGAGGGTTTCTTGCTCAAACTTGATACTTTGACCCGCTTTAAGTCTGACAACATCTACTGTCGTTTTACTATCAAAGGTATGATTTTGAGATTTAGCACCGCCATAAATACGCGTTGTGCCAGTTTCTTTGAGCATATAATGCTTGTAACCCGCAGCCTGATTGGCTTCTTCGGGCAAGACCCATAATTGCAACATGCGATTCTTGCTTTGATCGGGATTGAGCTCGTTATGTGTAAATCCTTCACCACCGGCGCGTTGAACTTGCGCTTCACCAGCCTGTAAGCTTTGACCGTTTTCAAGGAAGCCTTCATGAGTTACCTGACCGTCAATCATGATAGAAATAACATCAATTTCTTTGTGCGGGTGCATGTGAGTTTCACCGCGAGGGTTGAACTGAGCGTCGGCTAAGTAAACAAAATTACCAAGCCCATTAAACGTATTGGCTTGTTTTCTAGCACCAAAAACGCGGAGATCCATAATCAATCGATGTTCGGTTAAGCCGGAAAATCCGCCTAATGGTAAAGACTTTTTACTTAATACATTCATAATTTTCCCGTTTGGTATTGTGCTGTTTCGATGGAGTAATAGTAGATGTTTTATATTGTTTGATAAATTAGCCTTTGTTGATATGATAATCCCATAAATAACAACAATAGATTAATGAAGCGATGAAATTTGATTTAAATGACATGATGGTCTTTTTAGCCGTGATAGAGTCAGGCAGTTTTACCTTAGCTGCTGAGAGGCTTGGCATACCCAAAGCCAATGTTAGTCGTAAAGTATCCCGTCTTGAAGACAGCCTTAACATTACATTGTTAGAACGCTCAACACGCTCACAGCACCTTACAGAAGCAGGAAAGCGATATCTAATACACTGCAAGCGAATACAACAAGAAATAGATTTAGCGGCGTCATCAGTACATGAAATTTTGCATGACTATACGGGGGAGTTAAAAATTGGAGCATCAGTGGCAACAGGCCATCAAATTTTAAAACCGGCCTTGTCAGGGTTTATTCATCAATACCCTAAATTACATGTGCAGTTGAATTTAATTAACAGACGAGTTGATTTTATTGAAGAGGGCTTTGATGTTGTTATTCGTATTGGCCAGCTTAATGATTCAATGTTGATTGCTAAAAAATTAGGGACAATAAAAAGGATGTTATTTGCCAGCCCTGCTTACATTGCTAAGTCAGGATTACCGAGCGAAGTTCAGCAATTACCTGAACATCAATTGCTTGTAATGAATCCTGTGAACAGCGATCCCAAAATAAATCTTATTTCAAATAACAAAGAGCATTTTACATTGAACTGTCATCCACGATTAATCGTGGATGATTTTGCGATTTTAAAACAATCAATCGTGGACGACTTAGGTATTGCTGTATTGCCTAGTTATATGGTGCGTGATGAAGTTAAGCGGGGCGAGTTAGTTAATATTTTACCAAACTGGACCATGTCAGACCTTGATGTTTATGCGCTTTATCCCAAAAACAGGTCAAAAATACCCAAAGTAAAAGCCTTCCTTGAATTTGCGAGTGAATTGTACAAAAAAGCACTTTAATCATCTGGCGATTGAAAAACGTTAATATCATCGTCCCAGTGAATGCATAAAAAATCGATAAAAGCGCGCACGACAGGGCGTTGATAGCTGCGAGAAAGATAAACGGCCCATAATGGAATCTTGGGCAACGCATAGCTGGGTAAAACCTGAATTAATTGCTCACTTGCCAAAAGCGGGTTGGCAATATCACAAGGCAGGTTTACAAGCCCTTGATGATTAAGGGCTGCTTTGACTAATACGCCGACATCGTTTGCCTTAAAATTGCCGGAAACCTTAACGGTGGTTAGAGCCTCATTTTCAATGAAACGCCATTTGTTATGGGCGAGGTGAATAAGACAATTATGCGCAGGCAATTGCGCTGGCTCAGTAATCACTTGATTACTTGATATGTAGTTGGGCGATGCACAGATAGCGCTGGCGATAGAGATTAGCGGACGCGCTATTAACTTTTCATCGGGCTGCTCAGTGAATCTAAGGGCTATATCAATCCTTTCATCAACAAGTTTTGCATGAGAATCGGAAACGACAAACTCAATAGTCACATTTGGATGTAATTTGCAAAAGGCTTGAACGGCATCTAGCAGCATGTTTTGTGCTAAACCAATAGGAGATGCCAAGCGTATTTCACCCATTAAATTCTCATTATGACTACTGGCCAATGCTTGGAGCCCAGCAACTTCATCAAGTATACGTTCACAGTGAGCCATGACATCGTGTCCTGGCGCGGTCAAACTGACTCGTCTGGTTGTTCTATTTAGCAACCGAATGTTTAGCCAATCTTCTAATTCTTTTACTTGCCGCGTCACTAACACACGGTTGATATCAAGTTGTTCAGCTGCTTTTGTAAAACTTTCAGTATGAGCGACTTCTACAAAGCTTTTTAATGCATCAAATTTATCCATAACGACCACTGTTTCAATATTTGAACTAATTATGTATTAATTTAGCTATTTATTACAATAGTTAGTACGTTGATAATGGCTTCACTTAAAAACGAGAAGGAATTAATATGAAAATTGCAATATTAGGTGCTACTGGCTGGATTGGTTCAACCATAATGAAAGAGGCGCTTGAACGTGGTCATCAGGTCATAGCTGTCGGAAGAAAAGAACCACAAGAAAGCCATGAAGCCTTGACTTACAACTCACTAGATTTACTTGATAATAACCCTATATATGATGCCTTTGATGGGGCTGATGTTGTGATCTCCGCCATTGGCGGACGCTTAACGGGCAACCATGACATCGTGGCAAAAACGGCAACGCAATTATTGCAAGCTTTGCCTGAAACGTCCGTTAAGCGTTTAATATGGGTGGGCGGCGCTGGCAGCCTAGAGGTAGCTCCTGGCATAACACTACTAAGCTCTCCACATTTTCCTGCGGAATATAAAGATGAGGCGATAGCTCAAGGTGAAGCCTTATCAGTATTTCGCGGCGCGTCTAGTATACTGTCGTGGTTATTTGTGAGCCCTGCAGCCATTATTGAACCGGGTATAAAAACAGGAAAATATCGCCGTACCGATGATAAATTACTTGTCGATACACAGGGAGATAGCAAGATATCAGTTGAAGACTATGCCTTTGCACTTATGGATGAATTAGAGGCCAATACCATCAATAACGCAAGAATTGGCTTCGCGTATTAAGGTGAAGTAATTGCATCAGTGATTATTTACAGCGGCAGCATCATTGGGGTTATGATGCTGCTATCTTTGCCTGATCTCTACTTGAGCTGGCTAACTAGGGGAATGGTTTCCCCAGACAATAAACCGCGTGATAATTTTTGACTTGCACGGTTCCCCGAGTTGTCAATAAACAATATCTCAGCATTCTTTCCTCGTTTCATGCTTGAATCAATTGCAATCACGCGCCCGTTATATCGTGTTTCAATAGCCTGTTGCGACGTATGACCAACTACAAAGTAATCAACAGCAAAGTGCTCTAATAATGCTGAAAATTGAGACTGCGTAGCCACATCTTTGTCTTTTACTCTAATGCCTTCATCACCAGCAAAGAATCCACGATACCAAATAGGACCATTGGTTTTGTGCAGGAACTTACCTATGCCTTGTCGCGGCGAAGCTAATTCACTTTTAATTAAATTCTTGGTGAAAATGTTATTAATATCAGTAACGGTTAAATTTTTTGTGACGAGTGAAGGGTGAAAACCACCATGAGCGAACAGCAAATTATTAATACGAATGGCCACAGGCTTCGCACGTAACCAGCGTCCTAAAACACTGCTATTATCAAATAATTGCACAAAAGGAGTGTCCAATAATGACGCTACTTTTGGATAATTAGGGTGCAGATACCTTAGATCATTATTAAGCACCATCACCTCGTGGTTACCTAGTAACAGATGAACGCGTCCGCCTGCGCGTTTTGCTTGCTGTTCAAGCTCATACAAAAACCACAACGATTGAGTTACTTGGTCGCCGCGATCAAATACATCACCAGTGATCACAAAATGACCATTATTAAATATCCATGCACCATCACTATTGATAATTTTGTTGTTTCTCAGCAGTTTTAACAGTAATTGGTGTTGACCATGAATATCACTAATCGCAGCAATTTTAATGTCTTCATGCACATCTAAAGTGGCGGCAGGTGATTGAATACTTTCTACTGTGGCTGATAGATTACAGCGGTTGAATGAGTAGGGGAGCTTTGAAATAGCTATTGTTTCACTAAACTTTTTAGACTGACATACCCACTGACTTTCTAATTGGTTCTTTGCATTGTTTATAGTGATATAGGGACCATCATTAATGTCTGTTGTTGTCTCTTTTGCAAAAGCAGCATTAGAAATGGCTAAAGTTACAATAATACTAGAAAGTAAAATAATACGTGATTTCATCAAGAAGATACTCTTATGTTACAGATGGCAGTCGTTAATATACAACGCGTCTGGGTTAACCTAACTCGGTTGTGCTATGGCTAAATTAAGGAGTCCAATGACCACTTTTTCCGCCAACTTTTTCAAGCACTTTAATATCAGAAATGACTATTGCAGGGTCAGCCGCTTTACACATATCAAATAACGTGAGTGCTGCAACAGATGCTGCCGTTAACGCTTCCATTTCCACACCCGTTTTTCCGGCTAGTTTACATAAAGAAGTTACTTTAACAGCGTGTTGTTCTGGCAATACTTCAAATTCAACCCCAACCTTAGTTAACATGAGAGGGTGACATAGGGGAATTAAATCACTGCATTTTTTTGCTGCTTGGATACCAGCGATGCGTGCTACGCCAAAAACGTCACCTTTTGCATGTTTTCCTTCACTGATTAAAGACAATGTATGGGGCGTCATTGAAATGATCGCTTGAGCTTGCGCAGTTCTAGTCGTCGTTTGTTTATCACTCACGTCAACCATATTTGCTTCACCCTGTTGATTTAGATGGGATAGTTCAGTCATTACTTGTGTCCCGTCGTAGCTGATGTATTTAAGTGCATCACGAAATTACACGGCTTGTGAGAAGAGTCTAACTGTTCACTAATTATTTTATCCCAGGCTGTTTTGCAAGCATTGGTTGAGCCAGGCATACAAAAAATGACGGTAGCATTGGCCATGCCTGCTAAAGCACGTGATTGAATGGTTGATGTGCCAATTTCGGTAGCCGAAATCTGGCGAAATAATTCACCAAAGCCCTCAACTTGTTTATCGAACAAGACGCTGAGTGCTTCTGGTGTATTGTCACGTGGTGTAAACCCTGTGCCACCGGTGACTAAAATAGCATTAATGTCTTCATCAGCAATCCAAGCTGACACCTTAGCGCGCAACTTGTAAACGTCATCGATGACAATAGCTCTAGAGTGTAACTGATGACCAGACTCAAGAAGTCGCTGGCAAAGTAGATCCCCTGAGGTATCATTTTCTGACGTTCTAGTGTCAGACACCGTTAAAACAGCAATGTTTAACGGTGTCGATTGAGGAGATGTATTCATAATGTCAAAAGTCCTAGATGTTTTATGTGGCTTAGTTTGCCATCTTATTTCAATAAAAACATCAATACTTTGCGTTAGTACAACATTAATTTTAACTTTTAGGAAACTGCATTTTTAAGCTGATTACCCAGCAAGATTAAATTCTCACTGTCGAGGGAGCCACAAATTAACAGCTTAGTTTCTTCATGCGTTTTAATATCTTTATATGAACTCACGTAAGTATGATGCTGCCAATCAAAATGATTAGGGTAGATATCAGTTTCCTTCATATTGCTGATGACTAGTTTACTTGTAGATGAGATGTCATGAGGCAACTGCGGATCAGATAAAACACTCTTTTGCATTAATGCTTGATCTGCTTGGCTTCCTAGTAATACGTTTGGATCAGAAGGAAGGTTAACAACAAGCAATCGAATACCAACGTCAGTGAGGGCGTCTAGGTCAGGCTTGTTATCTTGTGCGAATGTCTCAAATGTATCATGGGAAACTTCAAGTACAAGCTGGTTAGCAGGAAATTGATAGGTATTTAACGTATCAAAAACTTGTTGTGAAAACCCTGGTTTGATTAATTGAGCCGCAACAATCTTTATTTGAAGTTCTAACTTCAATAAACCAGAGTTGCTCCATTGAGTAGCGTATTTAATAGCATTATCTAACAGCCAATCGTGTAAAGGCTTACTCAGAGTACCATCTTTCGCTGCATCAATAAATTTCTGGGTATCTTGGCTATTGTAAGCTCGGTGATGCCAGCGTACATGGGCAATACATCGAACAATATGTTGGGTAGTGAACTCAATAGCGGGTTGATAGTTAACAGCAAGTTCTTTCAAATCAATAGCTCGTTGCAACTGGGTATTAAGGTGTTGCGAACTGTTATAAATGCCCAAGATGTGTTGATTAAACGTTTGGATGTTACTGTTATGGGCGAGTTTAGCCTGCTGCATTGCCGCATCGGCATATTGTATTAAAGAATCATCATTGGTGGCATGTAAAGGATGCAAGCTAATGCCTATTGCTGTTTCAGGGATCACCGTTTCATGTTCTAAGATAAGAGGTTCATTTAATCTAATTTGAATTTTATCCGCGACCACATAAGCATCTTCACCTAGGGCTAGTCCCTCGAGTAAAACAGCAAACTCATAGCGGCCAAATCGGGCAATGGTATCGTGGTCTCGGGTAATTTGAGTCAAGCGGTGCGCAAGTGCTTTAATAATTTGTGAATGCACCAGATCTGATGCCTCAGCAATTAATGGTTTAAAAGAAATGACCAAGACGGCACTTTGGTTGCCATCACGTTCATGACGTTTAATCGATTGATTTAATCTGTCTTGCAATACAGAACGGGAAGGCAGCATGGTAACGCGATCAACAGCTCTGCTATTTATGATATGTTCTTCTAATGATTTTTGCTCGCTGATGTCCCTAAAGGTACACAAATATCGCGTCACATTATTATCTTCGCGGGCTAGGGCGCAAATGTGTTGAGAAGTCGGGTAAACCTCACCGTCTTTTTTTACATTCCATAATTCACCGGCCCAGCTATGATTATTTTGTACTTGCTGGTTAATTTTATTGTAAATGTATTGATCAAAAAAGGTCGCTCTATTAACACTTGATAACTCTTGGCCAATGGCTTCCTTGGCTGAAAAACCAGTAAGGTCGATAAAGGCATCATTAACTTTGAGGATGATATTATGCTGGTTTGTTACAGCCATTGCTTCTAATGAGGAATTAAAAACGCGATCGGACATATAGCTGATGACATTATTTTCGTTGTTTTCATCAACGATTTTAATAGTGCCCAGCATATAACGTGGTTTACCGTTTTGATCATTAGTCACGCAGCCATGTTGATGAACAAATAATAGCGTGCCGTCTTGTTGTTCAATATGATGGTCGATATCTAATTCAGTACCAAAAATGACTGCCTCATTGATAGCATTGCTGACGCTTTCTCTCTCATTAGAAGGAATACAAGAAAGGATGAATTCTTGGGTTACTTCCTTATCACTTTCATCAAACCCATAGATATCATAGGTCATTGACGACCATAACAATCTGTCATTATTAAAGTCCCAGCGCCAACTTCCTATGGCGTGCGCCGTTTCGGTAAAAGAGAACATTTCTTGTTTGCTTTCTTTTAAT
>Ga0209396_1004200_pt1 | contig 14122 bp, 10 predicted proteins | sample GOMGulsemesocosm_6_FD_184638 | JGI IMG/M metagenome (GOLD analysis project Ga0209396, IMG submission 184638) | Methane-oxidizing microbial communities from mesocosms in the Gulf of Mexico - GOM8C Gulf of Mexico (SPAdes) (version 2) | ecosystem: Environmental > Aquatic > Marine > Cold seeps...
AATGGATTCAGAAGGTAGAGCAATGCAGGAGCTATTGCCGAGAATAACTATGACTTCAATTATTTGCCTTGTCTAAAGCGCTTTTAACTCCCGCTGAATGGGAAGTTAATTAGTACAATTGGTATTACTACACATTTAAGCGTACTAACATTAAAAAAAGCGACATTGACATGGAAGTTAAATAAGTCGCTGCTTTCACATTAAAGGTAAATTATGAATCGTATTTGTATTTCAATTGTTCTGCTGTTTTCTATTCTAGCTTTCAGTAGCAATAGTTATGGTCAAGATGAGTTTCCAGTATTGGAAGGCAACTATCTTGGGCAAAAGCCTCCAGGCTTAACTCCTGAAGTTTTCGCTCCTGGCATTATTTCGACAGAGCATCATGAGTGGGGTTCTGTCTTCACACCCGATATGAAAGAGTTCTACTTTAGTAGGAGTAACAACAAAAGTGGAAAAAATTCGCATTTTGTTCTTAAATCCGAGAATAATCGATGGCACAAGTCAGAAGTGGAAGCTGGTGTGGGTGGGTCTATCTCTCCTGATGGCAAAACTATGTTTTATACAAACCAATATAGAGAGCGAACCGATGAGGGATGGTCAGAGTTTAAAAGTCTTGGGTCTGCATTTGAAGACATCGACATCATGCGTCTTACTACTTCATCTAAAGGCACTTATGTTTTTGATGAATACGCTAAAGATGGAAATTTTGTTCTTCGATATTCTCGATTAATAAATGGTAAACGTGAAGCCCCGAAGCCACTTAGTAAAGAGATAAATACCGGAAAACAGAACGTCCACCCTTTCATAGCACCTGATGAGTCCTACATTTTGTGGGATAGTAAAAGAGATGATGGCTATGGTGGTAGTGATATCTACGTTAGTTTTCGGCAGGAAGACGCCTCTTGGGGAACGGCCATTAACTTAGGTGATAAGGTAAACACAAGTACTTCACAGCGTGGAGGATACGTAACGCCAGATGGAAAATATCTTTTTTTTATGAGTCCTGCTAGCACAGGAAAAGGAGATATGTTCTGGGTGGATGCTCAGATAATTGAGATCCTTCGGCCCAAATAGCAAACCATATAAAAGGCTATAACAAAGAAAACGAAGTACCAAATTTATATTGGGTGAGCACAGAAGTTTTTGAGAATCTAAGGCCAAAATTATGATGCATTAATAATTGAATTTGAGTGTTTGTGTTGAAGAATGCGCGCCAATTCAAACAAACGAATCTATTGGGGCAGCCTTAGCGAGAGAAGTGTTTCAGTATATGGGGTTATGTCACGAGTCACATCGGTCAAAATATAACAAAAATATGCACTCAGATTGCTGAAGCTTTGGCTGAAAAACGCCAAACCTCAGCAACTAGTAATTTAGGCATTATCGATAAAAATCGAATCAAAACCAGCTTTAAGTACCAACGACCTAATGTCTCGAATGTTTAGGTTTTTAGATATCAGCTAATGCAACTAACCTAGCTGAAACTCATAGCTTGGGAGCTGGTGTCGGATAAAGCGACCAATATAATAAATGTTAACTTTGGGCGGTTTTGAGCCTATAGCAGTCATAAATTTTGTGTAAACTTTTGAGTATATTTAGGGCAATCCTAACCAAAATTTACTACATGTTTGTGGGGCTGGTTTAAGCTCAAAGCCTCCTGTGGTGCATTGCCTCAGAAGGGTCACTGTTTGCCACTTTCCGGTTGTTAATATTTTCGAACTTTAAAGTTGATCCGGATTAGATTTTTTGTATCCCCCTCTAATTAATGGCATACAGTAGTGAAAGTAGTATGAAACAATTGACGGTCTCTTGTTTTTTTTTCGTAAAGCTAGCAGCTTAAACACCTAAATTATTTGAGTATTTACTTGATGCTAATAGCTTAAGTTCTATACTTCAAATAGATATAATTACTAGCTTCTTTTCTCCCTCTCAGTTTTATCCGATGGTTAAAGAGAATAATAGGAGGGTGTATAATGATTGAAGCAAAAATTTGCAAAACCAATAATCTATCGTCCTCCTATTTTTCACGACTTTCAGCACTAGCTTCTTTGCTATTTTTAATCAATGTAAATTCTGTCGTTGCCGATGAAAGCGCTGATAATTTATTTGATCTATCGTTGGAAGAACTTATGAATGTGAACGTCACTGTTACCACAGGAACGACAGGTCAAGATATCAGTATACTAACATCATCAACGGCTGTGACTGTTATTACTGAAAAGAGCATTGCTAGACAAGCGCCTTTTGGAACGGCCGATTCGTTGAAATCCGTACCGGGATTTTATGTGCAAGAATCTGGAGGACAAACATCAAATAGTATTGGTGTTCGTGGACTACCTGCAAGTCAGCACTTTGAATTTATTAGCGTTCACGAAGATGGATTATCAGTAAATTATGAACGCTACATGGCTGATGCTATTCAGCGCTATGATATTGGCATAGCAAGAATTGAAGCAACTAGAGGTGGTACTTCAGGAGTTTTAACCACTAATGGTGCAGCTGCTATTGTAAATTTTATTACTAAAAAGGGTAGAGAAGAACAAGGTACAATTAAAGTTACTCTGGCTGATTACGACAATATCCGTACTGACTTTTACTGGGGGAAACCTATTAATAAAAATTGGTTATTAGCAATTAGCGGTTACCATCATAACGGTGACACCCCAAGAAAAACAGGCTTAGATGTTGAACATGGAGGGCAATTTCGGGGCATAGTCACTAAGTTATTCACTGACGGCGAAGTTAGCTTTACTTACAAACATATCAATGAAAATAATTCCTTTGTTTTACCTTTACCTCTTTTTAGGGAGACAGGGGGAGATTTACAAGAAATTACTGGATTTGATCTTAGCCATGGTAATACCACCAGTAGAAATAATCGAAAAACCTCCATTTTATTTGCCGATGGTAGCAAGGTTGAAACTGATACCCTTGAGGGCGCTGACGTAAAAGGGGACACTTATACAATAAATGTCGATTTTGATATAGGTAATCAATGGAATTTTAGGCATGCCAGTCGCTTGACCAACTTTGTTAGGAATTTTAATGGTCTTTGGACTGGCTCGGTAGGTAATATCAGCATTATGGATGCCGAAAATTATTTTGATGATGATATCGATTTTGGTGGTGGTTATGGTTCAGTCGGCGATTTTTATGCCAGTTACCCAGCAGCTAGTCGATGTTTTCAATATACCCACTCTAAAGAGCTGATTTGTCATGGAGATAGTAACTTTGATGAAATTGGGCGCAATGGTTTAGTGCAAATACTAAACGCTTTAAATGAACCTATTAAACGCAAACAAATTATTAGTGATAGCAGATTTATCTGGTCAATACCAAACAACAGCCTGTCATTTGGTATGCTATATGTCAATATAGATCATCAAAGAGCGCTACAAACCAGTTTATTTTTAAGCGAAGTAACATCAAATAATGCTCAGGTTTTAGATATTGTTGCGGTTGATAGCAGTGGTAATGTTCAGGCCTACCTTAGTGATAATGGAGTAATTAAACATGGCCAGTGGCGTGGCAATGATGATATGCAAGTCACCTCATATTCTTTCTATATCAACGATGAATATCAATATAATAATGCATTGCGCATAGATGCCGGTTTACGTTATGAAGATGTAACCTATAAAGCAACCAGCCTTTCAGGTTTAGGCGACAGGTTTATGGTAGCAGGGGCGTTTGATGGCAATGGTCAGGATATTGATAATGTTTTAGCCAATAACTTTGCAACTCTACAGTTCGGTAGTGGTGATATAAGCAAGCATACATCAAAATACCATGACGTTGCCTGGTCGCTAGGTTTTAACTACTTGCTGACAGATACCTTGGCAACGTATGGTAAATTTGCCTATGGTTTTCAAACTCCCAGAGCAGACCGTATTTCGGATATTGTTATTAATGGTGTTGATACACCACTAAGTGAAATGGAATTTATTGATCTTGGCATTCGCTATAGTGGTCAAACGATTAATTCATCAACCTCCTTGTCTTATACTCATTTTGATAATTACCTGACTGGCGGGGTAGGGTTTGATAGCTCAGGCTCTGAAATTTTAAATGAGTCAGAAATTAACGTTTATGGTATTGAATTTGAACTTTCTTGGCTAGCAACACACTGGTTAAGTGTAGAAGCCTCAGGGGTATTGCAAAATGCAGAGTTGGACGCTTTATCTAACCCTGCTATACAATTCTGGCAAGGCAACCAGCCAGCTCGTATGCCAGATAAACAAATTCGTATTACGCCGACATTCCATGTTACTAATGATTTGGATGTATACCTGACTTACCAATACGTAGGCAAACGTTTTGGTGCCAATGATAATATAGTGGAATTTCCAAATTGTGGCATTTTAGATGTTGGTGCGAGTTATAACATCACCCGTTCATTATTAGCTCAGATAAATGGAAGAAATGTTACCAATGAGATTTGCTACAACGAAGGTAACCCCAGAGCTAGCAGTGCAGAAAATGAATTAGCCTATGGTTTTGCTAGGCCTATAGTCGGAAAGACTTGGTTGTTATCTTTGATTTACGAATTTTAGTGATTATAGCTGTGGAAGTGACAAATCAAATTAACCCAAATGGGATAACCATTTACTTTTCATATTTGCCCAAGAAAAATTTTATTAATGACTCTTTATTTATATAACTCCTAATACAAATCATCCTTCTTTGCCGCTTTCTAGTCTATTTTGAACGGTAGGATTAAAAGAGTCTGAGTAAGGTCAGTTCCCATAAACTATGGCGATATTTACATTAGAAAAGTATTGAGCTTTTGTTGATGATTTTCGTCCGGTTTGCACTAAGTGATAGTTTCAAGCTGAAAACTGAACGACGGCTTTGGTGGCTTTTGTGCCTATCAAGATGAAGGTAGGTCAACGTCTTCTAAACACTGAAAACACCTAAAAGACTATCTATGTTAATGACCGGAAAGTCGGAAGAGTAGCCCTTGCCTTAGTTTAATAAATGTATCAATTGTCAGTTTATATAAAACTCTATTTTTATGAACGCATGCTGACTAATCCATTTTGACTGTTAACATCAAGCGACTTTAGTCACGCACTTCATTGCCTCTTTGATAAAATAAATAATTCATGTTTTTTCGCGAATTATCAGTAATGTCTCCCTGCGTTAGTCTACTACTTGCATCCTTGTAAGCAAATTCCCACCTACAAATCCAAGTCTATCAAATGTAAAACTCAACCAAATTAGGGTTGTACAAGAACCGGATACACTTTGGTACATTTTGAGAATGTTTGGTACGTCTTTTAGTTTTAATACGCTTTATAGTTTGTTTTATCAAATACATATCAAGTACAAAACAACTAAAAGTGAGCTAAATGATGATAACAAATAAAATAAAATCTGCTTTATTCGGTGCCACAGTATCAGTTTTACTAACAGCTTGTGGTGGCTCAAGTTCACCTAAAGAGGCTCAAGAACAGGCTAAAGTGATAGTTCCTGAACCTGTTGCCTTTGATTACCAAAGTTTAATTGATAATAAAATCTCTTCAGATGTGCCTGGTATTATCTTGTTAGTGAACACTCCTAAACGTGAATTTATTGGCAGTGCAGGTGTTTCTGATATTAATAATCAAACACCAATGCAAACAACCGATACATTTCATATAGCAAGTACAGGTAAAGTTTTTATCGGGCTATTAGCTGCTCAATTACACGAAGATGGTTTATTAAATTTAGATGATACTTTAGATACTTGGTTACCAAGTGATTTGTTATCTCAAATTCAATACAGTGACCAAATAACATTACGCCAACTACTTAATCACAGCAGTGGCATTTATGATTATGGCGAAACTGATAAATGGAAAGAAGATGCGCTTGCAAACCCCGAGCAAGAAAAAGGTAACGCAGAGTTAGTTCAGTACGCACTAAATATGCCTGCTGAGTTTGAGCCAGGCAAAGGATGGCATTATTCTAATACCAATTATAATTTAGCTGGCATGATTTTAGATACTGTTTTAGGTAGCCAAAATGCGTATGAAATGCGCGATAGAATATTAAGCCCTTTATCCCTTGAAGATACTTTTTCTGTTGGTGTTGAAAACAATATGATCGAACTCATTCCTGGGTATGAAACTATAAATGGACAACTGTTTAATACCAAAGATCTCAATTTAAAATATACATCCGCTGCAGCACCTATTGCATCTTCAGTTTCAGATGTAGCACATTTTACGCGAAGTTTATTTAAAGACCCTGATTTTATTAATGATGATATACGTAATTTAATGTGGGGAAATGACAGCTTAGTTAAAGATACAGATAATGAAGATTATGGTCTCGGTATGTATCAACTAAAACACAAAGGTGGAAACGTATACTTCCATAGTGGCGGAAATCCTGGATATTCATCAGAGAATTTCTACTTTGAAGATCAAGATACTAGCATTGTACTGTTTTTAAATTGTGGTGGCAGTGATGAGTGCTTAACTTCATTTAGAGCAATCCGAGATAAAGTGATAGAGCAAGTGACTAAAAGTTAACTTCTATAACAAAATAAGTTGATAAACAGCGGGCTATAAGATCTAAAATATTAAGCTCGCTTTATCATCGTTTCGATTAAAGGTATTAACAATAAGCTATTAACGTTTTAATATGACGCCTGTAGTAACTTAAACTTGAAGATAAGCTTATTTTTTGTAATTTATATTCGAGTCAATTTCAGTTATATAAGGAGTATAAAAGTGGAAGTTGAAATATTATTTAAAATCATATTTTTGGGGTTAGTTGCAACTGTAGCCATAGATATTTGGGCTACGTTTTCAAATAAAGTACTCAAATTTCCACGTACTAATTGGTCTATGGTTGGCCGATGGTTAGGCCATATTCCAAATGGGAAACTAATACATAATGCGATTAATACTTCCCCTAAAATAAAACATGAAAACGTTTTAGGTTGGTTGTTTCACTATTTTATTGGGATTTTATATGCCGGTTTTTATGTTGCATTAGTTACGATTTATCAAACTGATATACCCTCGTTGTTATCTGCTTGGCTTTTTGGCCTTGCAACAATTGTATCACCTTGGTTTATAATGCAACCAAGCTTAGGTATGGGAATATGTGCCTCTAAAGCAGAAAAACCAAATATAGTACGACTACAAAACTTAGTTATACACTCAATTTTTGGTTTAGCTCTTTATTATGCTTGGCTTTTTTAGCTAAAAATATAGATATAATTAGAGGCATAACTAAAACGGTATAGCCTCTAGTGAATTGTTACTTTTCTAATGTCGCAGTTATTAGCCCTGCCGCTATAAGTGTAGAGCCTGAAATTTTATTTAATATTTCAGTAGCTTTCGGTAAGCTTATTAATTTTTTCATTTGCTCTGCAAGTAAAAAATAGCCGCACAACACAATAAAAACAATTAATAAAAACGTAGGAATAAGTACAATTAACTGCCCAGAAATAGTACTTTCTTGGGAGATAAACTGAGGTAAAAAAGCCAAGAAGAAACCAATTAACTTTGGGTTTAACACCGTCACTAAAAAGCCTTCTAAAAACATATGTTTTCCACTTTTATTTTTATCCGCAGTAACGATCCCTTCCGATTCAATCGCTTTAATTTGATACTGTTTTATACCTAGATATATTAGATACACAACACCAAACCATTTCATGATATTAAATGCGACAGCTGAGCTATAAAGTACAACCCCTATTCCCATCAAGGATAATAAAAGTAAAATGCAATCTGCAAGAAGAACCCCACTGACGGTATTTAAGGTTTTTTTTGATCCGAAAGACATCGCATGCGACATTATTAACAGCATGGTGGGTCCAGGCAAAATGGTTACAATTGCAGTTGCAATAATAAATGAAATCCAAATATCAAAATTCATAAGTCACCCTTTAAATAGTAAAAATTTGCGATTAATGTACTTTAATCTTTATTTAAAATTTCAGTAGTTGTTGTTAATCTACAAAATTCTTCATTTAAACTGGCTAAATGTATGGTGTGTATTTGCTGTGCAGTGTACTCAATCCCATTAAATTGGCGATTAAAAGTAGCGGTACCATCTGAGACTAAAGTCACATCAAAACCTAAATTTGCAGCCATACGAACAGAAGTTGAAACACAATGATCTGTGGTTAGCCCCACAACAACTAGCTTTTCAATTTTCTCATTACTTAAATACTGCTCTAGCTCTGTACCAATAAATGCGCTATTTACTATCTTTTTAAATACAGGTTCATCGGCAAGCGGAGCTGCCTCCTCTTTAGCTTCATGTCCAATTTTACTTGGGTGAAATCTTGAAATTGGAAGTTCTGAACTATGGTGTATATGAATAACAGGTGAATTATTTTTTCGCCACAGAGATAACAAAGAGGAGATATTATCTTCCGCATTTAGATTGTTTCTTTGCCCCCAAGCAGAGTCTTCAAACGCTTTTTGTACATCAATTACCAAAAGTGCAGTGTCTTTCATAATATTTCCTTTAGATTTTATTTGTAGAGAACACAACAAGAGTTTATGATAATTTACAGTGGCGCAAATGACACAAAGACAACTGTTTAAGCCAAAAACAAAAAGACAAATCTGAATATAACTGGAAACTAAAGATAATATGCAGCATATAAAAAAAATGGCTTTTATTTGTTTTAAAGGATTTCAAACATTAGATCTTATTGGTCCTATGGAAGTATTTTCATTGGCTAAAGTAGATAAAAAATCAGCGTATAAATGCATATTATTGTCAGAACATGGTGGTATGATCACAAGTAGTTCTGGAGTGGCAATATTGACTCAAAAATTAGTATCATTAGAAGGTTTTGACAGCTTAATTATTGTTGGCGGCGATAACATTAAAAAACCAGGTCAACAGCCTAATCTGGTTCATTATATTCAACAGCAATACACTAAAGTAAAACGCGTTATCTCAATTTGTACAGGTGCTTTTTTATTAGCTAGAGCTGGATTACTTGAAAATAAAAATATAACAACGCATTGGAGTTGCCTAAAGCAATTAAAATCCTTAGTCCCCACTGCAAAAGTGGCTGAAGATGCCATATATATTAAAAGCGATAATATTTATACTTCAGCAGGAATTAGTGCTGGTATGGATTTAGCTTTATCTATTATTGAAGAAGATCATGATAAGAGCATGGGTATGGATATCGCTCGAGAGTTAGTGATTTTTTATCATAGACCTGGTGGGCAAAAACAATTTTCAGATTTACTTCAAGCACAAAGCCTAAGCAATGATAAAATAAAATTAGCATGTGCTTATATTCATGAAAATTTAGAAAATGAGTTGAGCGTTATGTTTTTGGCCAACCATGTCAATATGAGTACTCGTAATTTCACTCGTAAATTCACTGAACAACTAAGTCTGTCTCCAGCTAAATATGTGCAAAAATCAAGAATAGACAGAGCAAAATTACTGTTAGAACAAGGACAACTTTCGGTAAATCAGGTTGCCAATAAAGTAGGGATCAATAGCATTACTGTATTAAGCCGCCTCTTTAAAAAATACCTTTGTATTACCCCAAATGAATATAAACAGCGGTTTTATAAAGCGCCTAAATAGCCTAGACTCGCGATCAGTATATTCCCTAAAAATAAAACGCCCAGTAAACAAAACTTACTGGGCGTTATAAATCATATTGGCTTAAATAACAGGAAGTTATTTCACTTAAGTTTTAAATTTCGACTACAGGTTTTTTAACCAAATGTCTGTTTGCTGTGACACACTCTTTTTACGGTTTTTCTTACCGCTGCCTTCAGGTTTTGCCATAGGTTTACCTGCATCTAAGTATGCGTCAGGAACCACTTCAGCAACTTCAAAACCTTCTACTTCTTCACGCTCAAGTCTAATTTTGTTTTTCTTTTCAATTATTTTAAAGTGATGATAATCTTCATGATCGATCAGCGACAATGCTAAACCCACTTCACCTGCACGGCCACTACGACCAATGCGATGCATATAATCTGATGGGCTTCTTGGTAAATCAAAGTTAATTACGACTGGCAGTTTTTCGATATCTAAACCACGCGCCGCGATATCTGTTGCAATTAACACATCTATCTCACCTGCTTTAAATGCATCAAGAACACGATTACGTGCGCCCTGACCTTTATCACCATGAAATACTTCAGCAGTAATGCCTCGTTTAGATAATTTATCAGCTAAGTGATTACAGCTTTTTTTAGCGTTTACAAAAATAAGTGCTTGTCGCCATTGATGCTGCTTAATAAGGTGTGCTAATAAAGCCGTTTTTTGCCCTTTATTAACAGTAAAAACACGCTGTACTAAGGTGCTTGTATCTGCACTTTGTACTTGAATTTCAACAGGGTCGTTAAGTAGCTCTTGCGTTAATGCTTGTACTTGCTCAGGAAATGTAGCAGAAAATAATAAAGTCTGTTTTTTCTTAGGCATTAAAGCTAACAGTTCAGCTAATTCTTCAGTGAAGCCTAAACTTAACATGCGATCGGCTTCATCAAGTACTAACGTTGCTACGCGATCAAGCTTAATTGCATTACTTGAAATTAAATCAAGTAATCGACCAGGCGTAGCAACTAAAATATCTGTACCACCACGCAATGCAAGCATTTGCGTATTAGCTGATACACCACCAAAAACAGCTACTGTTTTTACCGCACCATTTAAATGTGTAGCGTAAGATTTAATGCTATCTGCAACTTGCTTAGCAAGTTCACGAGTTGGCACTAAAATTAAACCAGAAACAAAGTTACCTTTGTTGCTTGATTTTTTTTCTTGCTCAAAGATCTGCTGTAATAAAGGCAGTGCAAATGTAGCTGTTTTACCAGAACCGGTATTGGCCCCTGCAATTAAGTCACGCCCAGCTAATACACTTGGAATAGCTTGCGCTTGAATAGGAGTTGGCTGTTGGTACTCCATCTCTGCTAATCGTGCTAACAAAGGTGAAATAAGGCCTAATTCTGTAAAGTTTGCTGGCGTTGTGATGGTACTCATTAATATAAAGGGCTCAAAGCTAAAATAACAACTTGTATTTTAGCGTACTTATGGCTTATTGAGTTAGTAAAATCGATCAAAGCTTGCTTTTTAGGCACATAAACCGAATTAATTAATCTTAACTCAGTTTTATAGATGGCAAAGAGATGTAAGTATTGAAACTTGTTAAATCAAAATTCCTCTAGCTAGATATTTTTAAATTTAAGAAAAATTCACATATCAATCGCATTGAATGGTCTCTAAGGCTTAAATTTAACAATTATAACTTCCACATTATAATCTATTGATTTAAGTGCACTATTCATCAGATTTAAAGACCAGTTTTCCCCTCGATTCCCTGAACCAGCACCAATTAATGGCATTGCAATGCTTTTAAAGCCTTTGCTATCAGCCAGTTTTACAGCATTTATAACTGACTGCGTTACAGAGTATTCTGTAGCAAACCAAAAAATGTTAATACCAGCAACATGTATTATGGCTTTAAAACTTAAAGACCCCGCAGAAGTTAATCGCGCTTCACCTAGTGGTATGGCACCAAATTTTGCGACTTCCTTAAAAGGTTTTGTTCCACCAATTCTTTTTATGGCTCCAGACACCCCTTGCGGTAATAATAACCACCAAGGAATAATATTTCTATTCCATGTATTTACAATAACTTCAACATTTTGGTCAAGAATATTTCCTGTGACTAACTTTGATTCCATTATTACCTCTCATTCATTAGTCAGATATCAAACCGATAGAATTAATCTAAAAGTTAAACTAATAAATAAGCTTATCCATCAAACTGTAAAAATACAAAGATGACTTTACTTTAGATGCTATTTAACTGCTCTGTAATTCCATCACTCTTGAATTTGAGCCATTTTAATCCTATACCTTTTGAGCACACAGTAGTTTGGGATAAACTATTCATAATCATGGAGTTGGGAGGTGAGAGCTTAATAAGGCTATCGCAGATTAATCAAATAAACCTATCAGACCCAGCCTAGATACATGGCAGGGCTTCAAACATCAAATTGACATCAGAGTCATATCTCTTAAGAACCTACAAACACGCAAAATAATTCCCCTACCACAACGCTTGAGGTATATTGTATACAAAGAAAGTATCAAGCATATTTTTAAGCTCCCTATTTATCTTATTTTATATCGGATTTTCACATCATGAATGATTTAGATTTTACCCGTGACTACCACTCTTACGCAAATACAGAACAAGTTAAAGTAATACATTTTGACTTAGACTTAGCCATCAATTTTGAGCAAAAACAGCTGAGTGGCTCTGTTACTTTAACCTTAAAACATCAAACATCAATCGCTGCACAAGAGTTAGTATTAGATACGCGAGATTTAACAATAGAGCGTATCGAAGGTGAAAAATCACAAACGCTAAATTACATAATGTCAGAGCCAAATCAAATTTTAGGCAGTCGTTTAGTAATAGAATTACCACAAGGTGATAATAAAGTTACAATATTTTATAACACTAGCCCACAAGCAGAAGGTTTACAGTGGTTATCAGCGGCACAAACGTCTGGTAAATCACTTCCCTATTTATTCAGTCAATCTCAACCAATTAATGCCCGTAGTTGGATCCCGCTACAAGATAGTCCAAAAGCACGTGTCACTTTTAAAGCAAATATTACAGCACCAAAAGGTATGCGAGTGGTCATGAGTGCCGATAATGATGCTGATACCTCATTAAATGGTGAATTTACTTTTGATATGCCTGAACCCATCCCTACGCATTTAATGGCAATTGCCTGTGGCGATCTTGTATTTAAATCAATTGGTAAACGCACAGGCGTTTATACCGAACCTGATATGCTAAATGCCTGTATTAGTGAGTTTGAAGATACAGAAAAAATGGTAGAAATAGCAGAAAGCCTGTTAGGCCCATATCGTTGGGGACGTTACGATATGATAGTGCTACCACCAAGCTTTCCATTTGGTGGCATGGAAAACCCACGATTAGCATTTATGACACCCACCTTAATTGCCGGAGATAAAAGTTTAGTGTCTACCGTTGCCCATGAATTAGCCCACTCGTGGACCGGAAACTTAGTAAGCAATGCCACATGGCGAGACTTATGGCTAAATGAAGGTTTCACCACTTATTTTACCAATCGTATTGTTGAAGCTGTTTATGGTAAAGAAATGGCAGAGCTTGAGGTTGTATTAGAATATGGCAGTTTAATGGAAGAGTTTGAAATTATGCCATTAGAAAAACAAAACGTCACAGCTAATGTGCAATTTGAAGATCCTAATAATGCATTTGATCGTTTTACTTATGATAAGTCATCTATGTTTGTCCACGATTTAGAGCATCGTTTAGGCCGAGAAGCCTTTGACAAATTTTTACTCACCTATGTAAATCATTTTGCATTCAAAGCAATCACAACAGAAGACTTTGTAGAGTATGCTAAACACACGTTATTAGTTGATCATAGCAACAAAATTACAGAAGCTGAATTATTAGAATGGATTTACGGTACAGGCATGCCGCAATGGTTTATTGCTCCAACGTCATCCAGTTTAGATAAAGTAAAAGTAACAACACACGATTGGCTAACGGGTACTAAAGCAGCGCAATTAGAAACTGCAAGTTGGAGTGTGCATCATTGGCAATATTTTTTAACCAATTTACCACTCAGTCTATCTTTAGCGCAGCTTAAAGATTTAGATACGCATTTTAAGCTTACGACATCCAAAAATGCTGAAATCGCTTTTGCTTGGTTTACTGTGGCAATTAGAAATAAATACCAACCAGCATTACCTGCGGTAGATGCATACCTAAACCGTATTGGTCGCGGTAAATTTGTTCGCCCTTTATACCAAAGCTTAAAATCTGCCGGTTATAATGACAAAGCGCAATCAATTTACTCAACTGCACGCTCTGGTTATCATCCATCAATAGTTGGCATATTAGATAATATTGTTAATGATTAAATGAAATAAAAATACTAAAGTTGCCCTCAAATACCATTAATTTTTATTAGGTAACTTTAGTATTAAACTTTAATTTTTGATGAAAATCGAGCAGTAATAAACAGCTATTCAACGCCAGCCTTTGCCACTACTAAATCATTTTCAATTGTAGAACCCGATATACCAATTGCTGCGATTACGTTACCATTATCATCGA
>Ga0209396_1004201_pt1 | contig 14119 bp, 12 predicted proteins | sample GOMGulsemesocosm_6_FD_184638 | JGI IMG/M metagenome (GOLD analysis project Ga0209396, IMG submission 184638) | Methane-oxidizing microbial communities from mesocosms in the Gulf of Mexico - GOM8C Gulf of Mexico (SPAdes) (version 2) | ecosystem: Environmental > Aquatic > Marine > Cold seeps...
CTAATTTCTTTTTGACAAAAAGAGGTCTTTTTATCATGTTGTCTTCCCTCTGTGGCGGGTCACTTTGTGATCAAGTTATTGTTTTTAGTATACTAGTACCGAATCAAAGCATTACAGCAAATTACATTTGATGCAAGCAACCAGTGCAAATTAACACAAGTTAACACTTTCACTCATTGGTAAGACATCTTACCAGTAAAATTATACACTTTTAAAGCAATTACGTTAAAAAATTAACAAAAAAGCAACGAGTGTCGCTCTAGCCCTTTAAAAACGAAGATAATATGATTTTATGTGATTTGTTCTAGAGATATAAATTGATTAGAATCCGTTAATTTCAGCCTAAATTGGTGGTTAATACCAATAGGTGTTATGAATGAACGAAACCTTTGCGCGGGAATTCTGATTGTTTTTCCTGATTCTGAGGTAACTTGAATTGATTCAATATGACCTGTATAAAATTGCTCACATTGCTCATAACTTAATTCTAGATTGAATAAAAACTGTTTCATTGATTTTTTTATATAATTTTCAGTGGAATAATTAGCGTTATTTATTAATAACGCTAATGCATAAAGATATGATCTAGTTTAAAGCTTTCGAAACTTTTTCATAGAGATCAGGACTTAAATTTTCGATATTTTCTAGTCTGTGTAACTGATTTTTAATCAAATCTTGCCTTTTTATATCAAATTTCTGCCAGGACATTAACGGAGTTATCATTCTAGAAGCGTTTTGAGGATTGATATCATTTAACTTAATTAAAAGATCGGCCAATAACTTATATCCGGATCCATCAGCATTGTGAAAATGTTTTAAATTAAAATGAGTAAAATTACCAATCAGTGCGCGCACTCTATTAGGGTTTGCATAATCAAAATGATCATGTTCATAAAGTGCTTCTAGATGTGTTTTTATATCCACTCTATCTTGCATCGCCTTTAGGGCAAACCATTTATCCATCACTAAGGCATCACATGACCATTTAGATTCAAATGAAGCTAGCATACTATTTGTTAATGGATGGTTTGCATGAACAACTGCGCTTAATACAGCAAGTGCATCAGTCATGTTATCTAATGAGAATTGCGTTTTCAAAATTGAATCTAGATCGACTTTATTCTGTTTTGTTAGGTAAAATAAGCAAGCATTTTTAAGCGCACGTTTACCAACAACATCTGCACTAAGATCTGTCGATTCTGATTTACTATTTTTACTAAGCCCATTATAGCGGATAAGTAATTGTTCAGTTAACACATCCGCTATTTGTTGTTCAAAACGGGTGATAACTTTAATAAGTGCATCTACTGGTATTTGTGTGTAATCAGCACTTAATGTATCAAAGCTTGGCATTTTAATTAACTGTGCAGCCAATTCAAGATCAATATTGTCATCTTCAATGATATCTTTTAACAATTCTATGATATGAACTTCCAATGTCATATCATTGTTTGTAACAGCTCTTTTTATATTGTTTGAAAACAAAATTTGTTGTGCGTCCCATCGAGAGAAGTCTGAACTTGCGTGGCGTACAATATGGCATAACTGCTCATCTGAATATTTAAACTCTAACTGGCAAGGAGCTGAGAAATCTTCTAGTAATATGACTGTAGGTTTTTCTTTAAAACTATCAAAACTAAAAATATGTTGTTCGTCAGTAATATTTAATACTTTATTTATTTCTTTACCTTTGTAAGTAAGCGGTAATGTTTGACCTGATGAATCTAAAAATTCAATTGCGAAAGGTATATGTAAATTTTGTTTTACTTTTTGATCTGCGGTTGATAAATGAACTTGTTTTATATCAAGCTGATATTCTGCATTTTCATCATTATATGTTTCTTCAACGACCAGTTTAGGTGTACCCGATTGACTATACCAAGCTTTAAACTGCGTTAAATCAATATTTGATGCTGCCATCATTGCATTGACAAAATCATCACAAGTTACAGCTTGACCATCATGACGTTTAAAGTAAAGATCCATGCCTTTTCTAAAATTTTCTTTTCCTAATAATGTGTACATCATTCGAATAACTTCGGCACCTTTGTTGTAAACGGTTACAGTATAAAAATTATTCATTTCAATTACTTTTTCAGGTCTGATGGGATGGGCCATAGGACCTGCATCTTCTGAAAATTGATGTGTACGCATTGCTTTTACAGCTGCGATACGATTTATCGCACGAGATCCTAGATCTGAACTGAATTCTTGATCCCTAAAAACAGTTAAACCTTCTTTGAGAGAAAGTTGAAACCAATCTCTACACGTAACACGATTACCTGTCCAGTTATGAAAATACTCATGACCGATGATAGATTCAATCATATGATAGTCACTATCGGTTGCTGTTTGCTGGTTCGCTAACACACACTTACTATTGAAAACATTCAAACCTTTGTTTTCCATTGCCCCCATATTGAAGAAATCAACAGCAACTATCATATAAATATCTAAATCATATTCTAAACCAAAGGTATCTTCATCCCATTTCATAGATTTTTTCAGAGATTCAATCGCATGAGGTGCTTTGTCAAGATTTCCTTTGTCAACAAATAGAGCTAATTCTACATCTCTACCAGACATTGTTTTGTAAGTGTCTTCTAAAACATCAAAATCACCTGCAACTAATGCAAAAAGGTAACAAGGTTTTTTAAAAGGGTCTTGCCAAATAGCATAATGACGGTCACTTCCAATATCACCCTGCTCTATTTTGTTACCATTAGATAATAAATGAGGATATTTTTTATCTGCTATAATTTTAACTGTAAATGTTGCTAATACATCTGGTCTATCTTGATAGTATGTGATTTTACGAAAGCCTTCCGCTTCACACTGCGTACAATATGCGCCGCCTGATAGGTATAGACCCTCTAATGAAGAGTTAGTTGCTGGTGAAATTTTAGTAATGATTGTTAATTCAAACTCATCTTGTTCAAGGTTAAGCACAAGCTGATCATTTGATAATTTATAATCGTGATATTTTTGTCCATCAACTTGAACCGATAATAAATCTTGATCTAGCCCATCTAAAATAAGCGCACCTGGTATCACCTTTTTATTATCACAATAATTACGTTTAACTTTTGAAATTGCTTTGACTTGTGTCTGCGTATCATCAAGGTCAAATTCTAAATATATATCAATAATTGAAAATGCAGGTTTTGTATAATCTTTTAAAAATTTAGCGGTAGGTATTTGTGTATTTGATAAGTTCATGATGTATCCACAATGATATAATATGAAATGAAAACAACTCCTGATGGAGTTGTTTTTGTAAATGCAAGTTAAATATTTCTTATGCTAATTTTAAGCCGTTTGCTCTTCTTGTAAATGCTTCGGTTCAAGTTTAAGAATTTTAACACCTAAATAGGCATAAATGACTGCAAGAACAGGGTTTATGAGGTTGAAGAAAGCATAAACAGCATAATCTAATGGGTTTACAAGTAATACAGAGTGCATATATGCGCCACAGGTATTCCAAGGGATCAAAGGACTTGTTATGGTGCCCCCATCCTCTAATGTACGAGAAAGATTTACACTAGCTAAGCCTCGTTTTTTATATTCTTCTTTGAACATTCGACCCGGCATTACAATTGCCATGTACTGATCGGCAGCGATCATATTTGTTCCGATACAAGTTGCAATCGTCGATGCAATCAAAGAACCAGTGCTCTTGGCAACTTTTAAAATACTGCGAACAAACACTTCTAACAAGCCAACTTTTTCCATTACAGCACCAAACATAAGTGCCATCATGATTAACCAAGTTGTATTAAGCATACTTGACATCCCACCGCCACTAAGCAATTTATCCATTTTAACATCACCGGTTATGACACTAAAACCATCAAAAAAAGCGCCCCATACAAGTTTAATGGTACCAACCATTACATTTTGGTCTGCACTTAGTTGTGATGTGATTAAATCTTGTTGAAATATTAAAGCCCAAACAGCCCCTAATAATGCTCCTATTGCTACTGCTGGAAAAGCAGGCATTTTCTTTAAAGCTAACGTAAGCAGAACAATTAACGGAATTAACATAACTAACCCAATATTAAAATTTGATTGTAAAATTGTATTGATTTCGTCAATCCTTGTACTATCAGTTACATTACCTGCGTTGAAACCTAAAAATGTAAATATAATCAGAGCGATAATAAAGCTAGGAACCGTAGTCCACATCATATGGTGTATATGCGAAAATAAGTCAGAACCAGCAACGGCTGGTGCTAAGTTAGTTGTTTCAGACAAAGGGGATAATTTATCACCAAAATAAGCACCTGAAATAACGGCTCCTGCAGTAACTGCTTCATCTAAGCCTAAACCTGCAGCAACACCTAACAAAGCAACACCTATCGTAGCAGCAGTTGTCCAAGAACTTCCGATACTCATTGCAACTATGCCACATAAAATGCAACTTGCTGCATAAAACCAACTTGGATTGATTAATTGAAGTCCATAATAGATAAGTGTTGGTACTGTACCCGATAAAAGCCAAGTACCAATTAAGGCACCCACCATAAATAAAATTAGAATTGCGCCTAGTGATAAAGTAATACCTTTTATCATTGCACTTTCTAAATCAGCCCATTTAAAACCATTTTTAAGACCAATCAATACGGCTATACCTGATGAAAAAAGTAATGCTATTTGATTTGGGCCATATGATGAATTATCTCCAAAAAGGTAAACTGATGCGCTTAATAAAGTGATTAATATAATGATTGGCAATAATGCATCATAAAATTGTGCTTGCTTGATCTGCTTCACGTGTATTCCTCTAACTGTAATTATCGGTAATATTTAAATAAAATGTTTATAATAAATATCACGCTTTATTTTTATAGCGCCGTTATTTTAACGCTGATTTGAGTATAACAAACCTTAACTCATATTATTGAGCATAAATATCAAATATGGCTATACATTCATTTTTATATTTTTATTGTTAATTATCAATGTTATATACTAACTAACAAGCGTTTTTTAAAAGTTAACATGAATATAAAGGTAAATATTTCGCATATAAAAAAAGCGCCGAAGCGCTTTTTTTAAAACAATATTTAAAGTTATTTTTTAACGTAACGTCCAAATTTAATAAAGTCAGATGTAATAAGTGCACTTTCCTCTAAGAAAGGGTCCATTTCAGTTAACTCATCTGGTAGATCATCTAATGAAGTAACTTCTTTTTTCCCTAAGCGTATTAGTCTTTTATTTACACGAGCAAGAGAAAGCTTTTCATTTTCATCTCTTTTTGCAATCCGACTAGACTCAATTAAAGAAATCGTTTTACGATCATTTTCTTCTTTATAACGTGCAATGTCTTCAAAAACATAATTAAACTCTGGTTCAGATATAATGCGATCATCATGTTGTTTTTGTAAAAACTTAATTGCAGTTGTTAGATTTGCCATAGAAGTATATTTTGCATTTCTAATACTATCCCATGGTAAAGCATTATCTTCTTGAGATTCACCCCACTCAGCTGGATCTATTGCTGAAGGAAACGAAATATCAGGAATAACACCTTTATGCTGAGTACTACCACCATTTATACGATAAAACTTAGCAATGGTATATTGAATGCTCCCTAAACTATTTTCATATAAATCGTAATTACGACCTAGACCTCTATGCTGTTGCACAGTACCTTTGCCAAATGTTTGCTCACCAATAACAACTGCTCGACCGTAGTCTTGCATAGCAGCGGCAAAAATCTCGGATGCTGAGGCACTATATCTATCAACTAAAATAGTTAATGGACCATCATAATAAGTTACGCCATCAACGTCTTTTTGTTGCTCTACACGACCATTTAAATTATGAATTTGAACAACTGGACCTTGATCAAAGAACAATCCTGACAATTGCGTTGCTTCGTATAAAGAACCACCGCCGTTTTGTCTTAAGTCAATGATAATACCATCAACATTCTGCTCTTTTAATTTTGCGAGTTCTTTTTTTACATCCCCAGATAAATTATTATAAAAACCTGGAATGTCTATAACACCAATTTTAGTGTCTAGATTTGAATAGCTCGGCTTAAATACTTCTGATTTTGCAGCTCTGTCTTCTAAACGGATTTTATCGCGAGTAATATCAACAATGAGCGGTTTGCCATGCGTATCTGCACCTTTAAGATATTGTAGACGAACTAAAGTGCCTTTAGGCCCTTTAATTAATTCAACAACATCATCTAAACGCCATCCAATCACATCAACAAATTCTTCGTTGCCTTGTGAAACACCAATAATGCGATCATTAGATTTTATTTTTTCTGATTTATCAGCTGGACCACCTGGCACTAGAGAGCGAATAACAGTGTAGTCTTCGTCATAGCCAAGTACTGCACCTATACCTTCAAGTTCTAGATCCATATCCATCTTGAATTGTTCAGCACGGCGAGGTGATAAATAAGATGTATGCGCTTCGATACTGCGGGCAAAAGCATTCATTGCGATTTGAAAAGCATCTTCACTATTAGTTTGAACTAACCTTTTTAAGGTATAGCTATAACGTTTAGTTAGAATATCTTTAATGTCAGGCCATTCTTTGCCTGTCATCTTCAGACGTAATGCATCATATTTGACTCTTTGACGCCAAATTTCATTCAGTTCAGCTTGGGTTGTAGCCCATTGTGCATCTTCTCGATCAAATTTGTACTCGTCTTTTTTATCAAATTTCATTTCTTTATTTAACAAAGAAATTGAATATTGATAACTATCAAAACGACGTTTCATACTGACATTGAAAATATCAAAGGCAAAATCCAGTTTGCCAGTGCTTAACGCGTTATCTACTAAAAACCGATATTGTTCAAAATTATCAATATCAGATTTCAAGAAAATACGTTTTCCAAAATCCAAAGACTCTAAATAACGGTCAAATATTTTAGTGGAAAGCTCATCATTTAAATCAATGAGCTTATAATGGGCACGAGTAAAGAAATTAGTCACCCTTTTGCTAGCGGTACTATGTTGAGATTCTTGTTTTAAAACAGGTAAATCTTCTAGTGTAATCGTTTCTACTTTAGCGAACGCATTTGCTGCAATTAATGCAGCTGCAAGAGGAATGAGATTAAAACATTTACTCATAGACCATCTCCTTAGATTGTGTATAGGCTTTCAGCCTTAGTCTTCACTAGCATACCGGTTACAATTACTACATGAATATCATCTTTATTGATTTCAGTGATTGTTCCGTTCACTAATGTCTGGCCTAGCTTCACTTTAACTTTAGCATTTAATTTAATTTGTTCCGCAGTTAATGCAACTATTTTTCCAGCACGACGAGGCGCATTTTCATTCTTAGGCTTAGCAACGACCGGTTTAGTTCCTTTATCTGCTGATTTATTTCTAGAACCAGGCTTAAAAGACTTTTTAGCGGCATCATTTCGTGGACGCTGTTGCTTCTTACGTTTAGCAAATTTTGCTCGACTTTCTTCTAAAGCTTTAACAGCGTGATCGATATGCTCTTGCTCAACTTTTTCGCAATCATTGCCGTCAAGATCAATTCTGAATTCAACTTTGCTGACAGCTTCAAGGTAACGCCAATGTGAAGTATATTTACGTAATGCTTGACGAATTTGCGTTTTACTTACGTTATCATTACCTTCAATTCTTTGAGCGATATCTTTAAAAATACCAACTTTAAGAGGTTTGATACCGTCTTTCTCTTTAAAACAAACTGAGAATTCTTTGTATAAAAAGGCAAGAACAGCATTGATATCTTTTAACTTATCAGGGTTTTCTTGCACAGCTTCAGTCTTTGGTTGTTCAACTTCAGTCTTAGTTTGTTCAATATCAGTAACTTCTTGTTTGATATCAGTGATTTCTTGATTGCCAGTGGTACTCATTTCTAAACCTTTTTATTCCATCTGCTCATCTAACGATGTCAGGACATGTTGATTAACCCAGTCGATCAACTCTTCGAAGTCAGTATCTAAAATAGCGGTATCGCCACGAAGATGTTGCCAAATACTATTAATTATATCTTCTATTTTGTCACATGATAAATCATCTGGTAGCTGACCCCAAGCGATGTGGATCAACTCATTTAGATTTTCTGCAACTAATTCTTCTTTTCCTTCCCAATCACCAACATCGCAATCAGAAACTAGAAAATCTTGAACATTCATTAAATCTTTCATTACACTTGAGTCTCAAATTGACGTATCAGTGTTTCTAAGCCTGCTTTATCTTGTTCATCAAAACGTGAAAGTGAAGGACTATCTATATCTAAAACAGCAAATATTTTACCATTTTTTATGATAGGAACAACTATTTCAGAATTTGATGCAGCGTCACACGCTATATGCCCAGAAAAAGCATGAACATCACCCACTAATTGCGTTTCTTTTAATAATGCAGCCGTACCGCATACCCCTTTACCTACAGGGATACGAATACAAGCAGGATTACCTTGAAAAGGCCCCAATACTAATTGTTCTGGATTATCGACTAGATAAAAACCTGCCCAATTAATATCTTCTAAAGACATGAATAACAACGCACTTAGGTTTGCCATGTTCGCAATGACATTTGGTTCACCTTCAGTAAGTGATTTTGCTTGTTCAGCTAAAGTCTGATAGAAAGCTTGTTTACTCATATTTCTAAACTAATTACTTTTTAAAACACAATAATAAGCAAAGGTACTCTTTGTAAGCCTTAAATGAAACCTTTATCCATCAAAAAACAGTCTTAAAGTGTAAAAAAAAAATTACTTGTTTAGATTATAATCAGACTATAGAGTTTCATCGTTCAAAGTGATTAATTTGTGAGCCGACGCAAACTCAATAAAAAGATACCCGCTGACGTTAATGACATTAAAGTATTGACCAAGAATATCATCCCACCACTGGCACTAAATATATATGAAAATAAAGCACCGCCTAACAAAGCAATTGTAAGAATTGCCCAATAGGTAATCTTATTTAATTTAAAAAGAAGCAAATAACCCGGCACTACAAAACAGCCCATTGTTAATCCAATAATATGGGCATTGGAAAGTGCAGTCATAATGATAGTAAAAAATATTTGGCTTGTAGCATTTTCTAATGTCAGTACGTAGTATAACCCAATCAGAATACCTATAATCAAAGGGGAAATTAAAGAAAATATCACACTTTTAATAATTGCTGAGTTTTCTACCTTTTTATTTTCCGTTTTAATTTTTGTTTCATTTAATATTTGTGTGCTCATTTGAGACCTAGTATTTTATTTCTTATTCCTTAAGTGTTGATCACATCAACAAGCAAACCAAATAAGACAAAAGTCTATAATTGCTACACATTTTGCTATAATAGATCAAATTTAAAGCCTCTTTTACACAGTTTAATCTTACAAGCTTTCAAAAAATTAGTTTCACTGTTAAGTTTGTGGGTTTTGTAATAATACTATCAGGAATAAGTGATTTACTAATATCATTAGAAATCGTATAAATTACATACCCACTATATTGTTCATATATTAAATACAACTTATATCATCAACTATAATATAGATTCTTTACAAAGAGATATCTATTAATGAAATTAAGCATCTGGATTTTTGCCATTCTAATTTCCTTTTCAGCTATTGCTGAAGACCTCCTTGTAACTAAAACATGCCCTGTATTACATAACAAAAGTAAGATTGGGATCCTGGCATTTTCAATACCTTGGTTTCATAACGGAGGTAGCCAAGCTTCATATATTGCAAAAGACAATGCCACTGGAATTGGTATAGAGATACATTTTTTAGTTAATTCAGAAGGACTAGCACACAATCAAAAATCACTGGCATGTGATAAATACCGAATATTACAATTTAGGAATACAAATGCAAAACTACCTTCCGACCAAACTAAAATTCAATTAGATATACCTATTAATAGTGTCGAACCTTTTTATGATTCTTTCCCGCTTGAATTTGGGCATGGCATGCACAAAACCCCCAGTGATATGCGCGATAAACCTTGGATAAATAGCGTGATGCGTGCATCAACAGTCGCTATTTATGATACCCCTTTTGTATCAGATAATTATGGGGTTGAAGGAGAAAACATTGAAGTTACATTTGAAACTTGTGTTGTCTGTCAACAATTTAAAGCTGTTGATATTATCCTTTCATGTGGGACATGGGGTTTTAACCGTGAATATATGGGAGGTATGACTGCTTGGTCTGAGCCAGAAGCTTATCCCATAAAATGTTCATCAGAACTTAACAACGAGTATATTAAAGTGCTCAAGAATACTAAACATATTTCTTATAAATATGGTCTGGACTGGAAATAATCAAAAATGCATCTTATTTTGTTACTCTTTCTGCATAAAGTTTGTTTAAAGCAAGCTCTATAGAAAGACTATCATCCTGTTTCATATAAAAAGTTACTGTTCTCATGACAAAATCAACATTCTGTTTATGCTCTTTTGAAAATACCTTACATAACTTTTTTAGTTTTTTATCAAATAGGCTTTTATCTACTTTAGCATGATAACTTTCTATCGCTGCTTCAAAACTATTGTCATTTTCAGAAAATAAATCTTTTAACTTTGCTTTCGGAACTCTGTATGTGCTGCTTGCAAATTCAAGCGCATCTCTAAAGTCAGTAAACTCATTATCAAACACAGTGATCATGTTAACCGGTATATTGTCTATTTTTAGTTTTTCACCATCAACTTCAAATTCAAAACCTTGAAACTGACTTCTTTTTGATGATTCACGACCTAACTCAATTCCTGCTTGTACACATTTTTGTAGATTATAATCAAGCTCTTGTGCTTCATCTTCATTCCACATTTGATATACATGAATTGCTTTTTTGTACTTTTTGGCAATTTTACGTTTTGCAATATCTGCACGTTCACCTACTAAGGCCGATTTTTCTTGTTTTAAAGCAACACAGCATTCTTTACACGCAGGGACCTGGTAAAAATCAGCCTCTGACCGTGTTTGTATATAAAAATATGCTTCTTTTTTTGGAGGAGCGTAATCAAACTCAGTTGCGATACATCCACAGTAAAAGCATGTATTAAAATCCTGACCATGTACGGCAATCATTTGCTGATATTGTTCTTGGTTTTCGCTCAATTTAAAAGTCCACTACACTAATCATAAGTTTTGCTGTGATTATGCTTAAATCACAGCATAAGTACATTATTTATTTTTTAGATAATATATAATTACCCTTTGTATCTTCGATTAAATACCCTAATTGATTTATTTTATCTCTTAATAGATCAGAAGCTTGCCAATCCTTAGCCTCCCTAGCTTTTTGTCTTTGTAGTGCAATCTGAGTTACTTCGTATGATATATTCTGATCGGTTATATCATTCTCATCCAAAGAAAGCCCTAATACTTTATCAAATAATAATGCCGTCGCTTTTTTGTCTTTGTCACTTAAATTACTTTTCAGTACAGACCAAAGGACAGTTAAGGCCTGTGGCATATTTAAATCATTATTTATTTTGTTATTAAAGTCAGTTACAAAATGTTTATTAACTTTGCCTCCTGATGGAAAGTCACTCATAACAGTTTTAATTCTATTTAATGCAATACTAGCCGATTCCAATGAGTCCCAACTAAAATTTAATTGACTGCGATAATGACTTGTCAAAGTTAAATAACGGTAGGATAAAGGGTCAATTCCTCGCTCTACGATGGTTTTTAAAAGTAATGACTTTCCGGATTTTGATATTTTCTCTTTATTCAATTTAAGAAAATAGCCATGCATCCAGTAATTAGCAGGGTTTTTACCATGACGTGCCTGGCATTGTGCTATTTCATTACTATGGTGTACTGGTATATGATCTTCACCACCAACATGGATATCAAAAACCTGTCCTAAATATTTCTCACTCATGGCTGAACACTCAATATGCCAACCAGGAAAGCCTGTTCCCCAAGGGCTCTCCCATTCCATTTGCCTTGCTTCATTATCCTGTGATTTAATTTTACTAAACTTCCATAATGCAAAATCTGTTATATTTTTTTTATTGGCTAAGTCGACACGTACTCCAGCCTGTAACCCTGCTATATTTAATTTGGCTATTTGACCATACTTAAAGTTATGACTTTCCAGCTTTTGAGTATCAAAATAGATACCATCTGATGTTTTGTACGTAAATCCTTTTTTTTCTAAGTCCAAAATAAATGCTATTTGCTCTTGTATGTGCTCTGTTGCACGACAAATAACTTTTGCACGTTGAATATTTAATTTATCTGTATCAACAAAAAAGGCCTGCTCGAAATAGAGTGCGATTTCCCAAGCTGTTTTATTTTGTTTTCTAGCTCCTTTGGCCATTTTATCCTCGCCTGTATCTCCATCTGAAACAAGATGACCAACATCAGTAATATTCATGACATGATTTACGTCATAACCGTTGAATTCTAATACTCTTCTGAGTACATCTGTAAAAATATAGGTTCTCAAATTACCAATATGTGCAAAATCATAAACCGTAGGACCACAGGCATATAAACCTACTTTCTTTTCTTTTATTGATTTAAACAGACGAACTTTACGTTTATATGTATCATATAATTCTAATTTTTTTTCAGTTACTTCCATAATATTCTCATTTAAAATCTTTATAATCAGGCAAAAAAAAAGCCGTAGATTTCTCTACGGCCTTTTTCAAAAAATTTTGAAATATTAGATACTAAAATTTGGCCGCAGTAATATACAACAGCAACAAGTTTGAAGGTTATTATTGATTATTTTTTGATTAAGTAATCTAGTATTTAATTTCATAATTCTGATATTAACATGAATACCTTAAGATGCAATGTAAGTATCAATGAGCAGTTAGTAATAAATACTCGTTAGTTGAGGAAAGTTAATTAATAAATAAAAGCCCTTTCTTCTCCAAAGGGCTTTAAAGTAAAAGTCGGGGACTTTTATATTTGTGGCATATCTATAGAATAGGCTATCTCTATTTAAAAAATGTGAGCTAGGTCACATAATAGAAATTTTATTAAATTAAAAAAGAAATTAGCCAAAACAATTTAGCCGTACCATAATTTAAAAAGTTTATTGATATATATTGGATGTAGTTTGGATAAAGCCTCACTTAAAAATACAAATGATCAAATTAAAGATTTTTTGGTATTTTGTCATCGAAAAAAATATTTAGCAAAAGCGGCTATAATAAATACAGGTGAGTTAAGTAAGTCTTTATTTTATATTATTGAAGGTTCAGCGAGTGTTATAGCGCAAGATGAGGATGGACATGAGATTGTTGTTGCCTATTTAAATGTAGGGCAATTTTTCGGAGAAATGGGCTTATTTAATCAAGAATCTATTCGTACAGCGTGTGTAAGAGCAAAAACACACTGCATCGTCGCTGAGATTACATACATTAAGTTTAAACACATCATTAGTAATTTTCCTGACTTGATGTTTCTGATCACTTCTCAGATAGCACATCGACTTTGCAAAACAACTGAGAAAGTACGTGAATTAGCTTTTATGGACGTATCAGGTCGAATTACAAGCACCCTACTTCAACTTTGTAAAGAACCTGATGCACTCACTCATCCCAACGGTATACAAATAAAGATCACAAGACAAGAAATAGCCCATTTAGTTGGATGTACTCGAGAAGTTGCAGGTAGAGTTTTAAAAAACTTAGAAAAACAAAGGTTGATTGAGGCTAAAGGAAAAACAATCGTAATATTTAATGAAAGATATTAAAAAAAGCCAGCTAAATGCTGACCTTTTATAGATAAAAACTAAGTCTGTGACTACCAGCCAGTTTTCTCTTTAAGTGCTTTACCGATCTCAGCTAGTGAGCGTACAGTTTTAACACTAACCTTCTACAGCAGCGGAATATATTACTAATCAGCTGTTACACATATAAATTCAAGTATAAAAAAGGCCAGCTAAATGCTGACCTTTTATAGATAAAAACTAAGTCTGTGACTACCAGCCAGTTTTCTCTTTAAGTGCTTTACCGATCTCAGCTAATGAGCGTACAGTTTTAACACCAGCAGCTTCTAGAGCAGCAAATTTCTCATCAGCAGTACCTTTACCGCCAGCGATGATTGCACCAGCGTGACCCATGCGCTTACCTTCTGGAGCAGTAACACCAGCAATGTAAGAAACAACAGGTTTAGTCACGTTAGCTTTAATGTAC
>Ga0209396_1004202_pt1 | contig 14117 bp, 15 predicted proteins | sample GOMGulsemesocosm_6_FD_184638 | JGI IMG/M metagenome (GOLD analysis project Ga0209396, IMG submission 184638) | Methane-oxidizing microbial communities from mesocosms in the Gulf of Mexico - GOM8C Gulf of Mexico (SPAdes) (version 2) | ecosystem: Environmental > Aquatic > Marine > Cold seeps...
TATCTGGGAAGTTGCACAAGCACATGATCATCTAGGTTCAGGTAAAGCGGTAGGTAAAGTGACGTTAACAGCGTAATTACTCGTTCTGTTTTAACACCCTGACTGTTTTAAAATCCAGAATACTTTAAAAGCACCACTGCGACTGTAGATTACCGTCACAGTGGTGCTTTTCTTTTTAGTAAGCTAAAACTACATAGCTACACGTGCAGCAACCGCCAGCAATACCACGCCAGTTACCTTATCAACCTTGTGCACATTATTTTTTAATTTAGCCAGCAATGACGACTGCGACAATACCACAGCAATTAGGCAATACCACAAGGTATCAAACGTAAATACCGTTGCCACCATGATCAGGTTTTGTAACCAACCCGCATCAGCTTCGACAAATTGACCAAATAACGCTAAAAAGAAGATCGCTAATTTAGGATTCAAAAACGCGATCATAAAACCTTGTACGATGCTGTCTTTTAGCGTCACAACTTCTCGTTGTTGATCAACATCGTCTAACGCAGGTTTTGACGTTAATGCCTTATAAGCCAAGCGCAATAACATTGCCACACCGGCATACTTAATGACATTAAATAACCAAGGCGTTTGTTGGATCACAATAGCTAAACCAACCACAGTTAATGTCGCGTACACAGCAACACCGACACCGTGGGCAATACTGGCTGCAACACCGTTAACCCGACCACCTGAGATAGTATGCTTTAATACCACCGCCAGACTCGGACCCGGTGTCATCGCACCCATCATGCAAATCAGCGCTAAAGACAGCCATGCAGTGAATTCCATACCATACTCCAATAAATAATTAAGTTTAAAAAGCAGTGTATATCTTAATAGAAACAAAGCATGAACGAAAATTGCATTTTCTACTTGTTAGCATGAAGTAATTTCATACCCTGTTGAATGGTTCGTTCAAGATGGCCCTTGAATAACGGATAACATAATGCTCTAAACCATTGGTGTTCTGGATCTTGATGATGTTTTGTATGCCACAGTAAATAATAATGATGCGGCTTAATATCCAGCGGTAAAGGCCGGATCTGCAGCTCATAATTTTGGGCAAAGTCGGCCGCGATATGTAACGGGGTGGTCAACACGGTATCTGTTTTTAATAACAATTCGATAGCGGATTGGAAAAAAGGCACAGTGGCGAAGATATTACGTTGCTCACCAATTGCCGATAACGCACGCTCAACAGGGCTATCTTTATCACCACCACCGCTAATTAGAACATGCTTGGCGTTGATATAATCCGCCACCGAGATTTCACGAGCAGACTCAGCGTCAATAGCGAGAGGATGGGTGTTTCTAAACACGACCACAAGCTGGTCTTCAGCCATCATTTGACCGTGTAAATTCTCGGGAACGACTTCGGTGATGGTACTGACTAAATCCAGTGACATCTCAGCTAATTCGGTTAATTTATCTTTGTGCCATAGCTGATATTCCACACCAACATGAGGCGCGTCGATGGCAATATCACAACATATCGATGGTAATACCGCTTGGGCGACATAATCACTGGACGCTAAGGTAAACGTGCGCTGACACTGTCTCGGTTCCATTGAATGAGGCAAATACAAATTATCCAAGGCCTGCATCAATCTAGGTAATTGCGTTTTTAGCTCTTCGCCCTTGCGGGTCAGGATAAATTGATTAGCTTCTCTGACCACAATTTTATCATGGAATGCGTCACGAATTTGAGTCAACGTTTTACTCATTGCCGACTGCGTAACATTTAACTGCCTGGCAGATTCAGTCAAATTGCGTGTTTGTAATATTGAAATTAACGCGGGTAATAACTTGTAATTATTCAAAATTCGGTCGCCATACGAAGTAATCAGACACCCATCATAACTGAAAGTGTCAGGTAGCGACAAAATTAGCGTTGTGAATTTTAAAAGTAACCATGATGTTTAACGTCACCAAGCTGGGGTCGTATGATATGAATAATTTAAAAACATTTAGCAGTCCTTCAGCGCGTTTGTTAGATGTAGTGAGAGGCGTCGCGGCACTGCTTGTTGTGCTTGGGCATAGTCGTGATATTTCAGCAAGAGTATCAGGATTAAATCATACCGGGGATTCGTTCTTCGAAATGCTGTTACTTGTACCGTCTTCTTTTGCTGTAGAGGCTGTCGCTGTGTTTTTTGTGCTGAGTGGTTATCTGGTTGGCGGTCAGGTGATCCGACAAAATAGAGAGGGTCGTTTTTGTTGGGGTGAGTTCTTAATTAAACGGCTATCTCGGTTATGGGCAGTGCTAATACCGGGATTATTTATCACTTATATTGCATGGTTAGCCATGACCCATTTATCGCCACAGTCTTATACGCTTGCGACAAGCTCCACGTTACCCAGTGCGTTATGTAATGTGCTGTTTTTACAAGAATCATGGTGCGATTCATATCTGATCAATTCTTCGTTATGGTCCTTGTCTTATGAATTTTGGTTTTACATCATTTTTACTAGCTTGATCACTGCGCTGTATGCGATGTTTAGTCAAAGCTGGACGAGCGTTATTCTAAATATCCTGGTTGTGTTTTTATCCGTCGCTATATTTGGAACTCAGGTACTCTTATTAATTCCAGCCTGGCTGTTAGGTGTCGGCATTTCCTTAGTGGTGGAAAAGCCGAACTTGATCAGAGATAAAATTAGAAGCAATGCCTATACCTGGCTAGTGAGCTCTCTTGTGCTGCTCATCTTTTCTTTTTTACTATCAAATTACCTGCATTTAGATCGTACCATGCTGACGTTGACCGTCTCTATACCATCCGCACTTGTTATATTATCCATCACACAAATTGATCATGAAATCCCATTATTACGCAGACCAATTGATATCGGGGCGAATCTCGGAAAATGGTCATTTTCAATTTATGTTTTTCATCTGCCGATTGTAAAAGTATTACTCACGCTGGCCCATAAACAAGAGTTGATTAATTTATTTGGATTGCCAGTGATGACTTATAGCATTGTCATCGTAACCCTGCCGTTAACTTGGTTTATGTGGTGGCTGACTGAACGGCATACCAATCACCTACGAGATACCATGTTTACTTTGTATAACACAAAAAAATAATTTAAATCTTGTGTGCTAAAGTTAATACACAACATAGCAAAAGCAGTGCGTAGATAGGAAGCGGTTAATATTAACAAGGTTGTTAAATATGAGCGCAATGGTGCGGGATGCTCTCATCTCGCTAATGCGTTTAGCTATCATGCTGAAACCTAAATATAAAATAGGTGAAATATGAACAGACTTGATATTGCAGACCTCATTATCGATAAAATAACGGAACAGGCTGAAACAGTCAAAGCTATGTATGAAAGCTCTGTCAGTAATATTGGCTACTTCTATATTGATAACTTCCTCCCCGCTGATTTAGCCACAAAAATATATGATGCATTTCCCAGCTATAACGACATGATGCTAGTTGGTGGCAAATATAACTTAAGAGAATACAAATACGTCACCGCGCAAATGAATAATCACCATCCATTATTAGAAGAAACTATTTTTGCATTTCAAGATCATCGTATTCTTGCCTTGGTTAAAAAGATTTGTGGTATTGATAGCCTCTATGCCGATGAAAATCTCTATGCAGGGGGGATCTCATTGATGCATCAAGGTCAGTTCCTAAACCCACATTTAGACAATTCACATGAAAAAGACCGCAAACAATGGCGCGTACTCAACCTGTTATACTATGTAACGCCAGATTGGCAACAAGCCAACGGCGGTAATTTAGAACTCTGGCCCGGTGGCATCGAAAACAAGCAGCTCACCATAGATAGTTCATTCAATCGGCTCATTGTCATGGCGACACATGACGGATCATGGCACTCTGTTAGCCCCATCACCGCCGATAAAAATAGAACCTGCGTATCAAATTATTATTTTTCAGATGATGCGCTCAAACCCACAGATCAATTCCATGTAACTTCATTTCGCGGCAGACCCGAGCAAGGTGTTAGAGATGTTGCTTTACAAGCTGATAATGCGTTGCGTCAAGGCGTGCGAAAACTGTTTCCTTTAGGAATGATAAAAACCAAGCAGATTTATAAAAAATAGTTATATCTGACATGAACATACAAGGAAGTATAATGGCGAGTACCATCGATAATACTGTAGATAATATAAAAGGCAGTTCAATAAATAATTCAATAGATAATTCAATAGATAGTGCAGTTAAACAAATTGGCCTTAGTGGCTCCTGCTATTGGTGTACTGAGGCTATCTTTTTATCCCTGCGCGGAGTGACAAAAGTAGAACAAGGCTGGTTATCTTCTGTTGCTGACGACGATTGGTTTTCAGAAGGTATTATTGTCACTTTCATGCCTGACGTGATTAGCTTAAAAAACCTTATTGCCATTCATTTACACACCCACAGTAGTACCAAAGCCCACTCCATGCGCGATAAATATCGCAGTGCCGTCTACGCCATGGAACCATATCAAATGACCGAAATAAAACACAATCTAGCATTATTACAACATGAATTTGAATTGCCTTTGATCACTCGCGCTTATGCATTTAATCAATTTAAACCGTCAGATGAATCCATGCAAAACTATTATTACAGTGATCCACAGCGGCCATTTTGTGAAAACATCATCACCCCTAAATTAAAGAAATTACTCGATAGCCACGCCAAGTTTATTGATAAGGCAAGGTTGCCAACAAGGCTAATCGCATAATAAATAAAATCTGCTTAAATCTCCTCTTTCGCATAAATGTGATAAAGACGTGACCAATGCGTGATGAATACAAGGCTATTAAGCACGATATTATGAATACAACAATGGGTTCATAGACTTATGAGCGTAAATCTTTCAGTTTTAAATAATACCAATTGCATTAAATAAGAGATCAATTATTTCGCCGTAAAAATTGACAATAACAAGACGTTAATTGCCGTAACTAGTTATTCTAATTTCAACTTTTATTAAACAAACAAGTACAACGCAGTTAGTGGCGGTTTTAACCAGAAAGAATGGTCATCTATTTATTGTGATTGGTATAACGTTAATTAAGGAAAATAAACATGAGAACTAAACTATTTTTATCTCTGCTATTACTGTCATTTCAATCGTTCGCCGCAGAAAAGTTTCATGTGGTTACTGATTTTTCATCGGTAAGTTTTGCCACCATTAAAAAACAATTTGTGGTTGAGCCAGCAACAATTAGTGGACTCACCGGTAGCCTAGATGATAATGGTGAATTTGCTGTCACGGTTCCAGTGACAAATGTTGAAACAGGTATAGGTATCAGAAATGATCGACTTAATTCACTGTTTTTTAATTCTACGTTAAACCCAACGGTCCATATTACGGGGCAGTTTGAATTAGCCGCGTTAGCACAAGATATTACTAAATTGACCGTACCTGCAGACGTATCTTTCTATGGTAATAAGAAAACATTTAACTTCCCTGTCATAATCACTAAAACAAAGAATGCCATCACCGTCAGTTCGTATGCGCCAGTTATCGTCAGAGCCAGTGATTTTGGTATTCCATCAGACAACTTAACCAAACTTGCAGCAACAGTCGGCGGCCTTGCCCTTTCAGATATTATTCCATTGAATATTAATCTGGTCTTTAAAAAATAATTCGCGATAACAACCGCTTTAAATAGCGGTTTATCCTTTTCCAGCCCTTTATATTTACACTGACTGTCTCATATATTGTTTCGGTGGTCTGCCTAATGTCTTCTTAAAAAAAGTAATAAAAGCACTGACAGACTCATAACCTAGATCTTCTGATACCCGTTGCACCGATTCATTTGATGATAACTTTTGCAATGCCATCACGAGGTGGAGTTGCCCACGCCAACGCCCAAATGTCATCCCCACTTCTTGCTTCACCAGTCGAGAAAAAGTCCTTTCACTCATCGCAAATAACGACGCCCACTCCCCGACAGTTTTGCGATCAGCAGGGTTAGCCAATAACAGATGGGCAATCTTATTGAGTCTAGGTTCTGCAGGAATCGGAAAATCAAACTGCTCTTTCGGCATACGGATCAATTCATCAATTAATACTTGCGCGAGTCTCACGGTCGCATCATCAGCTGAATAGTCCTGCTTCTTACTTGCTAAACTAATAATGAGTTCACGTAGTAAAGGCGAAATTGATAATGTACAACTTTTATCGGGTATACCGGGAATATCAGGATCAACAAATAACATACAGACATCTGAACTTAACGAAATATGATTGCTGTGTAACACTTGACTTGGGATCCACACCGCACAATTTGCAGGCACCATCCATATCGCATCCGCAATTGAGCAACGCACAAAACCTGTTAACGGCATCACTAATTGACACTTCACGTGTTGATGAAAAGGCATCTCCAGACCACGTTCAAGACTCGACGTACGTAATGCATTGACACTTTCTATGTACCCATCCGAATCAAAATCTAAAGTAGTATTAGGTAATGTCATACACTGGCCGTATTTAGCAATAAAATGTCAATATACATAAATTCAGTATTGTTGAATAGCGATACTATAGTGGCATAGCTTTAAGAGGACGCAAATATGTCACACCATAATACCCGCAACATTGTTCATCCCGCACTGGTCATTATCAGTATTTTACTCATAGCCAGTAATCTTCGAGGGCCAATAACTGGTATTGGCCCTATCTTGGAGTTCATCTCCCACGACCTTGCACTATCGGCTACACAAGCAGGCATGCTCACCACATTACCACTGCTCGCCTTTGCGATCTTTTCACCGATATCATCCGGATTAGCACGTAAAATAGGACTTGAACCTTCACTCATGCTGGCACTACTTGCGATTACCAGCGGTATTATTATGCGGTCTGCAGGCTCAACGCTAGCCCTATACTTAGGGACTTGTATCATAGGTATCGGTATTGCGATAGGTAACGTACTACTGCCTAGCTTATTAAAACGTGATTTCCCTAACAAAGTAGCAACGTTAACCGCGATTTATGTATTAACGATGGGTGTTGGCGCGACTCTCAGTGCCAGTACCACAATACCAATGCTTAACTTGGCTGATGCCCTGAATATTACTTTCATCCCTAATTGGGCATTTGCACTGGCTGGTACCATCATACTGCCATTAGTCACTATGTTAATTTGGTTACCACAACTTCGCCACCACACAAAGCCAGCCGCAGATACGCCCAACATTGATAGTCACAGTTACCTGTGGCGTACCACGGCAGCTTGGCAAGTGTCAGGGTTCTTAGCGTTAAATTCATTTATTATGTATGCGTTTATCGCGTGGTTACCAAGTATCTTAGTCAGTTATGGTTATTCAGAACACCAAGCGGGTTACATTCACGGGATCCTGCAACTCGCCTCTGCAGCACCTGCTATTGTGCTGATCCCGTTAATGGCAAAGGTAAAAAATAAACGCACATTGAGTTTAGCAATGACACTACTGGCATTCGTTGGTATCACGGGCTTGCTCATGATGCACGAACACGCCGAAATCTGGGTGACGCTACTTGGTTTTAGCTGTGGAGGGGGTTTTATTCTCGGATTATCCTTTGTCGCTTTACGTACTCATAACGCACACCAAGCTGCCGCACTGTCGGGGATGGCACAATGCATAGGTTATTTGTTTGCGGCAACAAGTCCCATTATTTTTGGTTCACTGCATGAAACAACAGGTAGCTGGGATATGCCCTTAATCATCACTGCTGGTATGAGCATTATATGGGCAAGCTTCGCTATGCAGGCGGGCAGATCAGATGTCATTCCCCCACTGCTAAATCCATCGGGTAATCTACCAAGCGAGCAACCGAGTGATCCAGTGGTCAATGAACTTTAGCTAATTATTTCAACTCGTGATGACGGAAGCAATCGGTGGTGTGATCATTAACCATGCCGATTGCTTGCATAAACGCATAACAAATAGTGGGACCGACAAAGTTAAACCCTCGCTTCTTTAAATCTTTGCTCATGGCTTCTGATATTTCAGTTTTAGCGGGTGTTGCAGCCAGTGAGGGAAAATCATTTTGCAGGGTAACGCCGTTAACAAAGCGCCAAATATAGGCATCGAAAGAACCAAATTCGGCTTGGATATTAATGAAGCCTTTAGCATTTTTAATTACTGAACGGATTTTCAGAGCATTACGGACAATACCTTTATTCGCGAGTAAAAGACTGACATCATCTTCGGTGTAATTGGCGATAATCGTATAATCAAACTGGTGAAAAGCGTTACGATAATTTTCACGCTTTCTTAATATCGTGATCCAACTGAGTCCCGCCTGTGCACCTTCTAAGATCAAAAATTCAAATAAGCGTTGCTCATCATGAACTGGCACGCCCCACTCTTCGTCATGATAGCTAACGTATAACGGGTCTTCCCCACACCAAGTACATCTGTTTTTCATTGTTTGTCCTTTAGCCGCGATAAATAGATCAGCAGCCAGCTGTTTGAACAGTAAATTCTTGAGTTTCGCTGGTATGGTGATATTCGGCATAACATAAGTCATCGCTCAAATCCCCTGTGCCATAACCAATACGCGAGTAATCATTGTCTTCATAAACGGTAATTTCAGGATAGCTCGCGGTTCGAGCGCCATTAGATCTAATGACATCCAGTGGCACACCTAACTCTAAGAAGGTTTCAATAAAGTAGGTATTAGGCGTTAGTGCTTCACTTCTTGTTTCTGGGTAGCCACGATAAAACTGATAATCACCATAGTCGGTAGCGATGGTAACATCATCACCCAATAAATTATCGATTTGAGACTTCATATGCAGTAATCTCACCGTCGCCCTCAGACTTCCGTGAAAATTTTCAACCGTTTCTTTTTTTGCATCATCTTTTAAATCAATAAAATTTGGCACCGCCGTTGCAGCCAGCACACCAAGCACAATAATAGTAATAACCAATTCAATTAGCGTAAAACCCTTATTCCTTGTAGAAGCAGTAAAGTCCATTTTCTCTCTCTGTTAAACGTTTTACTCTCTATTAGAGATTAGTATTCTCTGTTAGAAATTTGCACTCTCTGTTAGATATTTGCAGTATGCCCAATAAAATACTTAGTACAACATGTTTGATTATAAAATAATTAATTCTATATTTAATTGTTTTACTATTTAATTAATAATAGCCTGATTTCTTTAAGCAAAAATAGAAAAGCGCCACACCGATAACGATGTCACGCTTTGTTAACTAAAAATATCGCTTAGAAAATGAACTGATATAGCAAACCAGCGCCTACGGCCATCCCTAAGATAACGAATAAGAACGCGGCGATCATTTGGTTTTTAAAAAGAGATTTAAGCAAGATCACTTCAGTTAAACTCGCGCCTGCACTGCCAATGATTAATGCCATGACTGCACCAAGACTCATACCTTTTGCAGCTAACGCCGCGCTTAGTGGGATCACCGCTTCTGCGCGAATATAAAGTGGAATACCAATGACTGCAGCAACCGGAATGGCGAACGGGTTTTCTTCACTCGCGATACGCGCAACAAATTCCGTAGGCATGAACCCGTAAATCATTGACCCCAGTGCAATACCACCGATTAAATACGGCAGTACTTTTTTAAAGTCAGTCCAGGTACTGAGCCAAATTTTCATCCACTTGCTTACTGGTGCTTGTTTACCGCCACACGCAGAGCCACAACCTTTGGCTTCAGGTGCAATATACGCTTCTGCTTTGACATATTTTTCAAAACCCAGCTTTTCTAAGGTATAACCGGCGATAACTGATACGCCCATTGCAATCGTAAAGTAAAACACCGTGACTTTGATACCAAAGGTAACAGCAAACAGACCGATGATAATTGGGTTTAATAGCGGGCTGGCGAACAAGAACACCATCATAGTTCCGAACCCAGCTTTAGCGCGTAACAAACCTTTCAAGAAAGGAATTGTTGAGCATGAACAAAACGGTGTGATCGCCCCTAACAAACCAGCAACGATATAGCCTTTACCGTTTTTACCACTCAGGATACTTTGGATCTTGGCTGGCGGAATATATTCTTGTAACACCCCCACAGCATAACTAATCAGTAAAAAAAGCACCGTTAATTCTGCAGCTAAGAAACCAAACATACCTAAGGTATCCATCACCATTGCTTGTGTAATATTGAACATAATAATAATCTCTATATTTCTGGAATGTTCGAAATATAAACTTATTGATAAATCATGTCAAACTATTTCCATAAATATCGAAATGAATAATATTGCCATCTTCAGACAAGCTTAATGACATTCAGCCGGTGATTTAATCACTCGAACTAAAACACAATGAGTAAGCCATATCGCCAATGACGTTAGGATAACGGCCAAGGTAATAGAGCTAAAACGATAGATAATCGAAAAGAAAGCATCTTGCTGTCCTGGCTGGAAAGCAGTGGTAAGAGGCACTGATAACGCGGCCAGAGCCGAGAAACCAAGACCAGATTTAACTCCTCCTAATGATAATAACCGGGCAAATAAACCAGCAGCAATCGCATACGCCATTAAGAATAACAGGCCATTATTAGCCCAACTAGATAAACCTAATTGAATAGCCATTCCAGCCAAACAACCTAAAAATGTGCCGCTGATTCTAATTTTAGCGGCTGCTATTGAACCAATAAATGTCATTGGTGTGAGAACAATAAAAATAGACGCCTGCGCAGATAGAGAGTCACTCAGGTCGCCAAACTGAAAGATGAGAAAAGCCAACATCGAGATGATCCAACCCATTGCAGTTTGTCGTAACAAACCAATATAATCGTGCTGCACAGCACTATTACTCACCTGTTGCTTGCCCCCATTTTCTGTACGTATAGGCTCGGGAAATAGATAATACGCCAGCGCACAAATAGGATAGATTGCCAATGCACTAACCCACAGTGTCAGCGTAAATTCTTCAATATCAAAGCTTGGGTAACTGATAAAATTAAGGGTAATAGAGCCCACCAGCAACCCCGAAAATCCAAATAGATAACCGCTTGGTTTGGTCATGGCGATGCACTTACTCAGAAATAACATCGCCACCGCAACAGTCATTAAAAAAGGATAAGGTTGCAAGAACCCGGAAATAAAATTGACCTCCAACGTCACCCAAATAATGCCAAAAACCATTTGGGTTATTAAGCTGTAATGCCAATCATCAGCACGGGCAATAATAAACGCGGGTAATAACGCAGCAAAAAATCCATACGACCAACCAAACACCATGCTTAACGCTAGGCCAAACACACAAGCAAACCAAATTCGCATCGTTTTCATCATACTCTCCCCAACAAACTCAATAGCAGTAAATAGACTTAATAAACCCAGGTGAACTTAATAAACCTTTGCGAACTTAATAAATGTAGTGCAGTAGACCGGCAAGATTAATTTGCATACTGGCCAAGGTTTTCCACCAGACATTATCAACAGGGTATAGCACCACAGTCGCACGCGAACCCACGAATAGTTGTTCAGGAATAGCCTGTTCACTGGTTAGATTAACCCTGATCCGCTGAGCATCACGTACCCAACGATTACTAACTTCAACCGAGGTTAATTGACCACTCGCGGTTTGCTGTGCTGCTGCCACACCAAAGTCACGATTGGCGACAGTAAAGTTAAATATTTGCCCCGGCAGCGCATCATAAGTGACATACGCGGCCGATGTTTTACTGATAAGCGCAGTGGCTTTTTCTCGAAAATCGGCGGCAACCCACAACGAATCGGTCGGTATAAAGGTAAGCATAGGTTGATTCGCCGTTGCCATCGCCCCCACCCCAAGTTGCAGATTAGTAATCACTCCTTTGCTCGGTGCAAAAACTTGGGTATGGGATAAATCCAACGTTGCTTGAGCAAGATTATTTTTAGCCGCCATCACCAGTGAACTATCACCACCTAGCTCTCCTAATTTGGCTTTAATGGCGAGCGTTTGTTGCTTATAGGCATGCAGTGTCGAACGCGCGGCTTGGTAATTGGCATAGGCACTATCGCGCATAGAGGTAGAGACTAAATTCTTTTTAGCCAACTTGCTGATACGCTGATACTCCGCAGTGGCATTATTATAATTAGCGTTACTGCTTGCCGTGTTCGCGATTGCCGCTTCGACCTGAGCATAAAGCGATTTTTCTTGCTCATACGCTTGTTGTAACGCCACTTTCGCCTTGTTAACTGCGAGGGTGTATTTGCTTAGATTAATGGTAAACAACAGCTGGCCTTTTTCAACGTGCTGATTATTACCAATCGCGACATAGGTGATCGGCCCTGAAACTTCAGGTGCAAGTTGCACCACATAACCATATACCCGGCTCTCAGTTGTCAGCGGCGCGTATCTATCTGCCACAATAACGTAAGCCATGAAAACAATGAACAAGGCAATAAGGCTGCGCATCCAACGGCGAAAAGTGGATTGTGTATGAGGCATATAAATTTCCGATTAAGAATAAACTGCGAGGGATTATAGAAATATTTCATTTGATTAAATACAATGATTAACATGGCACTTACGTCTCATAAATAGGACAAGCAATGAAAGCATCGATGGATGACCTGTATTTATTCATATTAACAGTCAGGCATGGCGGTATTAGTGCTGCGGCACAAGCCCATGGATTGCAACGCTCTAAAGTGAGTCGACGATTACAAGAATTAGAAAAAGCAGTAGGCTGCCAATTGCTTATCCGCACCACCCGGCAGATAGAAATGACCGAGCATGGCCGTCTGTTATATCAACAAGTTAATCAGCCATTAAGCGATGTAAATCAAGCTATCTCTGTACTTAAAAACCAACAACAAAGCCTGCAAGGCGTATTGCGCATTGCAATACCAGCCGCATTTATTGCCTCAACCTTATTTGCAGAATTGTTAGATGACTATGCACGACAGTTTCCAGATATCTCGTTGGAAATTATTCACCGTCACGAAAGTATCGATTTGAAACGTGAAAATATAGACTTACAACTACTGCCTGACGTGGTCGATATCATTAATGAAGATTACGTCCAGCAAGTCTTTTTTCCATCTAAAAAAGGCCTATTTTGTTCACCAGATTACCTGCAAAGCCATACGATGCCGCACTGTCTTAATGATCTGCTTGAGCATGCTATTTTAACCAGTCACTATGATTCCAGCATACTACCAGAAGGGTTGAATATACGCTTAATTTCAGAAGATCTGGGGTTGGTGAACCGAATGGCTCAATCTGGGCATGGTATTGCACTACTCCCGATGATTTTAGTCCAACAGCAGCTTAAACAGGGGACGTTAATTCATGTGTTACCTGATATTTATCAGTCAGAGATTGCCATGACCTTGGTGTATTCTTCGCGCCAGTTTTTGCCGAATAAAACCCGTAGCATGATCAGTTTACTCAAAGATAAATTTTTAAATCATCAATAATACTCTACCGTCCCCTGCACATGGAATATCACATAAGGGGACGCTTGAATTGTTGCTGACACTGGGAACAGACCTCAGAAAAGTGGCAATTTTGTCGAATTCTTAATTTCTTTTACCGCAATATTAGACTGGATTGAATCAACCACTTTTATCCGGCGTATCTCAGAAATTTTGTCATAGTATTCGTCGAGATCTCTCGCGACAACTTGCAGAATAAAGTCCGCACTACCGGCAATACAAAAGCACATCAGCACCCAATCAAAGTCTCGAATAATCTGTTCAAATTTATCGGTCTCTTCTGGATCATGGTTATTTAAAGAAACCTGACTAAAGCCAATCACATTGAAACCCAGTTTTTTACGATCTAAAACTGCGCTGTAACTCGTCACTATCCCTTCTTTTTCAAGTCGCTTCCAGCGTCTCCAACAGGGTGTTTCACTTAGATTAACGCGCGGTCCTAACTCATTAATCTTAATTCGACAGTCGCGTTGCAAATGGTCCAGGATAGTTAAATCGGTGCTATCCAGCATTGTATTAGTGTTTTTCTTCACATTTACTCCATTAAACGAAAAAAACCTCTATTTTGAGTCGTTATTGTAAAGTACATAGCAGTTTAATTTCAACGCACTTAGGTAACATATGTGAATGCTTACAAATTAAAGACAATGTTAAAACAATAAGGAACGTTGATGTTTAGCCATGAATTTTATGCCTTGGTGATTATTACCTTAGTCACTGTTATCACTCCAGGTCCAGACTTT
>Ga0209396_1004203_pt1 | contig 14116 bp, 9 predicted proteins | sample GOMGulsemesocosm_6_FD_184638 | JGI IMG/M metagenome (GOLD analysis project Ga0209396, IMG submission 184638) | Methane-oxidizing microbial communities from mesocosms in the Gulf of Mexico - GOM8C Gulf of Mexico (SPAdes) (version 2) | ecosystem: Environmental > Aquatic > Marine > Cold seeps...
GTTTGTATTCCTAGCCCAAGAGGTAGAGCACCAAAAGAAATTTCAATTAAAAATTTAGCTGGAATTATTCAAGCTAGAGTAGAAGAGATTATTGAGCATGTACATTATGAAATTAAAAATTCAGGATGTGAAAAAGACTTAACGTGTGGTATTGTTATTACAGGTGGTGGTTCTCAGTTAAATCACATTACTCAATTGTTTGAATTCATTACAGGAATGGATACTAGAATAGGATATCCAAATGAACACTTAGCTTCTTCAACCAAAATTGAAGGATTAACTAGCCCAATTTACTCAACAGGTATTGGACTTGTATTGAAAGGTATTGAGTTTGATAAAGCAAATGCAGCTAAAATTGCCGTTTTAGAAAAGTTAAACCCAGAAGTTGAAAAAGAAACAATTGTTAAAGGACATTCTGAAGGTAAAGTAAAAGGGAAGTTTTTTTCAAATGTATTTGATAAAGCTAAAGAGTGGTTTGAAGAAGAAGACTAATTCAACCAAATTAAATAAACTAAATACGACTTATTTATTAAGTCATTAAAATATTAACAACAAACCAAGTACTAAGTACTATAAGTGGCACACAGTAGTAACAACAGGTGAGGCAAGCGTACTAAGAACTTATAAAAACCAAAATAGATATGGAATTTGATATGCAAAAAGACCAATCATCAATCATCAAGGTAATTGGTGTAGGTGGCGGAGGGGGAAATGCCGTAACACACATGTATAATGAAGGTATCAAAGGAGTTGATTTCATCATTTGTAACACTGATCAACAAGCATTAGACGTGTCTACTGTACCACATAAAATTCAATTAGGTGCAAGCTTAACTGAAGGTAGAGGAGCTGGAGCTATTCCTGAAATTGGAAAAAATGCGGCTATTGAAAATGTAGACGAAATTAAAGAGCTTTTAGGCGTAAGTACTAAAATGGTATTTATTACTGCTGGTATGGGTGGTGGAACTGGAACAGGTGCTGCTCCAGTTATCGCTAAAGTAGCAAAAGACATGGGGATATTAACTGTAGGTATTGTTACAGTTCCTTTTGGATTTGAAGGTAAGAAAAGAAAATTACAAGCTGAAAATGGTTTAGAGACTTTAAGAGGTTGTGTAGATACATTACTTGTGATTAATAATGATAGATTACGTGAAATGTTTGGTAACCTAACATTAGGTAACGCCTTTGCAAAAGCTGATAATGTATTAGCAACTGCAGCGAAAGGTATTGCTGAAGTAATTTCTGTAACAGGAATTATTAATGTTGATTTTAATGACGTTAACACAGTAATGAAAGATAGTGGTGCCGCAATTATGGGGTCTGCAACTGCTGAGGGTGAAACTAGAGCAATTGACTGTGTAACTAACGCGTTATCTTCTCCATTATTAAATGATAATAATATTGAAGGGGCAAGATTTGTATTGTTAAACTTAACATACGGAGATAAAGAAATTTCAATGGATGAAATGGGTGAAATCACGGATTACATTCAAGAAGCTGCTGGGTCTACTGCTGATGTTATTTTTGGACATGCGTATGATGAAACGTTAGGTGATGCTATAAATGTAACATTAATTGCTACAGGTTTTCATTCAGTTCCAATTACAGGTTTTGAAAAAGAAGCTGAACAAACTGTTCATACATTAGGTGCAACTAAAGTAACAGCTGTTGAGGCGCCAATTGAAACACCAACTCAAACGCCTCCAGTTAACTCTTGGAATCAGGTTTCGGAAAAAGCAGAAGCGCCAAGAGAAGAAATAATTGAGGAGACAGAGTTTTTCATTAAAGATAAAGCGGAAGTTACACCACAAGCTGAAATTTCATGGGATTTTAACGATTCGTCTAAACAGGTGACTGAAGAGGTTATTGCTGAAACGAAAGAAGAGGTTGTAAGACATTATTTGTCTGATGATGCTGAAGAAATCGTAGAGTTAGAAAATAATGTGGCTAAAACAGTATTGTCACCTGACGAGCAAAAACAAAGATCTGCAGAAAGAATGGAAAGAATCCAATCTTATACGTCTAAAATGAAAACATCTAACGGTATTGCTGATTTAGAAAACGAACCAGCTTATAAAAGAAGAGATATAAAATTTGAAGATGTTGAGCATTCTTCAGAAAATAACCGTTCTCGTTATTCAGTTAATGAATCAAACGAAAATGGACAATCAAAAATTGGATTGAAAACAAACAATTCATTTTTACACGATAATGTAGATTAATCTATTTTATTACATATCAATTTTTAAAAACGAGCGGTTCAATTTTGAACCGCTCGTTTTTATTTGTAGCAATAATCCAATTCAATTACCATTGATTCACTATATTTGACTTAATTTTATATATTATGAATAGTAATTGGCCTTATATAATTTTTGGAATAGTAATGCTACATTTAATAGCAGGTTTTGGGTACTTGTTTTACAAAATGAATAAGGAAAAATAATTTAGATGACAACAAAAGACTACATTGATCAATTAGAGGAAGGTAGAAAAGTACCTTTTCAAAAACTAATGACCATAATATCAGAAAGTTTACCTAAAGGGTTTGAAGCTGACTTTATGTATAAAATGCCTGCTTTTGTTGTGCCTAAAAGTTTATATCCTAATGGATATCATTGTTCTCCAGAGTTGGCATTACCGTTTATTAATTTAGCGTCTCAAAAAAACTTTATAGCCTTATACCATATGGGGTTATATGCTAACACTAAATTACACGACTGGTTTGTAGGGGAATATCCCAAGCATTGTAAGTATAAATTAGATATGGGAAAAAGCTGTATTCGATTTAAAAAGATGGAAGATATTCCGTATGGCTTAATTGCTGAGTTAATGCAAAAAATGACCACCCAAAATTGGATAGAGTTATATGAGAAATCGTTTATAAAGAAGTAAACTTTAAATTCATTAGGTATTAATAGGTTGTTTATCGAATAGGTTAGTGTAATTTCAAAACTTAATCCTTATTATTGTCAAATAATTGATAAGTAATATATTATCTCAGAATCACACGAAATAAAAGAGTTAAGATTAAAAGCAGATTACCTAGACGTAATTAGTGCTTTTGCGAATCAATTGTTAGAATTTAAAACGGTTGATGAAGTATTGTGGGGAATTACTAAATATGTAATAGCCAAACTAAACTATGAAGATTGTATCGTTTATTTATATAATAATGAGCTAGATTGTTTTGTTCAAAGGTCGGCGCATGGGCCTAAAAATGTGAAAAATTTTGAAATTGCCAATAAAATTCAATTAAAATTTGGAGAAGGAATTTGTGGAGACGTTGCTGCTAAAGGTGTTGGTGAAATTGTTAATGATACTTCTTTGGATGCTAGATATATTGCTGATGATAATGAAAGGTTGTCGGAGATTACAGTTCCGATAAGTGTTGATGGTAAAGTTATTGGGATTATTGACTCAGAGCATAGACTAAAGAATTATTATTCAAGCCAAGATTTGAAAATTTTAGTGGCAATCTCTTCCATGGTATCAACAAAATTAAGTCATCTTTTTTCTTTCAATGAGTTACGCTTAAAAAATAAAGATTTGGAGCAAATTGTTTTAAAAAAGACAAAAAAATTACAAGACCATATTGATGAACTTGAGCATTCGAATGAAGAAATTCAAAAGCAAAATATAGAAAACAAGACGTTGCTCAATGAGGTTCATCACCGAGTTAAAAATAATTTGCAAGTAGTCTCAAGTTTAATGAATTTACATTCTGAAAAGTGTGAAAATGAAAAGGATAAAGCTATTTTTACAAATTGCAAAGATCGAATTATGGCTATGTCAATTATACATGAGCAATTGTATAAAAAGGAAAACCTATCTTCTATAAAATTGTCAAGTTATTTAGAGGAGATATGTTACACACTGTCTATTGCTTATAATATACAGACTAAAATTAAATTTAATTTATCTATTCAAGAAGTATCTCTTAATTTAGAAAGAACAATTCCATTTGGGTTAATTTTAAATGAGTTGTTAGTAAATGCTGTTAAGTATGCCTACCCAAACACGAATGGTATTATTGATATAACAATTACCGAAATTAATAAGATTGTGAAAATTGTTGTCGCAGATTATGGTGTGGGTTTCGATTTAAATAAAAAAACAGACTCGTTAGGTAATGAGTTGGTTGAAACATTGATAGATCAACTAGATGGTGAGCTAAATATTGTCTCAAATAATAATGGTACTGTTTGTACTATTTTATTTAACGCTTAAAGTAATTATTTTACCCTTTTCTATTATTGTCCCAATATTATTAAGTGAGGTGTAATATATTGCTGTATTAAAAAAAACTAAGTTCACTCGAATTTTTCATTCATGAGACTTCACAACAAAAAAATTACATGATACCTCATGGGTATTTATGCTAATAGAGAATTGTGTGATTGGTTTTTATTTTTATGATTAAGTGCAAAAAAATGGCGGTCCAGAATTGGATTGAGTTAATTGAAAAAGCATTTATAAAGTAATAAACGTTACCTTTAGTATTTTAATAGTAAGGTTTATCCGGTAAATTGTGATGATATCATAATTTATTTGTTAAATTGTTAACGTACAGATAATAATTAAATGATGCCATCTTCAAAAGAAATAAGGGAACAGGAATTAAAAACTGTTTACTTGGATGTAATTAGTGTGTTTTCAAATCAACTGTTAGCATTTAAAACAGTTGAAGAGGTGTTGTGGGCTATTACTAGATATGCTGTGACGAAATTAAATTATGAAGATTGTGTAGTTTATTTATATGACGATAACTTAAATTGCTTTATCCAAAGAGCAGCACATGATCCTGTAAATCCTAAGGATTTTGAAATGTCACATAGGATGGTGTTAAGAACAGGTGAAGGGATTTGCGGTAGTGTTGCAGCTAGTGGAGTTGCAGAAATAATTAGTGACACAACTTTAGATGAAAGGTATGTGATTGATGATGCTGAAAGGTTATCAGAAATAACAGTTCCAATTATTTTGGATGGTAAGGTGGTAGGTATAATTGATTCAGAGAGTCAACATAAAAATTATTATTCAAAACAAGACTTACATATTTTGGAAACTATTTCTTCAATGGTGTCAACTAAACTTGGACAATTATTTGCTTTTAAAGAATTAAGAGTGAAAAATGATGGTTTAACTCAAAGTGTTTTGAATAAAACAATAAAGTTAGAAAATTATATTGTTCAACTTGAGAATTCATATGAAGAAATTCAAAAGCAAAATCTTGAGATAAAAACGCTACTAAGTGAAGTTCATCATAGAGTGAAAAACAACTTACAAGTAGTCTCTAGTTTAATGAATTTACATGCTGAAAGGTGTGAAAGTGAAAAAGATAAAATGATTTTTTCTAATTGTAAAGACCGTGTTTTTGCTATGTCCATTATTCACGAGCAATTGTACAAAAAAGAAAATTTATCAGCAATTAGCTTGTCAAGTTATCTAGAAGAAATTTGCTCTACACTATCTATTGCTTACGATCTTCAGAATAAAATTACATTCAATTTGTCAATTCAAGAAGTCTCTTTAAATTTGGAAAGGACTATTCCATTTGGCCTAATTTTAAATGAATTACTGGTAAATGCTATCAAGTATGCCTATCCGGATAAAAAAGGAAACATTGATATTACAATTACTGAGACTAATAATTTAATTAAAATTGTAGTTGCGGATTTTGGAGTTGGGTTTGATTTAAATAAAAATACCGATTCATTAGGTAATGAATTGGTGGAAACATTGATTGATCAATTGGATGGTGAATTGGATATTGTTTCAAATAATAAAGGTACAATCTGTACGATTTTATTTAACTCTTAATATTATTATTTTAAGTAATCATGAAGATCGAATATCGAAAAATACAGCCAACAGACAATTTGGCTTTAGCAAATGTGATTAGAACCGTATTGACTCAACAAGGAAACAATGTTGATGGAACTGTGTTTACTGATTCTGCTACAGATAGAATGTTTGATGGTTATCAAACTATGAATTCTGTGTATTATATAGTTTTGATAGATAATGTTTTGATGGGAGGTTGCGGTGTAGCACAGTTAGATGGTGAGCCAGAATCATGTTGTGAATTACAACGGTTATTTATTTTAAAAGAAGCAAGGGGTAATGGTATTGGTCAAAAATTAATGGATAAATGTTTGACGTTTGCTAAAGAAAAAAAATACACATTAATGTATTTAGAAACCTTTCCAAATATGAAAGAAGCAATAGGTTTGTATCAAAAAAATGGCTTTCAATTAGTAGAGAAGGCCATGGGTAAAACTGGTCATTTTTATTGTACAACTAGAATGACTAAAGTATTATAACTTTCAAACGTAATTAAAAATTCGTAATTCGTAATTAATTAGTTCGTATTTAATTACATTTGTACTCAATGAAAGGACTTAGACAAGTATTCAAATTAGCTTTTAGCCAGAAAAAATCGGCTTACTTAACAATTGTAAGTAACTTATTTTACGTTATTTTTAATTTGATTTCTTTAGTGATGTTTATACCATTTTTAAAGTTGGTATTCAATCCTGAAATGGTAGATGGTGTTGCTGTTAAATTATTGAAGCCAGATTGGGAAACTAAAAAAGATATATTCGTATATTTTTCTGACTACTACAATTATTTAATGCAAAGTTTTATTGATAGTAATGGAAAAGTAGGGGCGCTTACTTTTATTTGTATTACTGTTTTGATTGCATTTTTCTTGAAAAATGTGTTTAGATATGGAGCTGTATTTCATCAGTCGTATTTAAGAATGGCTGTCGTTAGAGATTTAAGAAAAAATTTATTTTCAAAAGCAGTAAGTTTACCATTGTCTTATCATTCTGAAGAAAAAAAAGGAGACTTATTGTCTAGAATGACGTCTGATTTGAATGAAATAGAAATTGCATTGGTATTTGTTTTAGAGTTGATTTTTAGAGAGCCTATTGCAATTACAATCAGTTTAAGTTTCTTATATTACATCAGTCCTCAATTGACATTCTTTTCTTTAATTTTAATTCCTGTTAGTGGCTTAATAATTTCTAAAATTGGTAAAAGTTTAAAAAAGACATCTAACCAAAGTCAAGAACAAATGGGGACGTTGTTGTCTAGAATTGAAGAGTCAATTGGAGGGGTTAGAATAATTAAAGCATTTGGAGCTGAAAAAGAAAGTGTAGATAAATTTAGTGAGGAAAACTTTAAACATCAAGCCTTAGCAACAAGTACATTTAGAAGACGAGATTTGGCCTCACCATTAAATGAGTTTTTCTCGGCTATGGTGCTAATGGGAATCGTATGGTATGGTGGTAAACTAATTTTACAATCAGTTGACAATGGAAGTTTAAGTCAATTAGATGGTGAAGATTTTATTACATTTATTGTTGTGTTTTCTCAATTATTACGTCCAATTAGTAATGTAGCCAAAGGGTTGTCAGCATTAAACAAAGCAGAAGCCTCTTTAGATAGAGTAAATCACATTTTAGACATTGAAGAGTCAATTGTAGACCCTACTAATCCAGTTATTAAAACTGAATTTGACTCAGGTGTTCATTTCAAGAATGTATCATTTGCTTATAATGAAGCGAAAGTTTTAAATGACATTAGTTTCTCTATTAAAAAAGGACAAACAGTGGCTTTAGTTGGTGAGTCTGGTAGCGGTAAGTCAACTATATCTGATTTAATCCCACGTTTTTATGATGTTACAGAAGGTGGAATAAGTATTGATGATACGGATATCAAAGATTTAACTAAGACTGATTTAAGACGCTTTATCAGTATTGTAACACAGGAGTCTATTTTGTTTAATGATACAGTCGAGAATAATATAAAGTTTGGTAATCCAAATGCAACTACGGAACAAGTGATGGAGGCTGCAAAAATTGCTAATGCACATGACTTTATTCTAGAATTAGATAATAGTTATTCAACTAACATTGGAGATAGAGGTAATAAATTATCTGGTGGTCAAAAGCAAAGGGTAAGTATTGCAAGGGCCATTTTATCACAAGCACCAATCATGATTTTAGATGAGGCTACTTCAGCTTTAGATACTGAATCTGAAAAAGTAGTTCAAAATGCACTAGATAACTTAATGAAGAATAGAACCTCATTAGTAATCGCGCATAGGTTAAGTACAATTAGAAATGCAGATGTTATTTTAGTGCTTAAAAAAGGAGTGATTGTAGAGCAAGGAAGTCATCATGAGTTAATAGCCTTAAATGGATATTATAAATCGTTATGTGAAATTCAACAAGTGATTTAGTTAATATTGACTTTATTTATTTTTTCAAGATGATTCCATCTGAAGATATTCGTCTGAATTTTAGTGCTCTGTTTTTGAAAAATAATTTTGTGGTAAAGATTTTATTTTCTGTTCGATTGGCTAAAAAGCAATACTAGTGCTTTAACATATTTTACACTATTATATGTACGGAAATAATTAATTTAATGTAAGTTTGATGGAACAGGATCAATGTTTTAATAAAAACCTTAGTGGTTCGCTTTTCTATGTTGAAAAATTAAATCTAAACAGACATTAATTATATTATTTATTATGATCAAAAAAATTCTTAAATATTTCGGATTTACACTATTGTTTTTAATTGCATTAGTTATTTTATTACCTATTGTATTTAAAGGTAAAATAGTAGAAATGGTTAAGGAAGAAGCCAATAATAGCCTAAATGCAAAGGTTGATTTTGGTGAGTTTGACTTAGGTTTAATAAGCACGTTCCCAAACTTTAATTTCGAAATTAACAATGTAAAGGTGGATGGGATTGATAAGTTTGAAGGTGTTCAATTAGCAAGTATTGGTAATCTTACGCTTAAGGTAGATGTTATGAGTGTAATTAGTGGTGATGAGATAAAAGTGAAAACTATAAGTCTTTCAGATATGAACATTAATGCAATTGTTTTAGCGGATTCTACTGCAAATTGGGATATTACAAAAGCAACTGACGAAGTGGAAGTGGTTGAAGAAGAAACAGAAGAGGAATCTGCTTTTAAGTTAGGATTAAAAGATTTATCAATCTCTAATGCTACTATTACCTATGTGGATGAAACAATGGATTTATCTACAACAATCAAAAATTTTAATTTTCATTTATCCGGAGACATGACTGCTGATGTGACTGAATTAATTACTGAGACGAGTATTGAGGCGCTGGACTTACAAATGGAAAATGTTAACTATTTTAAGAAAACTAAAATTGAAGTAGATGCAACAATTAAAGCAGATTTAGCAAATGGTAAATATACTTTTACTGAAAACGAATTTAGAATTAATGCATTAACGCTTGGTTTGGATGGTTGGTTAGCCATGTTTGAAGATAAGGATGATATTGATATGGATTTAAAGTTTAATACTAAAAAAACGGAGTTTAAAACTATTTTATCATTAATTCCAGCGGTTTATATGGCCGATTTTGATGACGTTAAAACGGCTGGTAAGTTAGCATTAAATGGATATGCCAAAGGGATTTATACGGAAACTGCTCTTCCCGCTTTCGGTTTAGATTTAAATGTTGCAGACGCTATGTTTAAGTATCCTGATTTACCTAAATCTGTTAACAACATAAATATTGATTTACACGTTGATAATCCAGGAGGAAGTGAAGATAATACATTTGTAAACCTTAAGAAATTCCATATGGAATTAGCTGGGAATCCTATAGATATGGATATGAAAGTTAGGACACCTGTTTCGGATGCAAATATTGATGGTGGAATTAAAGCTCAGTTTAGTTTAGCTTCTCTTAAGGATGTAGTTCCAATGGAAGCAGGAGATGAAATTAATGGAGACATTAATGCTGATGTTCGTTTAAAAGGAAAAATTTCTGCTTTAGAAGAAGAACGTTATGAAGAATTTATGGCAGAAGGTCAATTGGGGGTTATGAATATGGACTACAAAAGTGATTCGTTACCATATGATGTAACATTGAAAGAAATGGTATTAAATTTCTCTCCTCAATTTGTAGAATTAGCAGCTTTTGAATCTCAAATTGGAAAATCTGATATTAGTGCTAATGGTAAAATTGAAAACTTTATAGCATATGCTTTTGCTGATGATGAGGCCTTAAAGGGGAAATTTAATATGAGTTCTAATTTGATGGATTTGAACGAGTTTATGGAAGAGGAAACTGAAGTGATTTCGGTAGAAGGTGGAACGGATAGTGAAGAAGAACCTTTAAGCGTAATTGAGATTCCTAAGAATATAGACTTTATTTTGAATACGACTATGAAAAAAGTTGTTTATGATAATATGGATATCGATAATATTAAAGGAGAGCTAGTTGTTAAAGATGAAAAAGTAAAAATGAATAATTTAGTTCTGAATTTACTAGACGGAAGTATGGTAATGAATGGTCATTATGAGACAATGAATCCTAAAAAACCTGGCTTTAGTTATGATATGGCTATTACTAATTTTGATATTGAAATGGTAGTAGAGACTTTTAATACGGTTGCTGAAATGGCACCTTATGCTAAGAACATGAAAGGGAAATTCAATACATCTATAAATGTTGTTGGTGTGTTAGACCAAGAAATGATACCTGATTTAAATACGTTAACAGGTGGTGGGGTAATGCAAACCAATAGTGTTAAAGTAGAAGGGTTTAAAGCTTTAGATAAGCTGAGTAGTGTTTTGAAAAATGATAAATTCAGTAAATTAGAAGTAAATAATACTCGAGTAAAGTATAGCTTTAAAGAGGGTAGGGTTTTCACTGAGCCGTTTGATGTTGAAATGGGACCAGTTACAGGGCAAATGTCTGGGTCTAATGGGTTTGATCAAACAATGGATAACACAATGACGTTAAAAGTGCCAAGTGAAGAATTAGGTGCGGGTGATGCAGTTAATAAATTAAATGGTCAGGCAGGTCAATTAGGAATGAATTTAAAAGCGACTGAATTTGTTATGGTTGATGTGACTATGAAAGGGACTGTAGATAACCCTATTGTTAATGTTAACTTAAAAGATGCAGTTGGTAGCATTGTAGATGATGTTAAAGAACAATTGATTGAACAGGTTGAAGAGAAAGTGGAAGAGGTTAAGGAAGACTTAAAAGGGAAAGCGAAAGAACAAGCCGATAAATTATTAGCTGCAGCACAAATACAAGCTGACGGGATTAAAGCTGAAGGTAAAAGGTCTGCAGATAAAATTAGAGCAGAAGGTGTTAAACAGTCTAATGATTTAAAAAATAAAGATGGTAATTTTATTGAGAAAAAAGCAAATGAATTAGCTGCCAAGGAAGTGATTAAACAGGCCGAAAAGAATGCACTTAAAGTGGAAGCAGAAGCAAATAAGCGTGCGAATAATGTGATGGCTAAAGCTCAAAAAGAAGCGGATAAACTAATGGATGAAGTAGAGAGTAAATAGTTTTTATATGTACAAAATAGTTCGATAATTAAGTAAATGAGTTGTTTACTAATTACTCTGTAGCTTTATATATCAATCTATTAAACTTATTTTCTTATATTTGTAAAAAACTTTAGGGGTGTTGTTAAGTCGACTGAGAAATACCCTTTGAACTTGATACAGTGTAATACTGTCGCAAAGGAAAAGTGAATAGTTGTTCTATAGAACAAATTCCCTAGAGTTATAATTAATTGAATGATTAATACTAATGGAAATAACTCTAAATAATCAAAAGATTACAATTGCTGATAACGAAATTTTAGAAAATATTCTGAAATCAAATAATCTATTATCAAAAAAAGGAATTGCAGTTGCTGTAAATGCTTCAGTAGTACCAAAAGTAATGTGGTCAAAACATCAATTAGCTTCGAATGATAACATTATAGTAATCACAGCAACTGCTGGAGGTTAAAATTCATTGAGAAGTAATTTAAAATACGGTGGCAGTTTAGAACTGTATAGAGAACAGAATTAATTATAAAGAAAAACAACAAGTCAAGCATTTAAAAGTTTAGAATCTAACATCATAAAAATATGAGTAACAAGAAAGAAGTAAAAATACCGGGAAAGACATCTAATATTACTAGAGACCCATTTCCAGGTTCAGAGAAAATTTATGTAGCTGGAGAAATTCATAAAGACATAAAAGTAGGTATGCGTCAAATTAATTTGACTGATTCTGAAGCTATGTTTACGAAAGGAGAATTCATTAAAGAAAAAAATGAGCCAGTAGTAGTGTATGATACTTCTGGACCATTTACTGATCCAAATATTGAAATAAACGTTAAGCAAGGTGTTCCTGCCATTCGTCAGCCATGGATTGACAAGCGTGGTGATGTGCAAGAACTAGATGAGATCACGTCTGATTTTGGTAAAGAGCGTTTATATAATTCTGATTTAGATCACTTAAGATTTGAACACCTAAAAAAACCATTAATTGCAAAAGAGGGAGCGAATGTGTCTCAAATGCATTATGCAAAAAAGGGAATTATTACACCTGAAATGGAATATGTAGCGATTCGTGAAAATCAAAAATTAGAAGAAATAAAGGAAATAGCACCTCAGCATCCAGGTAATTCTTTTGGAGCAAGTATTCCAAAAAAAATTACAGCGGAATTTGTAAGGTCTGAGATTGCGTGTGGTAGAGCGGTTTTACCAAATAATATCAATCACCCAGAAAGTGAACCAATGATTATTGGAAGAAACTTCTTGGTAAAGATTAATGCGAATATCGGAAATTCTGCTTTGTCATCTTCTATTGAAGAAGAAGTTGAAAAAATGGTGTGGGGAATTCGTTGGGGAGCAGATACAATTATGGATTTGTCAACGGGAAAAAATATTCACGAAACAAGAGAGTGGATTATTAGAAATTCTCCGGTACCTGTAGGAACGGTTCCAATTTACCAAGCATTAGAAAAAGTAAACGGTAAAGCTGAAGATTTAACTTGGGAATTATTTAGAGATACATTAATTGAACAAGCTGAACAAGGTGTTGATTATTTTACAATTCACGCAGGTGTTTTATTAAGATATGTACCAATGACTGCTAAGCGTTTAACAGGAATAGTTTCCCGTGGTGGTTCAATTATGGCAAAATGGTGTTTATCTCATCATAAAGAGAGTTTTTTATATACTCACTTTGAAGAGATTTGTGAAATTATGAAAAAATATGATGTGGCCTTTTCTTTAGGAGATGGTTTACGTCCAGGATCGATTGCTGATGCTAATGATGAAGCACAATTGGCTGAATTAAAAACATTAGGAGAGTTGACAAAAATTGCTTGGACGCATGATGTACAAGTAATGATCGAAGGACCAGGTCACGTGCCAATGCAAATGATTAAAGAAAATATGGACATTGAGTTGGAAGATTGTTTTGAAGCACCTTTCTATACTTTAGGACCGTTAACGACTGATATTGCGCCTGGTTATGACCACATTACATCTGGGATTGGAGCAGCTCAAATTGGGTGGTATGGAACAGCAATGTTGTGCTATGTAACACCAAAAGAACATTTAGGTTTACCAAATAGAGATGACGTTAAAGAAGGTGTGATTACTTATAAAATTGCAGCCCATGCAGCAGATTTAGCGAAAGGTTTCCCAGGTTCTCAACACAGAGATAATGCTATGTCAAAAGCAAGATTTGAATTCCGTTGGGAAGATCAATTTAATTTAGGTTTTGACCCAGATACAGCAAGAGAATACCATGATGAGACTTTACCAAGTCAAAATGCAAAGGTAGCTCACTTTTGTTCTATGTGTGGACCTCACTTTTGTTCAATGAAAATTTCTCAAGATGTTAGAGATTATGCAAAAGAGCATGGTTTAGAAACTGAAAATGCAATTGAAGAAGGAATGAAAGAAATGTCTGAAACTTATACTGAAAAAGGATCAGAATTATATTTAGAGCCTAAAGAACTGAAATAACTATAATTAAGGACGCAAGGTGAATGAGTTTTGCGTCCTTATATACGCACGTCAAAGGTTTTGATGAATTAAAAAATTGATTAATAAAGTGGCTAACTTGAAAAATATAATAGTTTCTTTTCCTTCTGAAATTGAGAATGAGTTTGAAAAAATTCATCAGTTACTAGTGGATGACGCTATAGATTTTTTTCATTTAAGAAAGCCTGATTTTGACTATTTTCAGTTTAAAGAGTTTATTAAATTGATTGATGCGAATTTACATTATAAAATTGTAATTCATTC